>JAAUXT010026080.1_pt1 | contig 18924 bp, 22 predicted proteins | sample 7278171 | NCBI WGS metagenome assembly JAAUXT01 (sample SAMN14350112, study PRJNA611818) | marine sediment metagenome | isolation source: surface marine sediment (1.8m) | place: French Polynesia: Moorea | collected 2018-08 | reverse complement strand
CCCCCCCCTTCCCCTGGTTAGGCCCACTTTGGCCAAAGCAGGTCTTGGGTCAGACCCGCTTTTGAAATTTTTTTTTTTTTTTTTTTTTAATTTTTTAAATGATCAGTGATGAACTGCGAACGTATAGACCACACGCTTTTTATGCGTAGCATTCAAGTTTTTTTTACAAAATATCTTTGCACTTTTGTTCAGCAACGAATACGCGAAGAGTGGGAAGCGCAAAAGAAGCGAGAAGAGGAAGAAGAGGCGAAAAGGAAAGCAGAGGAAGCAGATCGAAAGGAAAAAGACGAAGAAAGAAAGAAGAAACAGGTGACATGGCAGAGACTTGTGAGAAGAGATATCCTATTCAAATGTTCCTGCGTTCTGTCAAACATTTTGTTGTTGTTGATTGCGAATCTTCGCGAGATGCTTGTTGGTACAATGAACCTTAACACTTCCTCACGATATACAAGTGACAGCACTTCGTCTGATCCCTGCGATGGAGACCCTCCCAGCTGTATCTTTTGACAAAACAAGTTTGCATTTGTGTAAATGTCTGATTGCGTACAAAAGGCTTGTTTACGTCAGGATTCCTTTCAAAGGTTCAGTTGGAGAGTGCAAGAAGGTAGTTATGGATTCTTAATTTTAGCTTTTCCGACAAACCAATGTGGTTTGACTGTTTCAATTGCAGAAGGATCTTTTGAAAGAAGCGACAGTGAACGAAAAATCGGTGAGTTCAGTGTTGATTGTGCTGTTCACAAGAAACCTCCAGGTTTTGCGAAAATGGCAAATATTTTGCAGCACGGGTAACTTCATTACTCTCCCCCCCCCCCGCGCCTGACTGCACCCCTGACCACATGTTGAGAACTGTCCCTCGACCCAGACCCACCATCAACAAGCTGGGACCCGTGTCTATCATTCGACATTTCCTTTCAGGCAGACGACGAGAGCTGGCACAACCCCTTCGCGCCTGCATCACATCGCGAACAGAACGTGGATCCGTGTCCATTCTTCAAGAGGACCGGGGCCTGTCGTTTTGGTGACCGGTAAACAATTTTTGAACTTTTCTTGGTGTGTGAAGTCGCTTTCCTGCACTCACAACGCCGGCCTTTTCACGTGGACCCAGAGTAAGCCCAAATCAATACTCTTCGCACAGATGTTCAAGAGCGCACGACAAACCTGACTCCAGCACTACGATTCTCGTTCCTGGCATGTACAACCATTACGAATTGGAACAAAGTCTCATCGACGAGTACGACACAGGTGAAGAGTTTCTTTTTTCTGTCAGCACACTGAACCGAAAAAAAAATTTGTGACCTCCTTCGCCCACGGTTTTTCATGAAGTGCCGTTTGGATAAAAAGGGTTCACTTGTCTTGTGAAGATGATAGCGTGTGCGAAATTGTTTTGCAGATTTGAGTTTGGAGTACGACGACAGTGAGCTTTACAAGTCATTCGTTGAGTTCTACAACGATGTTGTTCCTGAGTTCAAATCGGTCGGACGCGTTGTCCAGTTCAAAGTTTGCTGCAACCACGAACCTCACCTTCGAGGCAACGTCTACATTCAGTTTAGCAGGTATTTCATGCCAACCAGGGGCGGATCCAGGATTGTGTTCCATCCTCCTTGGGGAAGGTGATCACCAGCGCACGACTTCAAACTACGCAACAAACATTGGGGAGATTTAGAAAAAGAGAAACACACAGAACAACAAGCCTTTGCCATTCAACACAATGCGGCTTTCATGTATTTATTGTCGTCATTTGTCGCAATCACAATGACTGTGCGTGCGCTGGTGATGGGTGGACGAGAGAATTCATGTGTAATTGATCGTCGTGAAGTAACTTATTGAAACAAAAAAAACAATGTCTGCGGCGAAAATTGACAGATCAGTAACGGAGGAGGAGGGGGATTCATTTTTCTGGACTCGGAGGGTTTTGCACTAAATCCGCTCCTTCTCAACAAAAATGTTTGCGTGTGGCACCAAGCGCGTCACCGCTCTTCTGTTTAACTTCTCAGGGAGGAAGACGCACAAAGTGCCTTCGTGAAGTTCAACGGCAGATGGTACGCCGGGAAGCAACTCAGCTGTGAATTTACTGCCGTGAACAAATGGCAAGCGGCGATATGTGGTGCGTTCATGGTCTAAGTGCCATACTGTGAAGAGTTAATTTTCTTTCGCTGACCGCTCTTTCGCCAGATCGAACGAAAGGAAACACAATTCTGACATCCGTGTGTTCCGGAAATCTGAGACTTTCTTTCGTCATCAAATTGATCAAACGAGGTGACTTGGAACAGGTGCACTGGCGAAAAGGTCAGGATCAAAATTCAAGCCAAACCCTATCATTTTGTTTTGTAGGTTTGTACTTCAAAAAGAAATGTCCAAAAGGCAAAAACTGCAACTTCCTGCACGTGTTCAGAAATCCACGCAACGAGTTCTGGGAAGCGGACCGAGACTACCCGGCACCTCAGCGGAGCTGGGCCCGTCGGTCCCGGTCCCCTGCGAGCCGCAGAAGGCGCTCCAGGTCTCCGTCCAGCTCATCCAGGAAGCGCTCGTCGAGATCTTCCAGCAGAGTCAGCAGATCTAGTTCCACCTCGTACGCTACTGGGCGACGGGATCGTCAACACAGAAGCCGGTCTCCACGCCGTAGTTCCAGACGCAGGTCCCGCTCGCCCCGTCGCTCCAAAAAGAAATCTCGGTCCAAGTCTGGTTCCCCCCAGAATCGAACAAGCGATTCTCCAAAATCACGATCAAACTCTCAGTCAGCCTCGCTCCACTATAGAGACACGCAGAAGGAAGAAACGAAGGGATCTACTTGTAGTATTCGGAATCCTGTCAGTTTCTCTGTGAAGCCGACCGATAAACTGAAAAGTGGCGAGGTGAAGGTCGACCTGTCATCGCTGTGGACTGAGGAGGACGAAACTGGTGACAAAGACGAGATTGAATCAGCCGAACCCCAATTGGGGTGAGTCGTTTTGCGTGGTTTGCCCTGTTGACGTTGCCACAGAATCAACACTGGCTTCCGCAAGTTAGCACCGAGTCTTGTCTGTGGACGGCGAATGCCAATATGGTTGTTCAATGTGGTGCATCTTGTATTTTCTTTCACAAATAATGTCACAGAAAAATTTCTCTGAGCGGATGTCACGACAGCTGGAGTCCTTTTGCCGACGCATTGAAGCACGGCCAGTGTGGAGCAGCACATAAGGAACAACAAATGTCATTTTCAGGTCCCAGACCTTGTTCTTCAGGTTTCACTTGCTTGACGTGCAATATACTTGTCTTTCCAGTGGCAGCGATGAAGTGAATGGTTCCGTCGAAGAAAAGAAGCGAAAACACAAGAAAAAGAAGAAACACAAATCGAAGAAAAAGTCAGAAAAAATGGAAAGGACAAACGACGATAAGAATGAACTCATCGAACCAACGCAAAGATGACAGTGTGTTGCTAAAAAGAACATTTGAACTTTTTATAAACATTTCAACCGTGGACAGAGATTGGAACATGTAACTCGCAGGAATGTGAGTGCACCCATCTTTGAATGTGCAGCTGTCACTGAATTTGATGTGTCAAGTGATACATCATCGAAACTGCTTCCAGACTAAATAAAGCACGCTCATTGTAAAAAAAAAATTCGTCAGCAACAAGTTTTGTCCTCAAGTTTGGCCCAGCAACAAAACCGAGGCCGTGAAATTGTTCTTGTAAAATTGTGATTTCGTTTTTGCGTCAGACTTTCAATCAAAAAAATGTTTGTTTCACAAAGACGACTGTTGACCATCGGACAGCTTCTCCTTTTGTTTCAAGCAAGTTTGATCAAATCAACTGCACACTGTGCCGCAACTGTTGACCAAATGCAAGTGACTGCATGACGAGATAGAATCCTTGTTTGTACACCCGTTCCTGCTCTTGCTTTTGGCACTGCTACCCGGTGTACAGACCCAGTTCTTCAAGTATTCCTTTCGGCTCTTCAGATTCCTGCAAAAAGATCACAATCAGTTGTTCACCAGGTCATCTGTCGTCTGTATCGTTCTTCTCTAATTTCCAAGAAACGGAAGTCTTTGAACGAATCGAGGTTTAGTAAATTGAACAAAAATACTTTTGTTAAAAGAAACGGAAATTGGGAAAGAAGGCGAAATGGCATAAAACTAGTTTATTCACGCGTCTTGTCTCGTACGATCTTGAAAGCCGTGTCGGCCTGAAAACGAACGCACGAAAAAAACGAGGCACGGATAAAACCTGTTTTCTTTTTCAATGGCTTTCACCAAACGGTGCTGTGGAACGAATTTGTACAACATGCCACAACAACCGAAGAAGTTGAGTCTGTTACATAAGGGGAAGGCCCTGACCTGTTCTGTGGCCAGGACTCCAGACAACCCATGGTCAGCGTCTTATCTGTGTGCAACAATCATGAACGGGACTTTTCGTCGTGCCGCATGCTCAGAATCAAGATCTTTGATCGCATGCATGATTGGTGGAAACACGCGCCTGGCCTGAGAGGCAGTCAGCCATCTTGGGCAACTGTTAGGCACTGTGGATCCAAAAGAATTCTGAACATTTGCACTGCGTTCGGCGGGGCTCCTCTCAGGTTATGTCCGGCTGGTCTGCCGTGATTACCAAGCACGCGCCGACTGCCGTCAGGGGCGTGAAACGTGTGCGGATGTTGACCGGCTTCACACATGCCACACCTTGGTACAAACATGCAGGAACAAAAATTCCCTCACTCTCGTCTTTTCCAGTCTTGTCATAGATACAGACCTCCACTTACTTGTCTTCGAAAGCGCTCTTCATCGCCGGACCGGAAGATTCGTGGCATTTTTCGGTAAGAAAAGAAAATATTCTCACCTGTTGATGTTTGAATCGTTGACGCCAATTGTTAGTGACCAACTGTTGAGAGGTTGTTTCGCATGAGTCCGTGAACGTTTGGTTGGAGCACAACGCAGAAACAAGCCGCCAACACCGATGCATGTTTTGTCATTGTTCAAATACTTTGACAAGGTTCGTCCAAAAGAACATGTTCACTTTATTTGGTGCACAAGCTGACTTGGAACAGTGGATCTATCTAATCAAAAAAGAAAATGTCAGACTGGATTTCCATCCAATTGAAACACAAACAACAATGTGTGGAATGTACAAGTTCAAATTCGAAATTGAGGTTCATTTGTGTGGTTTCAACACAGCCTTCGACACAATTTTCCCGTGGAGACGTAAAAGCGTTTCTAATTCAAGGACTCGTGTCTAAATCTGACTAGAAACAGTGTGGTTGACACTGTTGTCACCACTAGAGTCCACTTCACCCGACGGCCGCTTTTTGGAGTGTAATACTGACTCTTCTGGAATGAGGTCAAGAAATGCCCACAAATTCATCTCGAAACTATCTGACAAAACACCACTACCTTGGCCTTGGGAACGTTTGGCAACTGTTCATGACGGGACCGCTCTTGGGACACAATCAACTGGACGCACAAAGAAGGCCTCACCAAGTCGTGGGGAGGCACCTTATTCTACATTCCTTGGCTCAGCTGCTTCACCAAGTTTGGTGCAGAACGTCCTGCATGGCATACCTGTGTTGTACACCTGACCCATCGAGAACGAAAGCAACTTTCCGAATTGTGTCGGAGAGCAATGCCTGCAGAATGCACAGCACAAAAACTTGATGTCACAATGTAACTCTCGTGTGAGGAAGTCAGAATTTTGTCTTTTTGCGCCTTTCGCTCCATTGCACACGAGTGAATAAACTGGATTTGCTGTTGCAGAAAGCTCTACATTTCATTCGAACTGAGCAGCAGTGACACACACTTCAGCTGCACATTCCTATTTTTTGTCAACAAAATTGGAGACAGTGAAAACATGTGAGTGAGCCAGCTGAACAGAGCAAAGTGGAAAACACAAAACATATTTCTGTTACAATTTCACATTCTGGTGCGAGACATCAAGCAACTGTGCGGTGAGCACACGGAAAACACGTTTGGCTGCTTCACTAGGCTCAGTTACCGAACAAGACGATCAACCAAGACCGTGGTCCTCAAAGAAGCCTTGTGGTGTTTCTTCCTACAAGCAGATAAGGGCAAATAAGGCCTGCATGTCAAGGCGCTTTCTGTCACCCGTACATGTCGAATGAAGACAGCATCCAGGCAATGGCGTGAAATCTCTGGGGCTCTGACCGAAAAACGGCAAATCTTGGTTGAAAGAAACAAACAACTGGTCCTCAGAAACACCAAATGAAATTACACGATTCTGACATTTTCCCCGATTTCAATCAATTTTGATTGACAAATGTATTTTGGAACAACGAATTTGTGCGTTTTCCAGAGACTTCAAAAATGCCTCAAATGGGATCATCCCTGTCAAAAGTTGCTTCCACGGGTGGCATTGATATCAAAAACAGAAATTTTCTTCACTCAGGAAACTGCTAAAAGTGACCTTGCTCAAGACTAAAGCTGTTCAACAACAAATTTTAAATAAAAGAAGGCCAAACATATTGCACTACAGGACACACAAAGCCACTTAACATGTAACGGACCACTGCCTACGAACAAATGTGAGGAAACCTGCAAGGCTCACGAAACCAACGGAGGTACAAACAATATCCCCATGCACCAAGTTCAAGCACCAGACAATGAAAACTGTACTTCTGTTCACCAGTGCAACACACAAACAGTTCCAAATGCTGCTCGGCAAATTACTGCCTGACATCGCACGTAATGATGTTCACATGCCTCTCAAATGATCCAAGTCACTGAAGAATACAACAACACTTTCCGCGACCCACAGTGTTTCACTCCGGAGACCACTGCATTGTCTGGGCTCAAAACGTCTTGTGTTGCGGTCACAATGCCAGCGCAGCTCAATTCATGCAGCCGCAAACTCAAGACAGTTTCACGTCAAGCCATATTCTTTCAGAGTCTTTTCTATGGCTTCATCCTGAGACAGGCAGAGAAAACAATGAATTACTTTCAGAGCAGAATCACAAACAATTGGATGTCAGGGACATCAAATGCAAACACGGAGAGACTGAGTTCTTGGACTTAAGAAGAAATAGCAAGACAAAACCAAGGAAACGTTTGTTGAAGCCTCGTCAAATGCTAGAAAACCATTGAAAATAAAGCAACGCCTTCTGTTCCAGTGAACCAAACAAACGTCTTGGCAATGCATGAAGTGAAGTTGTGGCATTCTTCTTCTTCACACAACTAAATTAATAAACTTTCAATGATGCTTTTTTTCAAAACAGGAAATGTGCGTGTTCGTGTGTGAGCGCAACTCAACAAAAATGAAAAAAAAAGCCTCGTAATACGATGAATACGGATCAAAACCATTCATAGCACACCAAACCGAACGAACTTGATCTGTTCCACACAAAGAAATCCGTTTCGTGCTTGAACAGCTGCTTCATGTGATTTGGTGGTTCCGAAAATCTCGTGTGCGAACTGCAGGAACCGCCAAATCTTGAGCCGCGAATGCATCCTGACAAAACATTAGTCACGAATCGCACAGCTGATTCACTCAACAAACAAGAACGACACCAACGTAACGACCCGTGATGACTGTGCCGACACACAGAGAATTATTGGGTTTCAAGGAACTTTGAAGGCCCACAATGCATTCTGAACATTTTTCACGAAAACAAAACAGGCACTCTTGGAAATTCCAAGCCTGTCTGAACCGCAAAGGCAGAGTTGTTGTCCACACAAGACGTCACGAGGGTGGCCACACAAGACAAGACAGCCAGGCGTTTTACACAAAATTGGTGAAGAAACAAAGACAGAAAAACAACACGCAGACTTGGGTTTGCTCGTTCAGACACACAGTGTTTCCGTACTAACTTGTTTCCTCTTCAAATCGTCAATTCACTTTTCAAAACAGAGCGTTGCCCCACAGTGACGACAAAAAGATGATCTGTTCGCGAGTACAACAGCCTAAATTCGAGCCGTAGAAATCATTCGCAGCTCGTCTCTTTCTCTTCTTCGCTTGAGGACCACATGCGAAACGCAACAAAAGGCAAAAATAGACTCACCTTGAAGTGACGAACACTTGCAACCAACAGTAACTATTTGATCTCACTTACGATACAACAACCACAACGGAGTCTAGATCTACCTGCATTCTAGACGAGGCAACTGACTGGGAAAACTGTCAACTGGACAACACTTGTGTGTACCAAGGGCAAACTTGTAAACCATGCACCATTCAAGCAGGTTTGGGAGAAGCTCGTCTACACATTGTACTCACCTCCTGTAACAAGTCCTGAGCTGCAATGGCTTTCAGGACGTTCTTCTTGCTCGTTTCTTGCACTTCTCCACCCAGCAAAAGTTCGTCCAGCATAAAATACGCTTTCTCAAAGTTGAAGATTATGTCCAATTCACACACCTGCAAATTGTCAAAAACAATAAATTGACCACGAAGATGTTGCGACTTCGCTCAAATTGTGAACGGAATCACAAGTAACGTTCACATTTTCAAATCTCGATGCCACCAAACTCGACACTCACACTCCCAAAATATTTGTCCAACAGTTCTACGTAACGATGGATGATTTCCAGCGTTAACAACTCGTTGTCATCTGGCTCAATGCAACAGCAGAAGTACAAGCTGGCATATCTGAAGTGGGAACAGAGACTGTGTCAAACTCCCATTTGAACACTTCGCAGGTTTAAATGCATTCTAAATAGGTTCACGGGGAAGCTGTAGTACCGTTTGTAGACAATTTTCAAGTCTTTCCATTCAATGAAGCTGCACATCTTGGGTTTTCGAGCCAGGATTGCGGTGATCAGCTCTCTTGTGATCTTCTTCTTCGTCTTGTCTGGATGTGCCACGTACCACTTTTGCAGCCGCAATTTACCTTGGCGGCTGAACAGCAACATGAACTGCATCTGAAGGGAGCAAGCCGAGAAATAAAACTTTCAGTTCCCGAACATCAAATACTGTTGGTGGGAAGACAATTATTTTCAGTGTTTTTCAGTTCACAACAAAGCCAAAATGTAAAACACATCACAACTAAATCCACGATCATGTGGAGATAGGTCTAGATCCACCTTTGTGCCGGGGGATAACATAACTTTGTGTCTAAGTGCACAACAGATCCAGAAATGGGAGAAAACTGGCAACCAAAGTCTTACCATCTTGGTGGCTTGATCTGGCAGCTGATGTATGACACACAAATTGGTTTAAATACGCGGTATGACACCAAATGTACTGGGAATCTTGAACAAGAAACACTGTGTCAGGAAGCCATTTTTCATATCATAAGTGTTCTACGTCATCAATTTGTGCGCTGCTCTCGAAACTGACCGTGCTCCAGTTGGTGACCTAGATCTGTTTCGTTTCGTAAACACAGCCTGAATACTCGTACTTGAAGTTGATTTGACCGTTTTGTGGAACATTTTATGAACACCAGTCATCTGGAACGAAGGTGTAAGGATTTGGCAGGACAAACTCTGTCTGTCAAACAAGCATGTCCTTGTATAGGAATTCTGTTTTCGTTGTGAAGGGTCTGAGAGAGTTTTCAAAGTAGGTGTGACCAGGAAATCTCGTTGTGTTTGAGTGTCACCAATTTCTGCTCGGAAACAACAGACACGATGTTTTGTGTAAGACATCGAACCACTCTTGGTGCGTTGTAGACTGTTCATGAAAAATTTGTTTGTCATTCCAAACAGGAGTGGATATGCCTCCGCAAGCAAAAATTTCCAACCTGGTGATCTTGATGTGGATTGCTCGGGTTGTGCTTTCATGATCACTGGAGCCAACAGCGGAATAGGCAAGGTGACAGCTTTAGAAATTGCCAAAAGAGGTGAGTGTTGTGGGCGCCTGGAAGACTCAGGGTGTCAGCGAGAATTCTGTTTGGTTTGCGAACGAAATTACTTGTGTCCTTGCTTCGCATCTCTTCAGGCGGAAAAGTCCACATGGTTTGTAGAACCAAAGAGAGGGGCGAGGAAGCTTTGGAAGAAATCAAGAAAGAGTCGGGAAATGAGGTGAGGTGTCTTTCTTGATACCTGAAATGAAAAATGAAGAAGTTCGAGCAGACTCTTCCTCAAACAGTACACCAACCTTTGATCTCAGTCGTTTGTTTTCTTTCACTTTGCAGAGTGTGGAGCTACACCTTTTGGATATGTCCAAACCAAAAGATGTGGCTGACTTTGCCAAGCAGTTTGCCAGTTCAGATCATCAACTGAATGTTCTGGTATTTGAAATGTGTTTTTCATTCAGCAGTCTGTTTCGAACGTTCTTATTGCTTGAGGTTGGACCAGTAGTTTTGTTTCTTGTCAGATCAACAATGCTGGATGCATGGTGAACGAAAGGACTGTCACAAGTGACGACCTGGAAATGAATTTTGCAACCAACACATTGGGTGAGTCAACGGTGTCTGGTTGAGATTCTGTGATTCTTTCTGTCATTCGCAAAACTTGCACGTGCAGTTATTCATTTGTTCTTGCAGGAACATATATTCTGACTGTTAGCCTAATTCCACTTCTTTCAAAGGGTGCCAAATCCAGGGTGGTGAGTTGTACCAATAATTGCCAGATGCAGTACCAGCTGCGGAGAGGGATCAAACCGATTAGAAGCCTTTATCTGTCCGCCTTTGCAGATAACAGTGAGCTCTGGCGGCATGTACACTGTCAAGTTGGACACAAAAGATTTGCAGTTCGAGGGTGCGAGACCTTTTGATGGGACCTTCGCTTACGCACAAAACAAACGACAACAAATCGTGATGACCCAACAGTTCGCAACTGAGCATCCCAATGTGCACTTCTCCGTGATGCACCCTGGCTGGGCAGACACGCCAGGTAAAGCTCTGTTTCTAAAGGCTACAGGCATATTACTCTTGGCTTGCTGTTCTTTACTGACAAGGTCGTCGTGTTTCTGTAGCTGTGCGAACGTCCATGCCCAGTTTTTACGAAAGAATGAAGAACAGGCTCAGGACAGCTGAACAAGGTGCCGACACTCTGCTGTGGCTCGCCATTTGCAAGCGCGTTACTGATGAGAAATCTGGTTTGTTTTGGCAAGGTAAGAATATTTTACAGGAACAAGTTGCAACAAATGTCCTCCATGGTTTCCCAGTTCATCAAGACACGCTGAAAAACGCATTACTAAATGCCGCTTTCGCGCCAAAGTCGCACCCTTGTTCCGAAATGTGTCAACCTCGCTTTTGGTCTCCCTATTTGACTCTTGACTCTGCATGCAGCTGTCTTGCTTCACTCTCGAGAGCACCTGTCCACCTCGGAATGTGTTTCAGATCGAAAGGCAGTCAACATCCACTTGCCATTGGCTTGGACGAAGTCAACAGCGACAGAAGAGCAGGAGCTGATGACAAAATTGCAAGAAATATCTGCGAAGTTCATGTAGGTAAAGCAAACACCAACAAAGCAACCTTATTGCCACGCGAGAGACGTGGAAGTTGCGACTGTTTTCTCCACACTCGCGCAAAACACATCCTGTGGCTTTCGATCAAACTTTTTGTGCCCACGACTGGTATCATTGTCTTGGTGGATCACCAACGAAGTTGGCGGTGAAGTCCGTTGTTGTTCATTTCATTGTCAGAAAAAACATTCGAGACCAAATAAAGTTTGACCCAGATGCTTGAATTCACGCCAGTTATTTTCCAAAAGCAACAAAAGGCAATTCTTGTGTTTATTGCGTCAAAGTGAGCTACAGACAAGTACAGAAAGATACGATCCATCTTATCAACCAGAAAGAGCACCTTTTTTCTCGGCCACAAAGGAGTGGCAACTTTCTCAATGAAATCTGCGTGTTTCACAAACTATGCGTTTGCTTGATAAAGATTCAAATTTTCTGACAACATGGCACCTGGCACGATGAACAAAACATTGGGGCTCTGAACACAGGCACATCGCAAGCGCACGACCTACTTGACCAGGAGATAGGTAGACGTTGCGCCTGCCTCCAAACCAGGTGGGTTCTGCTCCACCTGACAGGGCATCAATCGGACCTACCTTGGCCGAAATGCCATCCTTGCCAGTGCACAACATAAGCCAGTTCCTTCGAAGGCGCCCGTGCAAAAAGAACCAAAACCAAAAGTCCGACCGACACTTTTCACACTTTTCGACTGACATCGGACCAGAACTCCGTTGCACAGACAAATCAGACAAAATGACTTTCGAAAAACAAAAAGTTTCCTGGTGAGAAAGAACACTTAGCAGTGTAGACACACGCTGAATCGGTCAATCACCCGAATCAGCAACAAACCAGCACGCCAGTACTTGGCCTGAAACTTGATTTTGGACCCTCCTTGCGCCCCCCTCCCGAAAAAGCAATTCAGGCAAGATTTGGCAAACTTGCAGTTTTTGCCACAAATTCTGAAAGGAGGACACTCCAACGACATTATTTTTCCCCAAGCGTGATTGCGATATGCACGTCATCACGTGGTGACGTTTTGACAAACAACTGAATTTCAAAAATTCTGCGGTGTAGACGGTGCGTTGCGCACCTCAGAGCGATTCAACAGACGCATCCCTCCAAACAGAATATTTTATGCGATTCAGACCTGAACTATTGTGCTCTTTGAATGCAAAACTGAAAATTACCTCTTCACATTCGACGAGTGATCAACTTCAGCATCCCAACAGTGGAAAATGGTCTCGGGCCACGATTGGAAATTTCCTTTCTCGCAATTTCGCAAAGGCACAGAAAATGTAAAAGCATGTTTTCAATTCACAAAAGATCGATTCACGACAGGACAAGTGAAGCACTTTCAGGCGTAAAATAAAACAACAAACAACAGCACATCATCGTAACAGGAACCGAATGACTCTGACACGTCAATGTGTCACTTCACAAAGCCTTTACAGCGTCCGGAAAGCCAACACATTTCCGTTCGTAGCGAGCGCCCGCTCTTGAGGCGTGAAATAAATAATTTGCAAACAAACGTCATTCCTTTTTTGACAGAAATCATAGCCTCTACACAGAACTGCTTTTGCCAAGGACAGATGTTGGCCAGCCAGGCTCGCAAGCACCTCTCAGCTGAAGGTCGGATTGCAATTTCAGAGACTCCCTTCTTCCGGAGGCTGATGATTTGAAGTTCCCGGTGCAATGTATCAGTGCAGTATGCTGCTCACGTCCCAAATCTGTAATCAAAGCCGTTTGACAACACAAGAGTCCAGAATTCCAAAACAATTTGTGAGTCTTTGGGTTTCAAAGCTGCTGACCACACATTGCCCAACAGCCAGTGTATGTTTGGCAAAAATTCACACTCAGGAACTCCACACCTTGGCGAATGTTGTTTGGCATGTACCTTGATAACTTTGTCTTTGCCGACGGTGATGACTACTTTTCGAGCTTGGTCCAGATGCATGTACGTGACTTGATGCTTGGCATCGTGGAATGTGGCCATCGGTGCTCGACTGCAATGAGAACCGAAGAAAGGGGACATCACAACGACTGAGTAGACACTACACAGAGCACAAGAAGGCGAACGAAATACAACGAGAACACCAAGAAGCACGGTACACACAAGCACAAGTCAAAAACTGGAAATACAAAAGAATCGTTTGAGTTCAAATTCTGAATTGAGGTGTGGGCCTGATTTGAAGCTAGTTCTGAAGCTGAAGTAAGGGTTCAGCACAGGAACACAACTGATGTTTGGTCAGTGGTTGGGCTCACTCCAGTTTTCTTGTTGCACAAAGCTCATGCTGAAATCAAACAAATCAGGGGTTTTCAGCACCATTTTCAAATTCACACTGACTGTTCTTTTCGCTCATTCACGACAATTTTTTTATGAGGGTTCAACTGCGTGCGAGGTGTTTGCGACTCGACAGCATTTTTTTCCGTGAACAAACACAGGACTGTATGATGCACCAAAATACGAACAGAAACAACATCTAACATGCATTCAAAATCAAGCACGACAGCAACACTGCGGAGTCGGCCACGGAACCGGAACAATGAGCGCAAACTGCCGGTGTGTGTGAAACCAAGCTCAGAATTTGCATGTTCTTGCGTCTCTGAACGAAATCAAAGGTGATCCTTTTTCCACATATCGAGCTGCTGCAGCCAAGAGCTTTTCACCAAAAACGTGCAAGGCATGCAGTCCTCAAATGCATTTTCACAGAACTCAACTGGGGGTTGGGGGTCACGTGTACTGTGGACTCACACCAAGTTGATATGAAACATTCCTGCTCACCAATACTTTTCAACCAGCCAGCTGCACTATTTTCGACAAGATTTCCGATCAGGAGTTTTCTGGGGATTTGTTGTAAGAAGCCAGACGGGTTGCGAGGCAAACAAAGCATCTGTTCAACTGCAGCACTATTTGCATGCAGCGCAAAAACCTGATAAAGTGTGTACCTTTCGCCAATTCCAGAATCAGACCTACAGACATGGAATGGGCGTCGAAGGATAATTCTAACGCATTTTGAAAACACCGGGGACTAAAGGTACCAACGACATAAACAAGGCATGCCGCGAAGAGTCCTTCGGTACGACCAAATATATTTCACGTGCTCCAGGACAGTTTACGAAACAAGAACGCCACATGATGAAGACGCGTAGTTTGCGTGAACGTTGGAAAGAGCCTGGCTTGTGGCCAGGCGTTACCTTGTCACTGGGAATTTGATGTCAACCTGCACATCGACAGTGGGGTGCAGAATTGGAAACATTCAAAATCTAAGACAGCAAAGGGACGTAGAACGGTAGCGGCACGAAAAACACAAGACCGTTCTAAAACCACCGTGTTCAATGCCACAAAGGGGCCCAGATTCAACATTGTTTGTTTTGGATGGACTCACTCTTCATCCGTGACGGTGTCGATGCAGGAATCACACACGCGAACGTCGTACTCGTACCCCATCACAGGAATGGTCGTCTTGCCTTGACTGCATTTGGCACAGATGGCCTTGCCACACTTTCTGCAGTGGTGCTGCAAAAAAAAAAAAGGCACAAACAAAGATGTAAGCATCCAGCTGCAAGGACGGGTGGCGAAGGTGTGTCGAAAAATTGGCTGACGGGAATCGCACGCCGCATTTTGTGGCAGAAACCCTGGACCTCACTACTCTGAATCCGCTCACTCACAAACGTCATTGCAAATGTTTTTTGTGTAGAAAGCAGCGTCTTTGTCTCACCTGTCGCACACCCACAGTTTTCATCTCCCACATGGCCTTCATGTTCCAGAAGAACGGTACTCCGCACTTTTGGCACAAATCTGCCTCGGCCCATTCCGGTGTCTGAAAAGGAACGATAAAATATCACTTGAGGGTCTTCTGTTCATTCAGATCCCACCTTGTTCGATCCGCTGCAAACAATAGTCTCTCCACAACGGTACCTCCTGTCGTGTGACGTCCATGTCCCAGAACGCCATGATGGCGTCATCCCCGGCGGACAACAGCTGTTTTGACGTCGGGGAGTAAATCAAGGACTGCACTTTGTCGCTGAAAAATATCAACATACTCTTACATTGTTTTGAAACTGAGCAGTGTTGAATTGACAGAACTGGGTGACGAAAATGTCGACAGGTGCACGAAACGAACAGTCCTGAGGGAAAACACAACTCTGGAAAAATCACCAAAGAACACTAACTGGTGTCCCTGCAGTTCAAATGCTGTCCCTTGCTGTCCACCAATATCCCACACAATGATGGATTGGTCAAAACTTCCAGAAAACAACAAGCTCCTCTCCTCGTCCCACGCAAGACACCGAACACTTCCTGGAAAGGCATCGCAACAAAAGGGAAAATTGTGTTCGTCCAGCACACAGAGAAATGCAAACAGGCTCCAGCATACACAATAGCAGTGCCCACCTGTGTGACCTTTGAGTGTCGTTATGACTTCAAAACCGTTGTTGTTTATCTTCAAAACCGAGATTTGTCCCGAATAGTCACCCACAAATGTGTACTTCGAAGCCTTGTCGAATCTTCACTGGTCAAGGCAGACATATCACAAACGAACGCACACAAGCCATAAGTTGCAGACTGAACGGAAACGGACAATTTCAGAAACAAAACAGCAAGGATACTGCAGGCAAGTGCACCACGCGTTGGTCTGGTATCCCCCAAGGCGTCTTCCTGTCTCAGAGCAGTGCCACTGGAAATACTTGTCTCTGCCGCAGCTCAAAATCCATTCGTTCTCAAGTGTAAACATCAGTGCAGTCACTCTGTTTTGATGAGCTGAAATTCCAAGAAATTTTGTGTCGAGTTCCGTTGTGTTTCCAGTAGATTTCACAACAGCGACGAGCACCACAAAAAAAAGATCATTGCTGAGAAGAAGACGAAGTTTCGCGATCAAAACGGCTACTTTTGCCTCAATGTACCAAGATAGTCCCTCGTCGGAGTCATCCGATTGAAGTCTGGTTGGAGCGCGAATTCCTGAAAAGATTGCGTCGATCAAGTAAATCTTCAGAGGTTGATCCTTGAATGGGTCTGGAATGAGTCTGTGAACCAAAATCTCGCCCAGGTTGAGAAAACCACGAAATAACCTTCGCGGCACAAGCGCAATCTCTCGTGTAGTCGCTAAAAATGCTTTCCAGGAGCGAAACTGATTCCACGGTTGCCTTATCAGCCTTCCAGTGCTGATCTTTTCAACGCAACAGCGATTCCTGATTGCGACAGTGATTGTTTGTCGGCGTTATCTAAAGTTGCGCATCACCACCGTGTCACATGCAAGTGTGTGGTGGATCTGATGGAAAACGTGGTGCATACAAGATTTTCCAACGCTGCGCATTGCGCAAAATCTTGGGTCCAGGTTATGTTGCGGGAGCCTACCGAGATGGTGCCGTTGTCCAGACCAATGAACAATCGTCTCGTTTCGTGGTTGTACTCCAAGGACGATGCAGGAGCTGCAAAACAAGAGGCAACGTTTGTGTTCTGCCTTTTCTTGCCGCACCGGAACAATACGTATAATCGGGACGATCAGGACATGTCTTCGCCACAAAAATAACATTGACGAGTTCGGGGTGAACTTTGGGAAATAAGGTTCTTTGGCTAGTTCGGTCTGCCCGAAGAAAAGAAACTCCCCTCAAATAATTGGGCAGATCGCACTTTTGCTTCCCTGAAACATCAGGTAAATTGGAGAATGGGCAGGCTCTATTCAGAAGCCGTGCCTGAAAAACGAAAATTGATACCAACTATTACGAGGTGAACTCAACAATTGGGCATGAGTCACAACCATCAGGAGACTTACCTGGCATCGAGTGACAAATGCTGGGCCAATATTGGCCAGTGTCACGTTTCAACCACACTCGCACAGTCCTATAGAAGAGACGAGACAATTGAACAGAACGTGTTGAATACGAGCGGCTTCAAACATAACAACACCCCAGGGCATTGCTTCTCAACCGAGAAATACGGGAAATGAGAGAGTGTAGGTTTCACGCAGGGCAGCGACACCCAAGTCACTTTTGTTTGGCAAAGCGCCCGTAACTTTGCCGATTTCTCATTTTCGCACTCAGTTTTCTGAAGACGTCTGTTTCTTTTGCGAGAACCATACAAATCTCACACTCAACCCGCTGTTTACACGCGCAATCTTTTGAAGCACCACAATGCGAGCTCCGCCGCCAAGGTGGCCAAGCGGACCAAAACAGTGGCCTTCTTCTGCTTATCCCGAGTTGTGAAAACAGTGATGACCAGAATTTCCGGATGTAGTTCTTCCGGATTCTTGCGATAAACCAGAGTGAACAAAGAAAGCAATGGAACAGAAGTATGAAAATGAATCAACCTGTCGTCACTGACACTAATGACTCCATCCTCCTTTGGAATTACCACAGCCATGTTTATTTCATCTGTCGAACCTTCCAATTTGTTGTTCAAGAAAGGCTTTCTGACATGTCCAGAGGCAGAGCCCACAGCCGAGGTCTTGATCTCAGCTGCCATTGTGGCCCTTGAGGTTGTGTACTGCTGAGTTCTGTCCGGTTGCGCCGGTATGATATGTTGTTATGCTCTTGTGCGATGCCTCCTTTGCAGAAATCTACTAAATGATAATAAAGGCGAAGTCACAAGGCGTAAGCCATTTTGGACAAATCACGTGAGAAAACAATCACACTTCCGGCAAGCAGACAGTAGACTTGCAGTGGTCAGCAACACGTATTTTTTACGCGCGCGCAGATTAACTTCTCTGATCGTTGTGAGTCTATTTATTAATTTACAACAGATGTCGCCAGAGTTCCTTGGAGATCCGCCATTGTTTTGGACAAACGCTCAGGATGAAACTAAAACGCTTTTTGCTGAGATATTACCCTCCCGGTGAGTTGATATCTGAAAGCATAAAAATCTTAGATGTACTCTAGTTCGTTCATGCACGCTGGAAGTGCAGGACTCGCTGCGCATGAGGAGCGAAGCTGCTCTTGTTGGAGTCTGACCCTCTGTTACGATCCAGACCTACAGTTCCAAATTTAGATCCAGCTGGGTCAAGACCCGACCAAACACAGAATGTTGAGTGTGGCCAAAACAAGCTGAGGACGGCTTCCCCACTCCCTTGAGGCTAAACACTGTCCTTTTACGTGCACACTATTTTCTGTCACAGTTGCAAAAAGTTTGTGCTGTGCTGTGTTTTCAAACAACCGAGAGTCCGGATAGAACTATTGGGTCCAGGTGCCCCAGACTCTACAACAGATCAAGATCAAGACGACTCTGTCCAGATTGTAGACTTAGACATACAAATCAAGTCTACAAACAGATGTATTGGACGACTGTTATAAAAACGGCCCAAATGTGAACAATACTTGTGCTGTTGGTCTTCAGGGATTATTTTGGAGTATGAACAAGGAGGCTTGCTGAAAACAAAAAGTGTGGACCTCCTGGATCTCAGACCAGAGTAAGTATCAGCAGCAGCAACAGCTTCAAAAAAACCTGCGAGTCGTCTGGCAGGATGGAACGCTGTCTGTCCACACACGCCACTCGCGCACACACCATGTAGTGATATCACAAACGATCAGTTGGGTATCTCAGGTGAGACTGACGCGGTGGCGCGAATCTCTATGTTTATTGTATGTACAGTGCTGCCACCTGTCAAGCGGTGGTT
>JAAUXT010043644.1_pt1 | contig 18927 bp, 20 predicted proteins | sample 7278171 | NCBI WGS metagenome assembly JAAUXT01 (sample SAMN14350112, study PRJNA611818) | marine sediment metagenome | isolation source: surface marine sediment (1.8m) | place: French Polynesia: Moorea | collected 2018-08 | reverse complement strand
CCACTGGTCGCTTTGTCTGCTGTGTTTCGGTGAACACGCGACTGTTGATGATCTGGGTTCTCAGGAAGCCCCGGCAATGTTGGACGATTTCGCATTGTTGACAAACATGTGTGTTTTGTTTTGAAACGAAGAAACCATGAAAGAACCTGAGTGGCCCAAGTCAAGTATCGAAAATCAAGAGAGATTCCACAGGGTGTGACTTTACTTGCTGTTATTTCGCCTGGAGATCCTGAACGGTGGCGAAAAGGTGAAGGTTTTGCTGCTGAAGGCAAATACATAATGGAAAGTACTGGAGTTGGTAACCAAACTACCACTGATACAGACTCAACCACCCCTCTGCTTGCAACAATATCCTTGCTGCAGCCAACCTTTAAATTGCTTCCAGGGTATGTGTTCAACACACAAAGAATTGCGAACGATAACTGAAAACCTTCATGAACACATGAACCTGTTGTAAGTTCACAGGTGCATTTTGGAAGCCATTTTTTGAGTGACGAACCCTCAAAGTGAGCACGTTCTTTCGGACTTGGCGGCCCAAGGTCTGAACGACACCACAAAAACGAATCAAACACATTGTTTTCACGGGTGATTTCAACGCCAGTTTTCTGAATTGTGGTTCGATGCCAACATGAAGGTCAGCGTGGAATTCAAACTCAAGGGATCATTGAAAAATCTTTATTTCATTGCCTCTCAATAGATTCCGACGAGCAAGATCCGGTCGTAGATCAGAAGTGGAGGCTTCATTAGCGAGCATTCACGAGCCATGAATCAGCTGCAGCGCGGTGATCTATCAAGCTGAAACGGCCAGATCAATCCATCATTGCTTCTTCCGTTTGGACAAGTCGTGCGCGCAGATTTCTGGAATTCCTTGCAACTGCGATATCCGCAGAGAATGTCTGAATCCCTGGCCTGAACAAGTGGTGGGAGCATAAACATGCTAAATCTTCTGCAAGCTGAATCTCTGATGCAGAAGTCCATTCTTACGTGTGTATGAGGCCAGAAAAAACAGTGGCTCTGAAGCTCATGTGAGACAACGAGGTCATCACCGGAGTCACGCCACAACCACCTGCAAGGCTCATCGCCAGAAGAAAAGCGTTTTTCTTCAGTCTGGGTTGCTTCAGATACAATTGTGAGCGTGCGTGTTTTCAAAACAACATCGAGCAAACGCTTCGCGTCTGCAGCAGCTTGCTCACCCAGCTGACAGATGATTGCGAACAGGTAGTTTTTTGCAGTTGAAGCAGTTGGGTGCACAAAGTCCGAAGCCGAGCCTCACCGGCACCGAAAGGTCAGGCATCGAAAAGCTGTAAACTCTGCTGATAAAACAGTCTGGTGTTTTCTGGCAGCATGGATCTCTTCATCGATCCTCGGGAAATCTGTTGCCTCTGGCCAACAAAGACGACACATCAACAAACATCTCCAACTGATCAGCGTTACAACCGCTCAGACCACTTTGTTCTTAGCGTTGTGCCGTTTTGATGCTGCAGGGTCCTGCGAACATTTTGAGAACCCAGACTTTTAATCCTTGAGAACAAAACCACTTTCCCCGAGCAAAGAGGATGTTGCATCCTGCCCCTTGCGCAACTGACCAATTCACAATCAGCGTTTACTTTCCAAGGAACCTTTGGCTGAGCAGCACACCCAGATACGCGCCCGTCACCAATTCAGGATCAGGACTACGATGAAATTACTTTGCGGAAGATAAAACATTCCCCGCCGTTGGAGTCCAGAGTGCTCCAGATAGAGATTTGCAGGCTTTAAGACGTGTCCAACTCGTACCAGTTGGAGTGTGGTGCTCCAACTCATTGTCATAATGAAAACATCCTTTGTCAGGGTCCTGTTGTTCTTTTTCAGTGGCAACAGGATACTGCGAACTGAGGTGCAAACCCTGCACCCTCTGTTTCTCCTTTGCGCTTTTCCAGGTTATCATATTGTTATTTTTATATTACCAGGTTATTTGGCTTCGGTAACAGATGTGTTGTGACTCAATGTGATATACTTACACGAAGTGTGTGTTTTCTTTGTAATGCTACTCGTGTTCAGTCCAGCAAATTGACGGTGAATTTATTGTCAGTAACAAGGCTATCAACCAGCCTCGGTGATCCAAGGCAGACCTTTGCTGAGTCTTCGCATTGTCTTTCGATGAAGATATCTGCACCGTAAAAAGAACGTGCATGTGTCCAGTGTGTCTCAGATCATCTTCTAGCACAGGCTGAAAACAAAGCATTCAGCAAGAGATAAGTTCCAAGACTCTCACAGGTCTGTGTGGGCCGGCCAGACACGAACCTTCAGATTCGTGGCACGAAAACGGCAGCAAAAAAGAAAACTTGTCCCAAAACTCCAAGAAGGACCACACCTTCATTCAAACCACAGACACCTGAAAATAGCTGCACAAAATTGCGCACAACCAAACCTTGTGACCGGGTGTGGCTTTGTGGATAAAAGTTGAGCCCCCCAACAAAAGATGCTCATATCTCTCGGTCCAGGTTCATTTCATGACCTTCGAGAGAAGGAAAAACAGCGAAACACCAAAGGAAACGTTTCAACGTTGGAAAAAGAGACGCACAAAATATTTCTTCACGTTCATGGGATGCGATTACTCCGGCCTTGCATCACCGTCATTTGCGACGTCAAATGTGGCTCAATTGAATGTGAGAGTCGTCTTCCAACGTGGATTCGACTTTTGACTTTGCAGTCGGAAAGTCCAATGTTCCACACCAAGTAATATTTATGACACCGGATGGCAGTTCGCACTTTTTCTGTGCAAGTGCAAATTTATACGAAGTTGATCAACAACTTTGCACTTCCTACCAGGCAGACAAGTGAGAAACGAGCGTACAGCTTCGAAGTCAGTGGCGGCAGCAGCAGCAACAATCCCTACAACAGTGCAAGCGAACGTGGAACAGTTTCGCTTGTGCCTCGCGTTGAAAGGCCCAACATTTGTGCTTTTGTGCGCACAGGATTTCAAACAAACGTTCGGACTGTTGTGCAGGTATGTGTGCGTCCATGGCAATTAATTTAATTCCGCTTTGGCGTTCTGGCAGGAGTCAAGCAAGTTCAACACCACCGGCGCCGCGGATTGGTGGAAGACTCACCACACCGTGAAGCGAATTTGCGTCTTTCAGCGTCAGAAGGTCAAAAAAAATTTGAACGCAAATTTCCATTGTTTCAATGTCAACAAAATTCTGGCTTGACGGTCGTGCACGGGTGGGAAAACACAGCCATCTGCTCAGCGGCTGCGTGTACATTGGGCTCTTTCGTGAAGTGCGCGGTCCTTCAGCGTCAAGGGGACTCCAGTCTGCAGTTGGCACACAAAAAACACGCACGCGCGCAACCACATGCCGATGAGTACCCCCTATTTGCACAAGCTTCTGGCAACTTTGTACGTTTTACACGTGGGAAAAAAGTTTTATCAACGATTTACAATCATAATTGCCCAAGGCACCCGAGGAAAATGTGCCCACTTTTTCGCGCCTGTTCAGTTATCATAGCCATGCAGAGCAAGATTATCGCGCAGGGGATTTCCTTTGTGTACAAAATACGCTCCACGAAGCGACGGTGAGATCCAGATTCACGTCTGTCTGGTGATCAATGCAAACCAGCTCAAATCAAGCGGATAGGCAGGCAGCTGATTCCCGACTTGGTAAATAATGCCAACTAAAACGCAGTGTTGGGCATGCCTGGAATATCTGGTATTTTTGACCCCTTGGTTGGTTTTATTCGCGACGCCATGTGCCTCCATAGCCACCAGTCAAGCAGCCTGACGAAAGTGAATGACAAAGATCAAAACGCTGCAGACTCTTCACTCTGTCCACACAGTTAATGCATTATTTATGCTCAAGCGAAGGTGAAACATGGTTTACGTGCTACAACAAGACAAGACATCGGCTCTTGGGAGCCTGCCATCCACACGCCACGCGAAGTTTCACACCTGTATCTGCTACTTACACGTCTACCGTCTTCACCGACAGCGAGATCTGATGAGAAAACGAAGCTTGCAAACTTCAGGTGGACAGACTTGAGACTGTGAAAATCTCTCTTCTGTCAAGATAGAATCACACGCGATTGTTAGCTCGCAACATCGCTTTATCGCGATTTGACTCACTTCAGCGTGAAAAAACTTGTGGGTTCGCCAGGTGGTACGTGACAACTGTACAAAAGACGAAGATGACGACTTACGAACTGTCCAAAAAAAGGCACGAGGAGCCTTTGTATCATTTTCATAGCCATTGAAACAAGACATTTGCCGGTTTATTGGCACAGCTGTCATCGTTCAGAAACCTTGCGCTCACAGCTGCTACATGTATCTACATAAAGCATTTTGCATGTTGTAGTTTGCTAGACACAAAATCGAAAGGGAATCCTCCATTCGGATTACAAGGCCAATAAGCAACAGCGAAAAGGGGATGTGAGATGACGCCAAACCTTCATTTTCTTGCCAGCAACACAAGGCTCATTCATTTTCGACAACTTTGCTTGTTTTGGCACAGAGTGGTTTCGCCCACTTTTGGAGCACAGAATGACTGCAACTTGGAAAACTGAAAGGCACATAAGTGTCCCGTTCTGAGGACACCTCATCAAACAATACGAGGCAAAATGAACGGAAAGTAACGCAGTTTTTGGGCAATTATGATGACTTCCTGCGAGCGAAAGCAACCTGTCGTCTGTTATGTCATCTGCGTTGACTTAAAACAGACGAGCAGCCGGTTGCACTGATAGGCAACTGCATGTTTCACAACCAGGTGCAGTCAACAAAAGCCATTTGCATCTCTGTTTCATTTTCTTCTGTTGGCATTTTTTCAACAGAGTGTTGATTTCGAATCAAACTTAAAATTTCCTCGCAATGTTTTTCAGGGAAGTGATACAGAGGAGGAAGGCAAGTTGTTGGTGAGGAGGGAGGCAGACTGAAGACGGACTGTTCGAAGAAGCAGGGGTAGAATGGAAGACACCTGAACGAACATGGACAGACATGGGCTGATCATCCTCTTCTCCCTGATTTCTTCGATGTCGCTCAAAGGTAGAAAAATTTGTACATTCTTTTCAACGAAAGCAGCCTGCGTCTGATTCGCCAACAAAAATTTGATCTTGAGACAACACCATCTTTGATGAGACACAGATACGCGTACACGGTTTGCAAGCGACATGTTTGTGCGGAAAAATGAAAGCAACCCCTCTCGTTTTACAACTGAACTCGCGTGACAAACAAGTACAGCGCTGTGTTTCACCCAAAAGAAGACCAACTTTCTCACGCAGAATTTACACCTTTCCTGACTTCATGCGGCATGTTTAACCTTTACAATGAGAGGCTCACGCCTCCCTGTAGTAAACAGTCGTTGCTGAAGCTGGCAAGAGCTTGACTGAGACATGTCTGCAATCGTGTTTTTGCAATGGATCTGCTGTAAACATTCGAGCAAGAAACAATAGGAAACACTCGAACTCAAGAGACAGGCGAGACTAACATCCCCAACAGAATCTTCCGAATGCAACACATTCTTATCCGATGTTTGTCACGTGTTTCGCGTTTATTTGGCACCGACAGGCTTCATAATCAAAGAAAAAGTATTTGTCTGCAGCCAAAAATTCACCTGAGCTCTCCCGCCACATTGCGATAGAAGACGGGTATTCAGCAACTGCAAGGTGTAACACTGCACGAATGGGAAGAGTTTCAACGAACACAGCATGTCGAAAGACATTGTGTTTCGTAGTTGACTCAGGCGCAGCCACAATCAAAGTCGTGACAGGTTCGAAACTCATCTCTGTTGGTCAAAACTGGTTCCGTGTTGTTCAATGGTCAGAGATGGGCTGAGCACATGTGTAGAACCGGTGTTTGTTCAAGATAGTTTGCAAGGCATCCACTGGTTCGGTGAAGACGAAGTGATCACCTGATGATTGGAGCCCCACGATCTACCCACGCTCCGTCGGGTCAAAAATGCGCTGCAGCTCCAGACACCTGCGACGCATTTGCAAAGCGCATAAAATGCGCAAAGCTGCAAACCGTGCACCAGACTCGAGCGAAACTCGACGCCCAAATTTAGACCCTCTTTGCAAAGGTATTCGTCTTCTCATCCCTGGATTCTTCTCCGTTACAATCTGTTCCGGTTTCCCCGCAGATCCCGCAGATGAGCAACATTCGAGCAGCGCCTGCTTCGAGCAGGCGGACAAGACTCTGCTCGCCAACTGCACCGTTGGACAGATGGTCAAGATCAACGACATCTTCTTCGGCCACGGCTCGGACGGACAGTGCAGCAGGCAGAACGACAGTCAGTGCATCATTCGGGTACGTTGTCTCCTGAGACTCGTCCGTGTTCTCCCGTTGGCAGCCTCAGCGAAGCTGAACAACAAAGAAAACGGCAGGAGACCAGTTGCTCAAATTGTGACTGAAGCATTGAAGATCAAAGCACGATCCATTCCAAAGGAAGAAGGGGCAGCCCTCCCTTCGCTCTTTGGTTGGATTTGCAAAATGAAATGTGATTCGTGTTCAAATCACCACAGCAGTGACACACACACACACACACACACACACACACACACACACACACACACACACACACACACACGTTCCATTCTGTCTCAGGATCCAGAGATGCCAACCTGTGTCGGTCACTCAACGTGCACAGTCAATCTTCCCACCGGGTCGCTCGGCCGCAAGATACAACACTGTAACCAGTACACAAACTACATGCAGATGATCTACAACTGCGTTCCAAGTAAGGACGCACCTTGCACCCACAAAAACTTTTTGTGGCAAATTCAGTGCTGTAAAAACCTCAGTCCATGATGACACCAGATTTCAGACGGCGCAGACCTCTCCATTCCGCCTCAAATTATCTGTTTGCCTGTCGGATGGAACTTACAGAACAAGCTCCCTTTACACTTCAGGTGAGGAAGTCATTGACATCTGCAGTCATCAGAAGATTGTCGCCCAGAATGGTTACATCAGTTCGTCGCACTACCCGAACAACTACCCCGGCGCGCACCAATGCAACCTCACCCTCACCGCGCTCCCTGGCCAGCAAATCCGACTTTTTGCCGTTGACCTGGATGTCGGGTCAATAGCAGGTAATGGTGGTAATGGTCAGTACCTTTCCCTCGTTATTCTCACTGCTTTGCTTCAAACATTCTGTTCATAACATTGAAACACAGCACAACACAGTGGTTTTGCAAACCCTTCCGCGCAACGAGCCGCATTTCCAAACGTTGAAGCTCCATGATCATTCCAAAACGATTCATCACGTTGGTCCTCGTTTTCCAACATGAGCCGTGTGCGTGGACATTATCTATTTTCTTGTTGTCTGGTCATTTGCCACAAAAACCACTTTGTGATTGATTCCACATCCAGCCATGCATATTTCATTCACTCAAATCTCCCGTCAAACACACTCCTTTTGTCCTCGGTGTGCACTGTAAATTGTTGCTGAAGTACCGTTCGTCTGTAAATTATTTATTGTTTGCCTCGAAGGCGTTTCTGATGTTCTGTTGTGTCAGCAGATCTCCAAGGCACAAAAAATGAATGTTGACTGTGTTGTGTTGCAGGTGGGGACTGCATTGACCTGTTGTACATCCAGGAGCAGTTCAGAAGCACTACCGTTTGTGGAAAAAGGAACAATGATTTGATATTTACAACGGTGGGAAATTCTGTCACACTCACGTTCCAAAGCAACCGAGACGGACTGAACAAAGGCTTCTGGCTAAAATTCGAAGGTAAAAGACTCTCTATCGGCAAAACGTCTGTCGAGTTGATCAAACAAAGTGTCAACAGAACGTCAGGGACAATCCACTGTCCTGCCACTTGGACAACAGGGTATCAAATCCAATCACGCAACTGCTCTGAAAAATCCTTGCACATCGTCTTCAAATGCTCAATTTGAACTTTTTATCTCCAAACCCCAGCATTCCCAAACATGGCGTCTTCTCCCGCGACACAAGCCGCGTCCGGCAGCACGACTCCGTCCCCGCCGGGTGTCGACAAACCGCGCCAGTCCGAGGACGAGACGCAGCACGCCTCGCCCGCCGACGGAGGTTCCAGCAACACGGAGCCCGACAAACCGTGGAAGAGCCAGACCAAACTCAACGTCAAGGATCAAGGCGACGACCTTCCTCTCGGTACCAAGGCGTCCTCTTGTTGGAACAGAATGTCCTGCAAACATCAAATATCCTGACCACGCACTTCCTTCTTCAACTTTAATTTTGTTAATTGGCATTTGATTTGACATTTCAGAGGCTATCGTCGGCGTTGTGCTAGGTTTCCTCCTGTTTGTTCTTCTGGTGCTACTAATACTGCTATTTCTCAAGAGGTGAGACTTGCTTGCGCGTTCCCGATGACCATAAGCGACACACGCCTCCCTGTTTGCGTTCAATCTGGTTTGCTCGGGGGCTCAGCCAGAGGAGACGCCCACTCCGCAAAGCTTCGGAGCACACTGTGCACGACACTTGTTACCTTCTCACAGCAACAAGTCCCATTGCAAAAACTATGACATTTTTCCTTCAGGCGAAAGGACCGAGAGTCAATGACGGCGTCTCCGTCGACAGTGCAGCTGCACGGCGGTGCGACGAGTCCCTCCAGGTCATTCCAGGGCACGACGGGCCCCTACATCCAGAATAACTTGGCGCCACCGCCGCCTGAAGAGCTGCAGATGCCCGACGGCGTCTTGCAGCTGCAGGGTGCAGAGGGAGGCTGTGATATCTCCTATGACGTCGACGTCAAGGACAAAAACAAAGCTGTGCATTTTGACAACGCGTCAAATCAAGTATAGCCGAGCGTGTGCTCTTGCAAAATGGCATTTGATGGGTGGGACAACGATAAAACACTGCAGAAAGCAACAGCAAAGGACTGTTTGAAAACGACAAGTCTCACCATTTTGAACTTCGACTTGGTTTTTGACGTTCGGTCTGTCTTCAACCAACACGTTGCTTCTGTGAAGGCACAAACCGCAACCAACAGGGAAGACGCTCGAGGAAGCCAGAACAGAGAAATCAGGAAAAAATTATTCCTGATCTGAGGAATGTAGCTTTGCGCAGAACAGTGACGTGATGAAACCACGTGGTTGAACCCGAGACTGTTGTACCTCTCTCATATCGACTGAAAAAAATTCGTGTCAGTCTAGTCAAACGAGTGCCAGTCGTGTGGTGTTTCCTTGCAAAGGGCGAACCAGGAGAGTTGAGGCCACCGATCCCTGCCTCAGAAAAAAAAACATCAATGCCGCCCCCCTAATTTGCGTCGCGGGCGCAACGTCGTGAACTTGGCCAACACTCCAAAGTTGGCATGCCCCCGTGGTGGGTTGCCCCATGCCAAATTCTGGATTCGTCTCTGCCCTGTGGATCTATCGTTGGAAGCACTGCTGGATGTGAAAGACAATCAGTGAACACTTGATTGATGGCTGTTGACCACAGCTGAAGTTCCTCAAGATCTCATTCTTGTATTTCCGGGAGTTTGCGATGTCCTGTCGGTCTGCGCGACGCAACACGGACCGATTCAGGCAGGACAAGGCAAACACTCCGCTGTACATTTTGTCAAATGAAATGAAATGAAATGAAACACTGTTGTCACATTGTAAAGTATTCCCGTTCCCGACCCACCATCACGCAACTCTAAAAGTATTGAACCCAGCTGTAGAAATCACGTGACCTTGTAAAAATACCTCACTCTCCCAGATGGAGACAACAAATCAAGCAAAATGCTTTGGGCAAAAAATGTCAACGTCAGAGATTCTTACGACAGACCATGCAAAGAAGCTGAAAGAATACCAACCACAAAAAAAGGGGAAGAAAGGAGTTTCCTCCTTCAAACAAATCGAAGCAGAGAAACTTTTTCGGTGTGTTGACGCAGGTGTAGATCTACTGCTGTTTTTGAAATAAACAGAGCGATCGCCGAACACAGGTGTTCTGTGTCCAACAAATTGATTTTGGTTTCTCGATTTGACATCTTCAGATGAATTCTGAAAACTGACGGACAACAGCATACAATGAGTTTGATAAAGCGACAAAACGAAGGTTCTGTGCGTGTCAAACATTGTCGACGTTGTCGATTTCCCTGGTCTCACCAACGCACTTCATTCAGTGAATCGAGTCGAAGGTTCTTGTCATTCATCGAGTTCATTTGAAGCGTACATCACACAACCGCTGTGACAGATTTGTTTACCTCAAGTACGCTCGGCATCCAAAACGCTCGCTCACTTTTTCTTTGCAAAGTTGACCTTTGCAATTTAGTCGCGCGTGGTCAATTCAACTTGAAGCGAGGTCCTGATGTTCAATTACCAGTGACTCGCTGGCCGAAAACATATGGAGCTACATGGATGTGCTGACCCAGGAGGCGGCTCGACCAGCTGGTCTCCCGCGCCCGTACGATGATGCAACTGGTCCGGCTCTCCTCAATGAGCCAAACATCTTGGTCACATATGGCTCCACAAACTTGGCACCTTCTTCCGTTTCGATATGGCGTCTGCCTCTGACCTTCTTTTCGCCAGTTGATTATGTTGTTTTCGCAGTCTGTCACTGTGGCAACATCTTAAGCGACCAGTACGGTGGTTGCACGGGTCCAATCTGGACTGCAACGGAGTCGCGAACACGGCAGAAAAAGAAAATGGGACCCGGTGGAACGTGAGGAACAATGATCAGCAATGTGTGTTGGATTCCACTTCTCTACATCGTGACATTGTCAGAAACAGGTAAGTGTGGACCGGTCTTTCTCTCCCGAATCCGCTGACCAAAGACAACTCTGGATGGAGAACAACTTCACAGACGGCGGTGTTGTGTGGAAAAGGTGTGAGCTTAAAACAGAACAACCTGTTCGCACTGTCGCCTTTCCTTTCACACAAATCCAAAGCTGCTTCCCCTCAGCGCTGACCGTTGCGTCATTTCGATCTCACGGCAGCGGCGGACGTGCGCACGCTGGACGAGTGCTATGGGGAGACGATTCCGGTCGTGTGCAACCCTGGCGACATGGTGCAGGTCACCGAGGCGCACTACCGTCAGAACCCGCGCTGCCGCGGCGCCTTCCACAGCAACTTCTGCAGCCGCGACGAGCCGAGCAACCCGGCCTGCGTCGGCAACCAGACGTGCATCTTCAACACGCCCTGGATCTATCTGTCGCCCGAGTGCGGATACAGCAACAACTTTCTCATCTCGTACAAATGCGTGCCAAGTGAGTAGCGTCAAGTCGGGTTGAACTCGTTTCGTACAACTTCCGGTCTTGAGAAACAGTGTCCGCAAAGAAGAGCGTCTCCTTCCTGTAGACACAATATCCGAACACGCGTTTTGCTGTTCTCGACATGTTTGGAGACAGACATATTCACACACTGACTCGTTCCAAGAACCGCATGAAAGATTGAACCATAAACCGCCTTTCTGTGACACCAGTTCTCCAGTTTGTGGCCTCTGTTTGCAGAGAGTTCGCAGGTGAACATCTGCAGCACGAAGCGCCGGGTGCTGCGCGCTCCGAGCGGCTTCATCATCTCCCCGCGCTACCCCGAGCGCTACCCGGGCTCGAGGCAGTGCAGCGTCAAGATCCTCGTGCCGCCGCACCAGAGCATCCACGTCTACCTGCTCGACCTCTACCTCGCCTACTACAACTATGACGTCACCAAGCAGTGCGTCGACGCGCTGTGGATCGTGGGTATGTCCGTCTGATTTCAGCATTGGACGCTTCGCAACGGTGTGCACCACTTGGCACACAGCAACTGCTTGTTTCTTTTTTTGCAGGCGCCAACAATGACAGAACGGACTACGTGTGCTCAGGCCAACAGAGAGGTCTCATCTTCACCAGCAAGTCAAACCAAATCACAATCTATTTTAGCAGTGAGAGTCACGACTATCTAAATGCTAAAGGATTCTGGATTCGTTACGAAGGTACACGCACACATTTTCGCAAAGAAACTTGCAGCATTGAGTTTTGTTCACATTGAAACGACGGGCGAACACACGCATGAAGGATTTTCATTTCAGCTTTTGACAATCCAACTACAATAGCTGTGGCCACGGAAACTCTAATACCCACGACAATCACGACCTCAACAACTTCCACTTCTCCCACTCAGCCACCCACCACACCACAGCCCACCTCGGCCCTGAAATCCTTCTCCGTGAACACAGACGCTCAAACCACACAGCCGAACCTGAGAAGCCTGTGGTCCACGAGTGGGGACGTGATCCACGAGTTCGCGTGGGGCAAGAGCAAAGAGGAAGACGAGGCGTTTACCTTCTCTCCAACACCAACTCCGACCAGAAGCAGCATTTACATCGAGTACGTCAAGAAAGAACTCGCGCAAAGACTGAAGGAACTGACCGAGAAGAAATCATTGAAAACAACACCACAGCCACTGATAGACAAGTCAAAATATGTTTACGATAAATTTCACACAAAACAAATGTTGCCAAAGACCACAAAAAGCACGGGAATGGAAATCGACGAACAGTTCATTCAAGACGTGCACAAGTATGAAAATCCCAACCACTTCATCGAGAAAATCACCCAACAGCGGAACCAAGGCACACAACCTCACACCGTGATCAAGAAAACGCACATCACGATAGACGAGGTGGAGAAGCACACTGACGGTAACAACGCGTCAGAGAACATTGAGAAATTCATTGAACTGGACGAATCAGAGACGGACATAGAAGGCGAGGAAGCCTACGCCTCTGTCACCACGTACGGGCACACAGCGCAGTCCAAACCCGAGGCGAACGTCGAGGTTCTCAACGACCGGGAGGCGGAGCCGTGGCTGCCCGTCGCTGTCTCACAGGCCGCAGTCAACGTCGCTAAGGATCTCAACAAATCAGACCAGCCTCACGGTAACACCACAGAGTATCACCAATTCAGTTTCATTTCACTGAGTTTCCACCAGCACAAAGTCATCAGCTCTCTGAATTGCAGGTGGAATCATAGGAGCCGCCGTGTCTTGTGCTGCGGTTTCCATAGGAATTCTGGTCGTGTTTCTGATTCTCTGGAAAAGGTGAGTACTGCGGTGGGCCTGTTCACAGTTCACAGTCTGCTTTTTGACACGCAATTTCCACACAACCTCGTCCCCACAGACGGAACCAGTACCCGGGGCACCAGGCAACCAGCACCAACAGCAGCGACTCCCAGTCGGACAAGCCGTTCGACGACATCATTCTCGCGTACGGGTCGAACGGCCACGAGCCGCGCGGTCCGCCGCTCAGCAACTTCGGCTTCGACCCGGGCGAGTCGCCGCCGCACACACTGCGCGGCTACCCGCTCGACCTCAACACGGCCGTCAACCCGCACTATAACGCTACCATCCGCTCCTGGAAGAGCCTCGGACCCATCGACGAGGTGCGCGATAATTCGGCTGTTGTACGTCTCGTACATCTGGCGCTGTTTTTGTATGTAATGGGGCTGGGACACAGAAATCAAACTCGGTCGTCGCTTCAATCCACCGAGCTGTGTTGACAGGCCTCGATCAGAACCTCCAGTCCTCCTATTTCTCTTGTTTCTCTATCAACAACCTCATCAAAATTTTACTTGTTTGGGTGCCATGCGACCAAAACAACTTGCCACTGGCACACAGTTTAACGCATGCCCTGAGGCCAGATGCAATCAATTCCAAAGTGGGCGCACATGCGAAACAACGAGGACTCTTTGACAGCTCTCTTTGTCAATGTCGTAGGTGCCAGAGCTGATTTACGCCAGCGCTAAGGCGGCGCAGTCGGCGTCTGAAGAGCAGCTCGAGAAACCGCTGCGCCGGACGCGCCTCCGGAATACCAAGTCCAAAAGTCTCGACGACATTTGCCTCAAGTTCAACAAAAAGAACAAGAAAAGACAGAAACATGATTCTCAGGTTCGTGGACCTCGCTCTTGTTTCCGAAGATGTCGAGTGAGTGTCCCCCAAAAACTGAACGTAACGACCTGAGCTTGTCGCTTTGAAAATGTCTTTGTGGCCATCAGCAGTCGCGCTTCTATTTGTTTTCAACACCAACCACACAAAATGTTCCCATTGAGTTCGCTTCTTGCGTATTCTCCACAATCAAAACAGCATTGCATGCGAAACCTCACACTCTCACCCAAGACTGACCCGTGCACTGTTCTCGTACCTCCCAGACGAAGCCCGGGCTGAGTCTGAGTCTGGAGTCGCTCGACCTGGAGAGCGAGAGCAACACGGACGACACGGCCGACCTGACCAAGATCCTGTACGAGACGCTCGAGGACCTGTACCTCGAGACGACGCTCGCGCAGTCCAAGGCGACCATCTACGAGGGGCTCAACACGCTGCGACGCAAGGAGCTCAAGCGCAGGTCGGGGCTGCCCTTCGACTCGAGTTCGCATAACCTGTCCTTCGACACGACGGTGAAGTCCGGCAGGAAGACGTACACGGACAACAAGCACCACATCGATACCACGGAAGACAGCGTTGCACTGTGAATCAAGGGACCATGGAATCGACCACTGCTGTCATTGGTTGACATTACGTTTCGCTGAAGCGCAGTTTCAGTATTTTTTGCCTGCAGCGGGTTGGAAATGAACTTTACGTTTGTGCCACACTGTAAATTTGTCTCAACATTGTAATTTTACAGAAATAAATTTCTGAACTTTTTTCATGTTACCATAAGGCCATTTTCAGGAAAAAAAAACTCTGAATGTAACACAGCGTAGAACGCACGAGTAAGAGCCCACAAGGCTACATAATTAAATGAAATAACAGAAGATAAAGCCCCGAGAGCTCCAGAGCAACAAGTGCGTCCGGTGGCTGTGCATGCAAACAGTGACAAGCTATGCCCGCCGGCCCCAAGACCCGCTCCCATTAACTCTCCACGCATTTTTTCTTTGGGCCAAATATTTCAGCTTTGTTTTGATATGCAATGCCTTGTCTGTAGAATGCATCAAAGAAGCATGCTCGCAGCCACACCGCTGTCGAGAACTGAAGACCACCGGAGAACGACTTCACAAATTATTCGTGTTTTGAGTCACGGCCACTTGTTTCAGATTAGCTGGACACATCACTTGAGTTGATATCACAGTTCCTTTGTGATTTGAATTGTGTCATGAGCAAAACTGCCCACAGGAGGGCATCGTGACTTTGTTACTGTGACGAGTGATGATGATGGTTCTCGCTGATCTCGTCAAGACGCAGCTCGTGGCGCTGACCTGCGCCCTGATCGCGACGTCTGTGCAAGGTGAGTGTGCATTCGTGGCACAAATTGAGCAGTTTTCCCACTGTTTGGACATTTGAGATTTTCTGCCCGGAGTTTTTCATGAAACACCAGACTTTCGGTTTCCCTTCTTTCAGAGTGATAAGGGTCAAACCAATAATCTGTTGTTTTTTTTCCAAATCTGTACAAGCGACAATGACAAAACGCACAGTCAGGCTCGAATTTTGGGTTGTTTCCTCTTTCTGGTCGCCAAAATTCTGTCTGCCGACAGCAATTCTCATGTTCATTCATCAGTTTTTGGGCTGCGTATGGTCATCATGTGGTCAATGCAAAACGCATTGTCTTGTAAGGCGCATGTGTGTTCTTTTCTCCCTCCGAAAATTGACAACTAAACTGCTGATTAGTTTTCACAGAGTGACGAAACTTGCGCTTCTACCAAAGTTATCACGACACCCCCATTTTTCAACGCCTTCGTCCACGGAAGTGCCAGGGATCCACCTTGCGACGCTTTGCACAAATCCTTGGGGACATCTCAGCGAATGACACATGTGGTTTGGACATATGACTCGGTCGGCCATAAGTCGTGACTTTTTGCATGCAGGTAATGGCGCATACATCGCTCACGGCTGCACAGGTACCTTCATGTACCTGAATTGTAGCAGCGTGGGTGCTTTCATAGTCGTCACAGATCTGTACTACGAAGTCTCTAAAGCCGGTCCGTGCCAATACACATTGGTGAAGTGCACTCATCGCGCGGTGGAGTCGCCAGTCCATTTTTGCACGGGACTCAAGGTGAGTACGAGTGTGCCTCATCGCGTGGCTTCAAGCATCGTATTCTCTCGCATACCTTGGTTGGTCTTGCGTTGAGAAGAATTCACAATGCATACCGTGAAAGAAAGTTGATTTCTTGCAGTCGTGCAAATGGAAAGTTCCGAAGTATACAGTTCGTTCTTGCGGAGAAAGTGACCATGCAATCATCACGTACACGTGCGTAGAAGGTAAGAAGAAAAGATAGATGTGTGGAAAGTAAGAAGAAACGACACTTGAGAAACCAAAAACACACACACACAACGTGAAAAGTGCGGTCTTCACTCACAGAAGACGACTGACATCAATGTTGATTCGAACAGACGCACGTCTATCAAACCGCGCGTCCAAAAAGTGGGGTTCAAGTTGAAAAGCTGGGTTTGAGTCAGTGCAGAAAACCTGTCGTAACCCTTTGGCAAAGCCAGTCAGATCTACATGTGTGTGCGTCAAAAACGTGGCTCGAAGCTTTGTGCAAACACTTCTCTGGCCCGAACACCAACGCGGTGGTTGTCGCTTTCAATGCCATTTGAAATGTCTGGCAGCAAAATAAAAGAGTTCTGACGCAGACAATGACCATAAATTTTGACCCGACGTTGTCGCTGACAACCTTTGGTCTCAGATACTCTTCCAACTTTAATTCATCCAAACAAAGGATTTGCATCCAATTTTCTGATGCGAAGTCTGCGTTCATAAAAATTATTGCTGACATTCCGGAGGTGTCATAAATGAGGAATATGGGAGCTTGAAGTATCTGTGTTACGCATGTAAATCTCAGAGTGTACCTGTACCTGTATTCACCGTCAGCATCAGCTGTGTCCAGCATCTGTGACGCGACGGTGAGCGTGTTGGGCGAGCGGGCAGGTTACATAGCTTCGCCTGGCTACACCGACCTGCACTCCGGGACCCCGGGCCAGGGTTCCGCTGCCGCCGCCGCTGTTGCTCCGGGCTCCGGGCAGCGAGGGACCGGCACCGCGCCTCGCCTCTGCACCCTCACCGTGCTGCCACCCGCCAGCGGACCAAACACCTTCCTCGAGTTGTATGTCAGAGACCTTGACTTCCGCTCTATGCACGAACCCACCACCCCAACAGACGGGGAAGAGGGCACCATTTCTACAGAGCCGTATTACGAGTCCTGCATCAAGTTCACCGAGCCAGCGGGAATCAACGCGCGACAAGGATTTCCTCGGACGGTGTGCTCCCTGACAGAAGTGCCCGGCGGGGGATTGGTATTCACCACTCGTGGACTTCGTGTGGACATCACCTACTGGTCCATCAACGAGGACTTCAATGATTTCCTACTTTACTACACTGGTAAGTCTTTCATTGGTGTATAAAAATTTGCACAAAAGGACCAGAGACATGCACACAGCGCCAGGAGGTTAGAATTCTCTCTGTAGAAAGTCCCAATCCTGCTCTCAAACTACGATTCAAACAAAGTGTGTGCCTACTTCACTTCTACAGTTCGCACGGTAGAGCGGACAACCACTCCAAAACAACCGCCTCAACCAGCACCGTACCTGACAGTGACAGTGAAAACGACAGCAATGGCGTCAGAAAGCCAGATTCGGACTCCCACCCCGGCCCCTCCGTGGGACTTCACTACACGGGACTACAACGCCACAGACTCTGATCTTTTGGCCGGTGAAAGAGGATCAAGACCTTGGGGTGAGCCATTCAGCACCAAGAGGAAACAAGCAAGTTCAAGTTCAGTCAGGCTTGTCTCGCGCAATCAAAGTTTCTCGCTGTTCCCAGAAAAAAAGCCAAAACGCACGGAAGATCAACGCCAAGTGAGCCACTGAACTACGACAAATTTTCTTTGTTTCAGTGACAGCAGTTGGCGCAGCAATAGGTTGCATTGCTGGCAGTCTTCTCATCGTCCTCATCGTAGTTCTCGTCTTGGAGAAAAGAAAGAAAGACAGCAAGAAGGAGGTCAGAGTCTACGACGACGTCCCTTCCCAGGCCACCGAGAGCCAATCTCAGAAGGGCAGTGAGCTCAACGGCCAAGTCTACGAGAACATCCACGCCCACACAAACACTGGATTTGTGGATGAACTGAATGACATAATTTGCAAAAATGCAAAGAGCAAAACTGCTCCCGCGGGCAACACAGACTCCAGTGGCGCAGCCACAGCCATTTGTGATGATGACACGTACTACGAAGACAGTGAACCAGTCAGGCTCGAGAACCTGGAGCCTGATCACTCCCAAGCCAACAACATTTACGTGAACAACAAAGAAACACCCGAGGCCAGAGACACGAGTGTTGCGGCAGTGAACGGATCGTGCAAACCGCGCACCGCTGAGAAGACCAAACGCTCCAGGCCACAGCCTGACCTGCAGAAGGCGCAGCAACTGTACGAAAACGCCGCGTTTCCGGTGAAATACAGCAGAATCGCCACACCAAGAATATGCGAGCGCAGTTTGCAGGTCGCGAATCCCGGGAACGCGTCCTCGAAGAGGGGCTGCCCGGCAGACACGGTACAGCCGGTCCTGCACAAGCTGGAGCGTCCCAAGGTGGCGGCGCGGAGCCACGTGACCACCGTGTCGGACAACGAGCTCATCTACGACGACGTGCCGGACGAGGCGGACGAGGACGAGCAGCTCGACGGCGCCGCGCCCGTCAAACCGCCCCTCAAACCCAAACCCAGGATGTCCAAAATCCTGCGTCACAACAAGAACAAGAGCAAAACACCTTCTCCGAGGCTGAAACCAGCTGAAGATACCATCATGGTTGACAATGACGTGTACACAGTCACATCTTGACTGACATCAAGACTCTGACAAAGACACGTCCTCAGTGTAATCTTTTCTTTTGTACCAAAAGATAAATAAATCCTTTGAACAGTTTTGCACGAATTTCTATAACAAGAATGCTACGCATAACAAGAATGCTAGGCATAAAAAGCGTGTGGTCTATACAAACATTCGCAGTTCAACACTGATCATTTTAAAAAAAAAAAAAAAAAAAAAATTTGAAAGCGGGTCTGACCCAAGACCCGCTTTGGCCAAAGTGGGCCT
>JAAUXT010037214.1_pt1 | contig 18928 bp, 26 predicted proteins | sample 7278171 | NCBI WGS metagenome assembly JAAUXT01 (sample SAMN14350112, study PRJNA611818) | marine sediment metagenome | isolation source: surface marine sediment (1.8m) | place: French Polynesia: Moorea | collected 2018-08 | reverse complement strand
TGATCCGAATTTCTGACAAAAAATGAAAAAGAAACGCCAAGTGTGCACCAAGTAACGGGCCCTAATACTACTTGTGTGTGTGTGTGTGTGTGTGTGTGTGTGTGTGTGTGTGTGTGTGTGTGTGTGTGTGTGTTTGTGTGTTTCTGTCATGTTTGGCTTTGAATCACCGAACTCATGAGAAAGGTTTCGAGTGCATCGGAAATGGTTTCTCAAAATTTGATCTTTGTACACCAAAAGAAGATGGACAAAATAAGTAAAGTCTGAAGAACAAATCTGCTGAAATGCAAAGTTCCTGAAAACGTGAAAAAACATCGTCGCATTCTTTGCTGAGACGCAACAGTCAACTTTGTTTTTATCTCTTTTGCATCCTGCTCCACATTTCGGGGCAGTCAAACTTGGATTCTTTGCGGGACCGGCCTGTCGTGAGAAGCTTCGAACTCGCGCGAGTGACGTGTATCACTGGAGTGAGTGGAGTGAGTACGGACCACGAGGAACTCCTTCTTGTCGACGCGGTGATCTCCGTCCGTGTCGAACATGTTGAAGGCGATGCGGAACCCGGACAGCGGCTCTGCAACACACGTCCAATTGAGCCTCCGACTCGTTTCACTGCACAAATCAAAGAACTGTGTCGTGAGGTGTCTGCAGCGCTCACTGGCTTTCAAGCGTCTCTTTCGGTATTCACTCGATCGTTTGTTTACAAAGTAGCATGCCGACAGCTGGAACACTCGGCGCAGTATGACAGCACCATCACATTTGACGTGTCGTGTTGGGGGACAGACAAATTTCACTGGGATTGGGGTGGGGGTGGGGGTGGGGGTCATGTAACATAAGAAATTTTGAATGTCAAAAATTTTCAATTGCAACTGACCAAATGACCTGACCAAACTTCAGATGTTGAGGGTTGCCCAACATCAGGTGTCAGAAAATTTTAATTGCCAGCAAATTTCAAATGTTGGATGCCCTCCCGCCAGGTCACCTCAAAATTGAAAAGTGTGGATGTCGCCTGATATCACAAAACAAATGTTGGGCCCCTCACCCCACCCTGAAATTTTCAGATGCGTGACCCCAGGTCACCCAACATTTGGTCGGGGGAGTGGTAGGTGCTGGAGTAAGCCAACACTGAAATTTGAGGCAAAAGCACAGAATAATACACTGCGGCTCCGCCGAGAGAAAACAAGTGAAACTTACTCCAAAGCTGTGACACCTTCCACCTGTGTAACTACCTTTTGTTTGGTGCGAGAAAGGACAACGAGACGAGGCTCCATGAGCCAAATTAGATGGGATCTTTTCAGACCCAGCATGAACCAAGAATACTCACTTGTGAGTACGCACAGGAGGAAGAGGTACTCCGTGTACGAGATGATACCTGAAAACAGAAAGTTAAATCACCTGAGAAACGGGTCAAGGTCAAAGTACAAGTAAACCTCGTGAGTGCGTTTGGGTGGGCACAAAATAGAAGAAATCAAGCGCTCAAGTGGTCTGGCTCGGACCAATGAAACACGAAGGTGAGAAATGAGCTCTGTCGAACTGCAGGGGCCGATCAATGATAACCAGGTAATAAAGCTGTACCATAAACACAATGACGCGCCGCTCTCCAAAAGTCAAAAGGCAGATCAGAAGAAGCTGCACTTGACTCATCGGGCGCTTCACACGAGTCCATCATATTCATCCGTTTCCAGGTAAAGGATTAGCAACGCCTTGTAACGAGTCTGGGCTCCTCCACCCCCACTCAGTACAAAGCGTTCAACGCCGTTTTCCCCGCTCGCCGACAGAGCACTTCCTCCTTGACGTGAGTGACCAATAGACATGGCGCAACGCAGACATCACGCCAGAAGCCGCTGCCAGTAATTCAATGTGAAAGCTTCCAGAACAGGATGCTCTATTATGTCTTTGCCATTGTCAAACTTGATTAGGTTGTTGATGTGTCTGATCCGGGGCGCCTTGAAGCCTCTTCACCGCCCATCTCGTATCTGGCGCTGCCGACGGTGGCGAGACCTCCGCCCGGCCCTCACTTCCATAACCGGGGTCATAATCGTTAGTGCTACATTCAATTCCAACTGCGAATGGGGGAAGCTTTCATTTCCCAGGTGGCAACAGGATCCCGGGTCTCATCATCTTCACAAATAACTTGAATGCGTTGCCCTCTCCTCCACCAGCTTCGTGATTAATCTGGACCGTGACTCAGGCGGTGTTGTTCCAATTGCCGGGTGCGGGTCGGGTCACTCTGGATTTCGTTTGGAAATGAGACTTAACGACTTGTTTTCCCGCACGTTGGAGCCGCGGAGCAAACATCGCAATCAGGAGCCGGGAGGGAACTGTCCGTCTGCCGCACGGCGGGATTTCCCACGTGCTCCGCGGTGGTCGCCTCCACATCACCGCCGTGCCACACATGTCGACTCTCCACACTGACCCTGCCATTTTGTATCATCGAGAAAAAGATGAAAAAATATGTCCTTTAGAAGCGCAAGGCCTGGAAAGAATTGGGCATGATTGATGAAGCCAACTTCATACTCGGGTTAGATGAGCCACCCCGGGTGCTCCTTGATTAAGAAAGCCATTTGCGCAGCGCATGTCTGTGTTGGTATCAAGCTTGATTGAGGGGTGCTGCTCCCAGGGCCTCGGAGGTCTTTCAGCTCCCGACAATCGGCTCCTGCGACAGGGGGTGTTTCAGGTTGCCTTGTTCGGAGATCAACATCTCTATTTTTACCCCAATTGTAACCCCACTTAGCACCCATCAAGAAAGCCCGAAGACACCTGCAATCTCGCTTCATAGAAATTAAAATCCATACATCACGGACATAATTACAGGACCAAGAGGTAGGGCCTGCCTCTCCAAAAAGTTGCCCAATGCCTCGTTGACTCGCTTCACCTTTGCGGCACTTTGTTGTGGCGAGTCGCTTCAGGTAAAGCCAAAGCCAACGCAAAACGTGCCTGAGGCAAGCATCTTATTATGAAGCTTTGATCTGTCAAGTCTTCGGTTCTCTTCAAGGATATTTACCTTACTCATACTCTGTGCTTGATTTTTTTTTCTGACAAGAGGGGAAGAGTTGTTAGTCACTTGTGATACAAACACGTAAACAAATGTCACTTTGCGAACGGAGCCGTCACGATCGCACACGACGTATTGACGCTGCAATCCAACAGCCAAATCGACATTGATGTCCGAGTAAAGTCAAGAAAGACATTCAGAGTGCAATCATTTGCTTCACTGTCGTATTAACCTTGTCATAAATTATCATACATTAGCAGACCGCTGTCTGGCTCTTTCAGCCGTGATTTGAAATTCTCTCACAACCTATACTTAGCGTTCAATTGCCCTTTGCAAATATTTAAGGTATTCCGTGATTTAAACAATTTTTCTCCTCAGTTTGCACAAAAGGCTTGAATCGAATGGGCTCTTTGATGAGGGCCGTTCACTGCGAAGATCAAAGAGGAGAATTATCAGCCTCAAACTCTTTCAGTACATCTGACATAAACTTAACAACCCTTCATTTCTCGTCCGATTCCAGCTTTTTAAACATCATTACAATGAAGGTAGATATACATGTGGCCACCTCCAAAGATGAACAAATTTGAAGAAGAATTGTATTTATGGACCCAAGGAGCAAAGTCTTTGTGGCAAAACCCGTCAGTGGATGATCGGTAGCGACCGCCACGTCAAGACCTTCCTTTTTTTCATTCGTCCATCCTGTTTGGGCCAAGAAAATCGAAAAACACTTTGAACACGATTTCACACGCAATGTTTTTCAGTGCTTCTTTCTGTTACTTGACATTTTCTCACCTGGTTTTCTTCTTTCACAACAAGAGAAACAGTTTCGTGTTTGTGCTTCCTCCCTGGGCCACACCCGATCCTGGTCAGGCAGACGTTCTTGTGCGAACAAAAGTGTCCGCGTCTGCATGAAAATGCTGTTTTTTGTCCTGTGTGAAATGACAGTCACTGCGACGACAAACCTTTCAAATGAACAGGAAAGTGCGTTTTGTGTGGATTCTGTCCGTGCCAAAGATCCACTGTGGGAACCCCGGGGTCTGTTTGAAAAAAAAGAACAAACCTGAGCTGAAACCTTGACCCTGTGCCAGGAGAATCGAGGGCTTAAAACTAGACCCAAATGGCCTGAAAAGAAAACTCTCCCTGCAAGTTTGCACTTGAGGCCCATCTGAAACCTGCGCAAGCAGACGAGTTTGGCTTGAAACCTGTCTGAGATCCTGCAACGTAATGACGGCTGATGGTGATGGGTGGTTGTGTGTTGTTGGTGTGGTGGTTCTGTCAGGGGCGTGCGGCGATCTTGTCGGACGTCTGGAGGGAACCCAGACAAGTTTCATGCCAAACCCATCCACCACGTCCTTGCACATATTCGTACAAACCCAAACAAACTCGATGGAGTAAGTGTTGGGGATTTGGATGGGTTTGAAACAGGACAGGTTTTGTGAAGAGGATCTCGTCACCCATCACCACGCCACCAATCATCACCTCCCGTCTGTCACTTGGACCACCACACCCTCCTGGACGCCGACGGGTGACGGTGACGGTCCAGCGGGAGTGGCTTTCGTTCGCTCCAGTTCAGGAACGGGACACTTGTTTCCAGCAAAAGTCATACTGACAATTTGTTCGCATCCAAATTCACCACACCCACCCAGTCAGGTCAACCCAAGGTTGTTTGGTGAAAACTGCTGTCCGACAAACGACTCAAACACAAATCTTGAGAAAAAAGCTGTTCGTTTCAAAATACTCCGTCCGGCTGTCACTGTGCGAAAAGTCGTCAATAGCCAAAGTTGTCGAGCTGAAACAACTATCGCGGACAGGCGATGTGAACGATCACGTCACACGAGGGTCGCGAACCGGCTCGGCCGCTGCTCTCCAAACATGACCCGAGTTGCGGAGGGCGGGGACACCGCGCTGTCAGACGCGTCGCCTCTTTCCTCCGGACTCCCAACAACGCCTCCCAAATGATATCATCACCAATTATTACAATCACACTGATTGTGAGTGAGCAGCTGAAAACAACCAGAGGAAAGGCTCCGCGTTTCAAACACCACGTGTGACGTCCTTCTTACACCCGTGCACAGAACAAAAGCCCTGTTGTGTACTCGGACGAACTGATCGACTGTGACGAAAGGTGATTTTTCGCTGATCACAAGCCGACTTTGGAACAACCAGTACTTTTCCACCGAACCTTTACCAAAAATACTTTTCCACCGAACCTTTCCCAAAAATAAACAAAAAATCACCAGTCACTGACGTAACGAGCTTTTCAACTGACACACGCACAAACAGACGGACTGAAACCCACACGACGTTCGTCACACGGAATGGTTTGGCGCGCTTCATGTGCGAGTGCACGGAAAAAGTGGGTGGGCAAAACCACCGACAAAGTCACCGTTGATGTTTTGTGAGCGAAACACCCGAACAGACGTGCTCGTCTCTCGCAGAAACTTGAACTGCCGAATTTGAATCAAGCGTCACCGAAAAGTTACGCACACCAGAGTATTGGATTGAAGCAACACAAAGCTGACACTTGAAACAACCATCGAGGTGAGTACTGAATAGCCTGACCATATCAGATAACGCTGTTTAACACGTGTCAAGTGACGCAACTCCGCTCCTTCACAAACAAACGGCGGACTCGAATTGCAACGTCTACTCGGGCCAGACGGGTCCGTTCTTGTTTCACGCAAGTGTCGTTCTTCCACGACCAAGACACTCCAAATGTCCTTCGAAGAAAAGAGAGGACACAAAAGTTTGACAGACGCAGCGTCTTCGAAGTTTCGCGAGTCTCATCTCTCAACAAAAGCGGAGAGCAGTGCGCGCCATGAGGAGCGGTCGCCATCACGGGAGCCACCCGGCACCACCACGATTCGCTGGTCTATCGCAATTCGGAAAGTTGAGATGTTTAGGACGTTTCCATTGGGGTTGTGTCCCCAAGTCATCACTGCACAAACAAGGAAAGATCGAGCTCCCAAACTGCCCGTTTCTCGTGTTGCTTTGCGAAATCTCGACAAATGCACTGAAAAACACTGAAAAATAGGTTGGCAACTCGGCGAAAACAAGTTGTGGTCGTGTCGTCGAGGATGGAACTGTACCTGTCAGCAGACATGCAACCCACGAGTCCTGAGACTCTCGTGTTGTGCATTGAACTTGTGGTGTGAGACGAGAAAGATCTGTTGCAAGATTATTTTTGAACAGCGCTGTTGTTGTGACTCAAAATGTTGATGAAAATCGTCGCACCAGTACATTTTTCTGCAACACAAAAAAGTCACAAAGCTCAATTGGAACATTTCAGTCAAAGGTCCACACGCTTTTTAATCAAACTGCCAACGCAATAAATTGTCCCGCTCAACTGTATACTTTTGTCATTTACATTGAGGGTGTGAACCGGCTGTAAACGTCGTGTTTTGTTTCCAATGCGATGGCATGCATCAGGCAGTAATTATCCGGTGCGCCTCAGCCTCAGCTCTCTCTCTCCACCCACGACTTGGAAAATTTGGCATAATGATAGAGTCCGTCGCACACTGCGGGGGTCGGGCGCTTCTCCACCAAACAAAGGACCGTGCATCAAAGCTTCGTCCCCAGTTGCGCTCGCGATGAAATACACATTTGCACACAGTCACCTTCGTCAGAAACCGTCTGCGTGTGACAACTGCAAGCCAAAGCCAGAACTGCTGGAATTTCTGAACTCGTCAGTCGTGCCGCAACTGGGTGGCTTCAAGCTACCAGCACAGCAGAAAAACCAAAGCCCACAAAAAAGTGTGACCTGCGGATTTAAATATGTGAACAACATCTTCCCTAATGATAATAATAATATTCTCCGAGGCTTCAAAGCCATTATCCTTCTCTTCTGCCTTGAGGTGAATTGGCAACAACGTGACGTTTTGACTTTGAGGGTTCCCACCTCATCACAGAAGCGACAACTTGCTCCGCGTCATCACCTAATATCCTCATTACAAAGGCACTTTGACACCAGACCAAACAAGGGAAAGGTCAAACAACGCCTGCCATTATAATTGATACACATTTATCATAATTGCCTGAAACTTACTGGGAAGATAGAATTTCTTCTGCCAATGGCGTCTGAGGCAAGTATGAAGTGTTGAAGGAACATTTCAAATTGTTGTTGTTCGCAGAGCAAAGACGCAACTTCTCTGCACTTGTTCTTGCGTTCATTCACGTGCCAATTTGGAAGACAGTCTTTTTCCAATTTTCGCCTGCCCGTTGAGATTTTCTTTTTGTTACGCTTGCGCGAATGCTTGGAGAGTCACTTGGCAGAAATACGAGTGCGACCTGTCCGAATTGTTCCTGCACGGAAACGTCGTTGCATCAAGCTCCTCAAGGTGACGGGCAGATCGGCCCGTTCTCTCGATACGGCGCTTCCTGCCTGACAAACGCACCGGTCTCGTTATCGATGCGGCGCTATCAGGGCGGCTCGCGACCGCGTCCGACGCTGTCTGGTCAGATTCGTATCGCCAGTACAGAAGGAAAACTGACGGACAATAAGTGCACTGGAAAGTCCCTGAATTTATCAGACCAGCACAAAACTGCAGAACAGGCAAACGACCGTTTCGCGCGTCGTCCTACAAAGCGCGTCGCTGCCCGGGTGTGGCGGCGCTACTCACGGCGTGCGTGCCTCAACTTGCTCTGATGACACAAGATCCCAACTGGGAAGCATTGCTCAATGTGCAAGTGTCATCAGCCTGGTTGCAACCACAAAACCATAAGACCCAACCCAGTTTCACGCCTGTCAAATCATTTCCATCTTTGTCACAGACCGATCAGCGTCAGAGGTAAGAAATGTCTCGTTACGTTTTGATCGATAGCGCCGCAGGATGAGGGAGATTCGGGGTGAGCGGACTCGACGGATCCAGACGTGGGACCCGGCAGGCTGAGCAGGGCTCAGTTCACCACAAACGGTCAGCATTTCCAACTCGTTCGGCCCCACCGCCTCTGCTGAAACACGCAGCACTCGTAGAAACGAAAACAGTTTCGTGCGAAGATTTGCTGAATAGTTTGTGATACCAGTGGAATTTAAGAAATGTCACGGGGATACCTTGTAGCGGAGTTCAATTCGTGTTGCTCTGTTGTGAAGGTGATAAACTGTCTACCTGACAGTCAAACTCGAACTGTTGCAAACCGAACTTCGTAGATCTCAACGACAGAGATGAACTTTGACACAGCACCCAGAAAGACTGGTTGCCTCATGAAAGCAAGGCAACGTGGAAGTTCTTTTGAAAGTGGCCGTTGAAGCATCTTTGCACAGATAAAAGGGCCTATTTTGACGGTGCCACCACAAGTGCCACATTTGCGTGTGCACAGATCGCAGACCCCAACAGATGGTGTCCGAAATGAATGTCATATCATCACGTTCACCCCTTTTCGAGCTCTCAACAGAGATGGCTCTTGAGTACACAACAGAAACACAGGTATAACAAATGATGAAAATTTATAAACATGACATCAGCCTCTCGCTTTGATGTCGGGACAATTGATGGTGGAGGTGAATCTTAATTATGGTTTCCAAAAACGGTTTGGCATTGCACAACGTCACGTCTGTGCTCGCGGCCCGCGCCGTTTTTGCTTCCTCCTCCTCCCGCGCTCGATCGTGTCAGAATTTAAAAACTGCCTCTTTGATGTGAACATTTTTCATGTTTTTGCACGCAAGACCACTTCAGTGAATGTGGTGTTGTTACTGAATGTCTTGGGTTGGGTTCTCCCGAGACAGCAGATCACCCAGCGTTTCGTCTGCAGAAGCAAGTCGTCCTGTATCGCGCCCTGATGCAGCTCAGCCCTGTGTCTGGTGTCTTCATGGGCAGCTTTCTCCAGGGCTGTGCGAGTCCAGTTTTCCCAGGGTCGTATATTTAGAGTTTCCCAAGCAAAACAGTCCCGGACGCAGGTCTGTCGCCGGGGCAGCAGACTGGTGCCGATCAGGCTGCCAACGGAACCGCGGCGATTCGGCCTCTTCATTCAAGATCAACTTCCCAATCTCACAACTAATGCTTCTCAAAATACGGGAAAATCCGGACAGCCACTGCTCGTGTCAGAACTTTTGTTGACACATCCAGCGAGCCCGCAAACCAACAGCAAGTCAGACCTCAACACAGTCTGGGCGGCTTTTGTCCCTTTGCAGTTAATTTCGTGGGTATTGTACGAGTACTGGCAAATACGGCAGGGCTGGTCCTTCGCTAGCTATATTTCGAGGTTGTTTGATGCAACAAAAGGACAAAGATCAGTTCTCAGAAGCCCAGAGGTGTTGCTGCTGCCATAGATGTGCCTTCTCTGTGTGTATGTACACAAAAGTGGAAAGAACTGAAAAATTCTGAAGTTGGTGAATATATTTACCAGGGCACCTTTCTGCTTTGAATGCTTCAGCTGGTGTGAAATGAGCTCTGCTGCTGCCTTAATTTGCCTTCAAATTTCTTCTGTGCGCACCTTTCGGGTACAATTTGTTCAAAAATTGCCCTCCATTTTCCATGGTTAGTGTTGCCTAATCCAGCAATTTCTTCCAGCAATGTTTACCGAATGTGTGTGAAGTGGGTGGGCTTAGAGGTCAGTGTAAACTGGGCCACATCACGTCTTGAGAGGTAAACCGATACAGTTTGTACAATCTTGATGTTGTTGAAGTTCGCAACATTTTTGTCTGTCTACGGAGGGTGGGTCCTCTGGGAGATTGTCTCCTTTGTGCAGCAGTGGCACTGTGCCACAAAACAAAGTTTCATTGGATTTGAAGAAGGCCTCTTCATCAGAGACTGCAGTTTGCCGAGTCTGAGCGAGCTGCTCAGGCGCTGTCCACATTTGGTCATGTTCCAGAACCCCTGAACGGTCGTCGGTTTCAGTTCCTCGACTTCGCACTTCCTCGCTTGTTTGACAGAGAATAAAAATTCCACCCAACATATAATTTTTGACACAAATGTACTGAAAGGAATGAGGTGAAAGGAGCATTCCGATCAAACTACAATGCACTCCATGAACAAATGAAAAGTGATTTTTTTCCTTGTTAGCACTCATTGTCTTTGTTTGCCTTGAAGCAAGACACTTCACGAGCAAACAGGGCAAAAACTCTTCACTCCGAATGGAAGAAAATACAATAGTATTTCTTGAAGTGCTTTTACAATTGGTGCATTCCTCTGTTCCTGACAGTATTTGTGTAAACTCAAAGCAGACGGAGTTTTCAGAATTGTTTGTCAATATTCCACGGGTCGCTTGGTGGGGAAGGTTTTGTCGATTTGTGGAAAGTTGTTTGCACAGATTGTGATGCGGGACGAGGAAAACTTGAGAAGACACGAGCATCTTTCACGTTCAGTTACAAAAGGCTGGGGACCTGGCTCACTGTTGTTCCTCCAACAGAGCTTCGAACAATGGTCCAAGCACCAAAAATCATAAGGCAATTCATTTTACCACAAAACTTGCTGGGACACTTGTGTAGGGAACTTTTGTACCGCCAAAAACTCCAAAAGACTCTGAGACTCGGGATGTTGTAGACTTCGGCGTCAGTCTGCCGCGAGAGCTTCTCCTCTCAGTGAATGGGGGGCAGGAGAAGCGCGTGTGAGCAAATGTTGTCCCACACCCAAGTTGTGTGCGACGTCGCTTATTAATGCATCAAGATACTATAGGCGAGTATCATGCGGTACGAGTAGCACGTCTCGGAACACAACTGCTCTCCGACAATGTGGGCCACGACCCTCTGCCTCCAAAACATGTCGGCAGTGCTGTCTTGTGGCGGTGCCTCTTTGAAGGCACCGTTCAAGATAAATGCCTTTCCAAATAGGACGCTACCCTAAACTAGCCTCTGCAAATTAATGGCTCCAGCCCTTTTCAGCGCGCAGTCTTTATTCGCGGCGGGCGAGGACCAGTCAGTGCGGATTGCTGATCACCGATTTGCACAATTCAAAGTCTCTGTCCTGGAGATGCGCCATTGTGAGAAGTTGGTCTCAACAGTCGGGCCCAACCCCAGGGCTTCAGCCCCCATCTGCTTTACAAGGGGCTCACCTGAATACCAACAATGGGCCGTCTTCCCAGGCACGTCCAATTTCAGCTCCTTCAAACCCTTCATTTTTCTCCGCTGACCACTTGTGCCTTTTCACGCTGTATAAATTTGCCTTGGCAATGCAAAGTACAAACAAAAAATTCAATTTGTGCCGCCAACAGACACAGAAGGCTTTTGGTGAAACTTTCAAAAAGGTCACTTCCCAAACCTGGAAAAGTTTCTGAAACAGGTCACCCTGAAACTTTGAGTGAGTACCCTTCCCCATTTCAGTTTTCCTGGGTCCCAGCACCCACGGACGGAAGTGCAGTGTACACACAAATCATCAACATTTCCATCCGCTTCACCAGAAATGCAACGCTTTCCCACGCACATTATTTGCAATCATCAAGCAACAATTAAAGTCTCCATGTTTGTGCAACTGATAATCAGATGGAAAGCTTTGCAAATACATCGGTGCAAATGACACGACAGTGCGGTCATCAGACGCAGCTATTGCAGGTTATGAGCGCTCAACGAGCGGGTCAAGTGCGACCTCACGGACGTCGTGTCTCTGAGCCGCGCCTCGGCTGGTCACCCGCGATTCCGTGTGGACACATGCAAACAAGATCAAAGGCTCAACTTGGAGTGCTGCGACGTTTATGGTGTGTACATCTTATAGACCTGCGCTTAAAACCTTGTTGACACGGTTTTTAAATGTGACATTACGAAGCAATTCTGGTCAGCGCTCGACCAACATCGGACCCTGTTTGATGTCTGTCGGGCCCCGAGCGCCACATGTCCGTTGCCGCCCGTTTCGCGAGGAGCGGCGCCGGGGCAACACGTCCAGGGTCTGCACCCTCGCCGTCAGGGCCGAGACGCGCACCTGTCGCGTCTTCAGCTTGTCACCCCATTTCAACCCCCATCAAGCGCCTTCACAAGCAGAGAAGCCCGTCTCAACGACAGTCGAACTGTTGGGGAATGCAGACACTTGTTGGCATGCGCTTCCCGGAACACCCGACACGGTTCCACCCACGTAAATGCAAATCTCAACCAAACTAACTTGGGCTTTCGCGGTGAACAAACAAGGAGAGATGGCTTGTTCAATGTTCTTCCGCAGGTGCTTCCAAAGGAACAAAAAGAAAAGATCACATTCCACACTCTATCTCGTGTACAATTTTTCCAAGAAGGCGAAAAAGCCAAGCTGCAGGCGAAAGAGCGCCAGAAAGTTTTGGATAATTCATCAATCCTTCGTTATCAGCTTTCCACAGTTGAGATGCTGGGACGTATCTACTTCACGAACAAGTAAAGCGTCTCAGCTGCCTCGCAACAAACTCTCCTCTGTCTTTCTCAGACACAACAGAGCTTCAGCAAAACAAGCACCTTTCCAAGACTTTATTGATCACGCTCCAAGTCTTCTGCTCTTCTCGAAACAAACACGAGTGTGGTCAGGGCGACCTGTGTTTGTTACCTTTGACTTTGCAACAGCTAAAAGTTGAGTTCACAAAGGCGAAGCTGTTTGGACAAGTTGCACGTCCAAAAAACGCGCGCGAGGTTTGCGCACCGGGTGTTTGGTCTGCGGCTCTCGTCGTTTCTTCCTGATGCGAGCGCCTCCCGCCCAGTCCGCGCGAAGTCCACGTCTGGGACCTCGCCGCACCGCACCGCCCCGCACCGCCCTGCCCCGCCCCACCCTGCCCCGCCCCACACTGCCCTGCCCCGCCCTGCCCTGCCCCACCCCACCCTGTACCGCCCCGCCCCCGCCCCACCCTGCACCGCCCTTCCCCGCCCTGCCCCACCCCACCCTGCCCCGCACCACCCCACCCTGCCCTGCCCCGCCCCGCACTGCACTGCACCGCCCTGCCCCGCCCCGCCCCGCATGGCGGCAGATGGTTCCTGCGTCGCGCCCCGGACCCGAGGAGACCCGACCCGGTGCTGGGCGCCTCGCACCGACCACATCACCGCGTGGAGTAATTGAACTGAAGGACACTCAGCCGCGACTCATCGTGGTCTGTATGACAGAGAGCCTCGAAAGAGTTTTGGATCAGGGGGGTTTGATTTGAGTGGACCAACACCAACATACGAGATGTTGGAACTCTTCTTCGCCCTGCTTGATCAAAAGTTTGGGCCGAATCTCCAGAGTCGATCCACTGAAGTGCCAGGAAGTGTTTTTCTGTGCAGAGAAGAAAACGCTGCAGGAAGTTGCAGTTTCCAAGAGTTCATGACGAGTTACCAACTGATGCTCAGAACCTTCAAAGAAAGAGACTCATAATACTTCCGCCTACGCGCACACAAAAGTTTGGAAGAAACTTTTCTGCTTCCAAAGGTCAAGAGCAGCAGCTTCACGATTAGTCACCGCTGGAAAAGCGTAGGACGGAACACACTTCGACCACGCGCAGTCCGGCCTTGTCAAACAAACCCTGAGTCAACACACATTGACAGGACCCACAAATAACTGGCAATCATATTGATTATGTTTTCACGTATTTTTAGCAACCTAGAAACCCCTGCTTCCATTTTTGCACCTTTGTCGATGCGCTCTGCTGTTTTGTTGCGGAGACAGGCAACACAGCCAAATGTCCCGAATTCCCGTGGGGCCAAGGTGCAAATCCGTGTTGATCCTTCAGTGGCAAACATCCTCCAGCGCTCTGGAGACGACCCCAAGGCAAAGAGAGAACGGCCCGCGAACTGGAACTGCGTGCGGGCGCAAGTCGTTTGGCTACGATCAAACAAGATGCGCACACGAGAAACTGAAGGCTGCTGTTTTTCTCGATTTTTGTAAACCGACTGTACTTCGCTGAAGCGAAAACTCGAGACTTGCGACTTTGACAAATGGTGCACTGCAAAAAAAAAAATGCTGAATGAATATTGATGCCCCTGTTTGTGTCCAGTGCAAGAATGAGTAAGTGCTCGGTTCCGCTGATCAAAACCATTCAACTTTTGTTCTTCGATGGACAGGCGGAGTCACCCTTGCAGCGCGAGGGATCGCTGCCATCGGCTTCGGAGAAAAAAAGAACGCTTCCGTGAAACACGCGCGGTGGAACACGGATGGAAAACGAAGCACTGAATTCTCGAGTGCTCGGAGCAGCGCTGAACTCTGCGCTCCTCCGCACACACGCCCCTGCCAAAAACCTGCCACTCCGTGCACTGAGAACGCATTTGTCACGATCGTCGCTGTGGCCACTTGAAATTCGCTTCAACTGAGGCAACAGCGAGGAAGATAAGTACACACAAGGAACAATCGTAGGAGTGCGAACCTTTGTCGTGCAGACTCCGGAAGAGGTATTGAGACCCCTTCTGTCGAGCCGGGGTGCTCTTCAGGAACCTCTCCACGTCATGCCGAAACACGCGACTTCGTCCCGTCCGGGCTGAAAACAGAAAATGTGTTCCGATGTCAGCTTCAGTTTAATTTACCACAGTCAATCACAGCGATGAAATCGTCCTGTTTGAACGTCCTGTTTGACCCCGAAAATTCAACTGGGGGTGCTGTGCAAGCCTCATCTCGTCACAACTCTCCCAAAACGAGTTTATTTGAGGTGAACGTCTCTTGGTCACCAGATTCATTGAGTACAACAAGGTGATCGGTAAATCCCCTCGAGACTATCGCCGAGTCGACACACTGCTGTGGAGCTGGTTCTCCTCAGCGAGTCCCACTGAACCCACAACCAAAGAACATTTGAACAAATTTTAACGAGTGCAGGAAGGTTGCCCCCACGGTTTGCCGGCACGGTACAAGAAAGAGCCTTTCCAGCAAAAGCTGAAAGAATTGTCTCGGGAGTGCACGAACCACGAGCAACCGCACTTTTCTCTTGACCCTCAGGTCTTTGGTTCTTGCTCCGTGAATTGTCATGAGAAAGCCACAAGGAAGGGAGTCATAAAGTTACTCGAGGGGTGAGTTGAATGCCAGAAATGTATCGCGGACACCTCAAAAAAGTTTGGAGACTGGAACTCTGAAAAAGCGTGTGTCGACGATATTTTGGTCAACATGCAATAACTTTCAGTCTCACACAGATTTATGACAATGCATAGTCACGACAACAATAGTCCCGCCACAGACTGGCGTGATGAGGACAAAAAGAGAGAGACAATGGACTTTTCACGTTCTCCGAGCGTGCAGCTTCGTCTTGTCAACTTCTCGTGCTGTTTGCCCATCAAACCAGCCGCAGCCTTTCGTCGGAGATCAAGAAAAAGCCGGCTTCTCACGACAATCGACTCAAAGTTCAAACTTTAGGTCTTGTCCCGCTCTCCTATGGGAGCCAACCAGCACCTGAGCAGAGATGCCAGAATCATGTGAAGAAATTTATCAGCGAAAGCCTTCTTCTCTCACAGAAAGGTTTCAACCCGAGACAAATGTTTGGAGCCAAACGAAAGCCGATTGTGTGCATCAATTGCAGCTGTGGAATCCTTTGAGCCTGAATGATACCTCGGCAAAAAGCGAAACAAATTCGGATCCACACATCAAGGCAACTTTCTCAGAAGCTTCTTCGCTGCTAACAACTCGAGCCACGTTAATGCTTCCCACACTACCCGCTAAACCTAATTCATTACCATTTTGATTGCTCACAACAACAATTAGACCAAAGTAAACATAGGAAATCCTACGCAGACCTTGATACCCAACTGACTGATATCTATAAACACACGAACCCAGAGAGCTGAGCGCAGCTCTGGCGGCACGAGGAGTTTACGTTCTAAGTCGTTAACTGCATTTCGATACATTCTGCGAGCTGGTGCTGAGTCAGAAAGCGGAAGCGCCGAAGCGAGTCCGCGTCCGTTGGAGCGTCTCTGGCCGAGTCACGTTCGCAGTGAAACCTGCACTGAGGCCACGGCCGTCTGTCCCCCCCCCCCCACACACACACGTTTGGGTACGTGCAAACGTGCCCCAGCAGATTTCGCTTCGTAAACTAATGTACTCCACAAGAAGGTACCCCCGCCCCCGGCTGCTGCATCAGCGAGGGCAGTGTTGTTGCTACCTCGGGACCCGCCCGGCCACCGGCCGCCCACAACTGCGGAAGCACTTGACCATCCACGATGGTGGCCGTCAAAGCGCTCCCGTTCTTTCTGTCGGCGCTCATGAAAACGTCAGCCTCTTATCCAACACTCGGCGTGAACAGCTCTCGACTGCGTAACTACTCGGCCCGTAGATGATAACTGGTGTCGGAGCAGGGGTGTTGGACACGGTGTTGCGGCGCCGAACAGCGCTTTCGCATTGTTGCTGGAACGGCGGTGACGAACAGCTTCCGGCCAGGCGAGGATGGACCCGCCCCAACTCAGTTCCACTGTCGGCGGAAACGGACGAAAACTCCAGATTCCCTTCCTGCCGGCAGATCGCAGTGACTGTTCCGAATCGCTACGTGCGCCGCTGTGTTTGTCTAGCGAAGAGATTTGCGCAAAACTTGAGTCAGAGTTACGAGTGGCTCGAAACACCTGAGTCGAACATCTGATAAGTGTTATTCGTATCATCTGCACTCGCCAAACAGAGAAACCGTGAATTTTCTGTGCAAATTACTGAGCAATTTTATAACTCTCGGTGCCTCGTACTTTCGTGCGCAGTTTAATTCTTGGCTCGTTTACAAGATGATGACATTTCAACGAACGATGTTTGTGAGCTCAACGACAAAAGGGTCACTCCTCTCCGCTCGAGCTCAAGACGTGAAAATCCAATCGGAAAGCAGACAAAGCTAAATCATTCTTTGCTCAAGGTGGCTCTTGATTTGCTCCCTTCTGTTGTTGAAATGGAACCTTTTGGTGCACATGTCTTGGAAAGAATCCCGAACTGGCTGAGAACCGCAGCCACATGTGACGCAGTTCGATTCTGCAGCCGCCAAGACACTAGCGAGGCGAGGCCAACTTTTGAGAAGCAGCTTGTTTGTCGGTTATCAGATTTGGACTCAGGGCAAAGCAAATGAATCAAGTGCGTTTCTCAACTTGTTTAGACTATGATGTCAAACACCATCCATCGTGACACCCGAGTCATGTCACCTGCAGCGGATGACAACAAAACGTGGATTGTTTCAATCTTCGCACAAGGGTCACGAGATTACAGAAACGATTCTTTCTCAAGATCCAAAGTGCGGTAGCTGTGAGAAACGATGAACTCTCGAGAATCCTGAACGGAATGAGGTTCAGAGCAGAAACTCGGCCGTGGGATGTTTCGCGTCCAGAGTCGGTCTCTTCGTCCACACAGCGAACTTCTCCACCGCGGTTTGCAGTTTATTAGAGAGTTTTCGATGCAACCCGCGGGATGGTTTTGTCACCCGCCCGGCGCGACGTCCAGGCCAATACGCATGTTTCCATGACGTCACAGAGTGGGAGGCAAAGTGAAATAGCGCCAATTTATGTGCAGCAGACGATCGCAATGTGAATTGTTTCCGCGGTAGAATCCTGTCAAATAGAGAGCAAAATGGTTGGTTATGAGTGATCAGAATCAAAGATAAGGTTGTTGTGCGTGTCTTCAGGAAGTTTGAGAGCAGGGCATTGAGGACAAATGAAGGAATTTTGGGGTTGAAATGGGTGTGTCACGCGGGAAGTAGACGCCATGTTGTCGGTGGGGTTTGTGAGGAAGGTCAATTTGAAAGAAATTGATATTTATGAGGTGCCAGGTGATAGAAAGTGTGAGGACAAGTGCAGGAGTATTGCTTGGCATGTTTTTCTTTTTGTAGCCTGTGTACTTTTATCCTGGTATGGATATTGCGATACTGAAGGAGGTGACATCGCTGAAACCGTATCGCTACCCAGAGAAATGGGAAGAGGTTGCAAGCAATGCCAATGCAGCAATTCAAATTACATGTCTAAGCACAAAGGAGATCAGTGTTTGTAGCCTGCAAGATCACATAGATGTTCTCTTGAAGCACAACAGCAAGCAGAATGTCAAGGAGCTGAAGAAGTGAGTGCAGGAGTACCAAACATTGGTTGACAGATGCAAGATTGCGTGTAACACCTGTGTCAAGGGGGCAAGTGTGTATGTCTGTACGTGTTTGTGCAAGTTGTTGCAGGTCAGGCAGTGATGATCAGTACACTGAGAAGCGCAGACTACTGTTGCACATAGCTGACATGAGGTGTGACGCAGAAGAGAGGCAGAAAATTCTCAAAGCTGCTGCAAAAGCAGAGAGGGATGCAAACAAAAAGAAATCGGACTTGCGCTTGTCTGCAATGCGTCAGTCACGTGCAGGTTTGCAAGGACAGAAAGAGTTGAGCCGTAAAGACCCCACCCCAAAAAAAAACAAGAAAGAAAGTGTTGTGTCCATGACTATGCTTATGTTCATGTTTATGTTTATCTTTTGCATTTGTCAGTGACTCCCCGAATGGAACGTGACGTGCTGCTGGGGGAAGGTGATGATGAGAGCGGTGGCTTAGATGCAACTGACGAGGCACATCAAAAGGAGACGAGTGACAAGGACCATGAGCGTGAGTGTGCTGAACCGCCTAGAAAACGTAAGAATGCAAAGCAAGTTTTAAAGTTGCCATGAGAAACAAACAAGTGTGTAGTGCTGCAGGTGTTTTGCAGGCAGACAGGTACAACATTTGTATTCTTTTCACCAGGAAACAGACATTCTGCTGCGGGTCATCTGGAGGCTCTGACTGAAACCATCAGGGAAGCGCGGATGCGAGAACTCGACCTGCAGGAGAGGCGCTTGAAGTTGGAAGAGGAGCAGCTAAAATTCCAATGTGAGCAGTGGGCCCGCCGTAATGCTGAGCCAGTCTTTGCAAGCATGCCTCGCAATGAAGCTGATGTCAGATTGGTCTACCACAATGAGGCAAATGAGCAAGTAGAACCGGACTTACATGTATTGCAACCGGCCCGAATGGAGCATGTTCTGAAGTACAGCGAACTCTGAGAACTTTCGTGCTTGCTCCCACAGGTACTGAAGCATCAGATGATGACAGTGACCTCACGCAACCACCTCAGAAATCTGTCTTCCAAATTTTGCATGAGTGGGAAACATCAAGTGACAGCTCGGAAAGTAACGACATGTTCTGTA
>JAAUXT010031194.1_pt1 | contig 18936 bp, 9 predicted proteins | sample 7278171 | NCBI WGS metagenome assembly JAAUXT01 (sample SAMN14350112, study PRJNA611818) | marine sediment metagenome | isolation source: surface marine sediment (1.8m) | place: French Polynesia: Moorea | collected 2018-08 | reverse complement strand
CTCAAAATGATAAATGGTCATCACTGACCATTTTGGAACCAATGTGGTTCTGCCCCCCACCCCGCAGACCATATGGTTCACCAAAATTCTCGACAATATTTTTTTAATTTCAAAATGATCAGTGATCATCACTGACCATTTGGAACCAATGTAGTTCCAACCCCCCTGGTCAGAACCAAATTGCACAGACATATAGACTGACGGTGATTACACTAAGCTTGTGGTCGAGACCCTTCGGGACCACACGCTTAAAAAGCGCGTAAGGAACCAATATTTTGCGACATCGCAAACCAGTTTCTTGGAAGCCAAGCTGGAAACAACCACAAAAGGTGCTGGCGTAAACAGAACCAAAGCAAACTCCTCTCACGAGTCCTGTGGCGAGGCATTTTCCCCTGCAAGGCCACATTTATCCATGATTCTGCAAAGCCTTCAAAGGCAATATCCATCCAAGTTCTCAATATTACCATGGGTTCAAACTGCATATTTGCAAAGTGATACTAAGTAACGACATCAATATCCCACATTCCTTCTTGCCTTCAATTTGGGCCCACAGGAAATAACGACTGTATGGGATGCACCGGCACTGCTGGGATATCAACGGAATGCAATTACATCAGTAAATTACACTCGAATGTGACTCACAAACAGAATAAGAATCTGACACAAACACTCGCACGAGTTCTGACGGTAATCTTGAAGGCTGAGCTATTCATACAGGCATCCTTCGGCCGCAGAACTCGAGCAAGAGCCTCAGAGTCCTTCCTGCCTCAAAACAAGTATTCATTCTAAATCCAAAGCCGCGCCCGCAGCGCAGGTTTGCTCCGCACATTCCGAGGCCGAGGTTTGCGGTCAATCCGGACCCAACATTAATTTTGTGCCCCAGGATCTCTGCTCGAGGGTGCAGGTAGACGCTTATTAATTAACATGAAAACCTGGTCGCAATCATCTTCTGGGGGACGCTCCTCGTCTCCAATCCACGCTTCTGATTCCACGACACAAATTTGAAGAGGAAGACGAAAGTAGGTCACGCGAGCTCGTGGTTCGATACCCCGGAGCTGGACGCGGCTCGTCTTTCGCATCCCTCACTCACGACGACACATCACGTTGTTCACAATATCCTTCTGGAAAACAGTGGATTCAGAGACCATTCGGAATGGTCATCTTGGAATCCATGTGAGATCTTACAGCAAATGAGACTGCTCCATGTGATGATCGCCTGCATCATCAATCATCATCATTGTCCTCTCACAGGGCTTTCAAGACTCGAATATGTGCTTCGGCAAACAGAAATGCAATCTGGAAACTGGGTTCAAAAAGATGCCTCTGAGCCTCTGACCACCGTTGCAGGTGCGCTTTGTTTCGGAAGCAAGATTTCTGAGAGAACACGCACAATCCGTGAGCTCAGTGTGCGCAGAACGAATTTCATGTCGTTGTCCTGCAAGAAATGAAACAGACCTTGCTCATCTCACCTGCAGGTCCTCCCTTTTCTGTTTTTTTGTTTCCCTGAAAACTCGTTTCTCCTGGTTTTCCATGACAGAGAAAGGTTCGATTTCCCACGCGTCAGATTTTCGAGGTTCACCAGGAGCCCAGCCTCCTTCACCCTGCTCTCCACAACTCCCGTTTCCCGACCCCGGTCTCTGATCAAGAAGAAATGTTGCCTCAATCAGAGCTGGTCACCGCACACAATGTGCAACTGAAAGATGTTCACCATCTACCAAAACCACCAAAATAGAGGACGAAAATCACAATTTCTCAGTGAACGCGACAAACCCAGATGGACGGTCACAACAATGCTGCCTCTGTAAGCCTGATTTCAAGTGCACGGAAAGCAAGGTTTAACTATTTGTTGCCATTCGATCGACAATCCGAGGGAAATAACAGCTTTTGGATCAATTCATAGGCCTTGTCGCTGCAATTGATGTAAACTGTTTCCCTCAATGACAGCAGCTCCTTTGATACTCAGCTGCCTGTGAAAGAAAGAAAGCAATCCCTCCTTCTGCAGAATGGAATCGACCTTGCTTCAAATTCTATAGGAGACGCAAGATACTTGGTTTGTTCGAAGCAACTCCGCTGTCGACATAGTTTTTCATCCAGGCGCAACACGACGCAAGGAGACGACGACATTGCAACAACAAATGCAGCGATTATCACAAAACAGCACCTGAACCCCACGGGAAGAACATGCTAATGTGATACGCACGGAAATGTGAAGCGTACCAAGGAACAAACTCCTGAGCCTCGCGATAATAGCAATCTCCATTTCAGCGCAGTGGGAGCCTGGCCGTTTTGGTAAAAGCTCTGCAGCTTTGCAGATTCAAGTCTGCAGCAATAACCTTTCCTTCACAGAAAGGGCAATAACGCAGCGAGGCGAACATAAAGTCTCTTCCACCAAAGCTTTCAAAATCCGCATCGATGGAAATATTTTTCTTGTGGAAAATGGTGCAAGGTGAATCCAGAAGTACATTTTCAGTTCAAATTGCCCACAATCCCTGTAGAATTGCTCTGCCAGCACCGGAAGATCAAATGCAAGTTATCAATGTTCCAATTGTGTGTGTCACCCAAAGGGAAAAGTGGCATCAGAGAATGTCTGACATACAACAACGCGTCGTGTCCATTTCAACGAAGGCTCGCTGCGGTCAGAAGGAGCACTGCGTGGATTGCACGTTCTCACGAAAAATGACGTGTGTCACTTTTTGCTGCAGTGCGTTGCTGCACTCTTCCTCCGTGAAAATGATCTGCCTGTGTGAGGTCCCATTGACGGCACTTGCGTGTCTTTTTCGGATGATGTACTAATCTGCCCTGATCACTCCGAATCATGCGAGATAACCTGGTTATCACGCCGTCAAAGTCTAGCGACACCGATAGCGCAATTTGTCATCTGATTTGACCGGAGGGACGCCCGCGGCTCGAGCCCAGATGTGAGCCGAGCATCCAGGACGAGCTCCGCCTTCCCGCCAACTCTCCCTGAAGGTCGTCCTCGGGGCCGAGGAAAAGGCATCACTCGTGTGGTGGCGCTCATCTAGTTCGGAGATGCAGCAAAGGAAACACGCTGACTTGGAGGTTCTGCTCGTGTCCGCGACTCGGCCAGCCCTCACTCCTCTGCACCACACAAACAGGCCCAATCGGCTTCCGTGCTAATCCCCAGCCATTCTAAGTTACTTAGGATCATGAAAGAACAAATCAATTTCAGTCTGAATGCGTTTACACCGGGAAACTTGGGAGCGTCATTCAGCTCTGAGCAACATGCCTGGGACCCGCCGTAATCCACTCATTGCTCAGGATTCTAATGTCCGATTCGCTGGAGCAGGTTCCTCAGTCCGCCGCGCGGTGAAAAGAACGACTACGAGCGGGCACGCAATCGATGTTCGGCCACGTTATCCTCACGATGAACCTGTGCAAGTCTTTTCCGGACTGATTGGATTCAGCGCATTCAGCATTGGGCAGCTTTCTAATTGCTTCCAAAATAGCCCCTCTTTAGCATTTGTCAGGCAACTAAACCGTAACACATGGAACGGAAGCACGCCAACGACAAACACCAATTTGTTTCAAAACGCAACGCATATCGTGAGAGACATCTGCACTCAAGCAGCCAGTCGTCGGCTTCGGCTTCAAATTCCGAAAAGAAGTGAAAGCATTTCGTTGTTCCACAATCCTCAAAGTGACACTGCGCAGGATGCGGCCTGCAGATTGCATTTCCACCACAATTGTTACCACCGAGAAGCAGTTCACTCACACTTCCGAGGTACCATTTTACTTTTCAAATCAGAACAGTTCATTGCAAGGCGAGGAAAAAAAAAATTGTCAAGGATCCTGAGCTCCCATAAAATGGAGAATTGTGGAGCACTGGGGGCAATTTTCTCGCGCTTGGAGTTGGAAAGGGAACATTCGATTTGTTGCTTTTGATGAAACGCCGCATTTTTAGATGATTTGAACGGGCGCACTCGTATTCTGGATGCTTGAGCAACGGGAAAACTTGCAGGGACAATCATGTTGGTGTTCAGATTTGTGAAGAGGTCTTGTGGAGCTGCAGTATCTGTAAAGGAATTTTTGACTTTTGAGCAAGAAGTGACAAAATTTTCGCAGTGACCCAGTAGAATACAAATTCTGAGTTTTTTTCAGGTTGCCTGTGTGTTAGTCTTGTTGGCGGGCTCAATGGGTCAAAAGAGTTTTGGAATGTGTCTTTTTTGTGGTGGAGAGTCAACTGATTTCAAACCCGAACGCAACTGAAACAGAGAGGCAATGGACGACTGGAGTATCTCGTTCAAATCACCTGGAGGCCTATCTTTTGTGTCAATCCAGCAAATGCAGCTGAGAAAGGACGAGTTCAGCTGCAAATCTTGGTCTACTCGACCCTGTCCCAAAGATGCACAAACAGACCCTGCGCATTTCTCGCAAGGACGCAAAATACGGCTGAATGGACGGACAAGCAGTGCAAATTCTATTTCGAGATTCATCTTTCTGCTTGCTTTAACTCTCTAGTTGCACAAGTGCCACACGACATAGAAACTCTTTTTGCTATTTTTTTCACCCCTTCATTCCAAAGACAGAACAAGAAAGCGAAACTCAGAAAGCCCACAATTTTACGGTACTCGGCCTGATACTGTCATCACACTCAAGTGGCAGGCCAGATCCGATGTCATTGTTTCCAAGGGGAGGGGTAGTGGAAGACAGTGCCAGCCCAGACTCAAGGTAGGATTTGGGTGCTGTCATCCTGACCCCCCCACTTGGACATTCACACAGACACAGACACAGACACACACACACAATCGTGACTGGACTTAGCTGAAACCGCGGGCTGAAAAGCAAGAGAGGTTGTATCAAAGGGAACCCAGGTATACACACTCTCCCTGTGCAGTTTCCTTTGGTCAAAAGAAGCAGCGAGCCTCTGATCGTTCTCCGAACATTAGGCTCACAAAGACTCGTGTGCGTGTCACTGTCTCATCTCAATCAGAAATCTGGGACTCCATTCTGTTCGAGTGCAAAAAGCGCCATTCAAGTGGCAAAACTCTGTATCAGCCAGCGAATGCAAAATGTTTGCCCAAACGCACACGCATCCTCTGAAATTCTACCAAAAGTTCTCCGAGGATTGGTGTTGCTCTGTGTCACGTTTTGTCAATACAACACCGTCACCGTGTTCTGGTGCACTCGTAAGTTTCACAAACATTCCTGAATGGTCTGTCACATTATTGACAAAACTTTGTCACCTGAAAACCAGCAGGTTGGTGTGAGATCTGTAGTCCTGCATAAACCAAAGTGACACTGACCCTCTTGTTTCGGAGAAAAACTCGCAGCACTTTTGTTCCATGACACCTGCCAAAATTCTGTACACAGGAGGGTCAGTGAAACAAACAGCAACAAAGTGATTTGAAACCCTTCCCAGCAACCAAGCCGACGTCTCGGGAAGGGGCACCTGTCGGAACCGACCTGGAGAACCAAACCCAAGTGCGTCTCTGTCTTCTTCGGGAAAAGTAATCGACGAGGGCGCTGTCAATCAACCTCAACCCGTACACCACCTCCTGGGCACAACATGTACGCCAGGTTATTTAATGTGATTACTTGCAGTCGACCAAAAGGACCCCAATGACCAGGCATCCTTTTATAGTAATGGGGACAAATATTGAGTGGCTTCATGAACAGCGGAATAAAGTGTGTACGAAAGCTCTTCAGATTGCCATATTGTCCGCAACTAAAACATTTGGCAGCAAACTGCTGGCGCCAACTGAAATATTTTATTACTCCGGCAATTCATACTGTTAGCCGCAAGACAGCTCACGAAATTGCGTTTGCGGCTACTTCTTCCGCAGACGGGTATTTGGCCCTGCTTACGTCCACGTGAGCGGAATACGCTCGGTTCGACCGCCAGCAGGACCGAGTCGAGCGCTCGGGAGGACGGACGGACAGACGCAGCTTCGTGAAACTCGCATCCTGAGGGGTGGCCACACAGGGCAGGCGAATTTGTTTTTTTGCGCAACAACGCATTGTCGCTTCACATGTCTTGCACACATCATAATGGAGATAGCCAGTCACACCAAGTGCGAAAGCATTTTCGTGCAAAAACGAAATGTCTCGTAAGACATTTTTCTCACGTGAATAAAATCAGTAGGGACCAGATCAGTCACAACTCACCACACCGACTGGTGAGGTGTAGATCAACCACAGCAATTCGCAATGCGCTTTAAAGTTTCGCACGAAGTTTCAGTTCAAAATCAGGCGTGGCCACGGCTCTGCTGTACCAATCGATGTGTTTCCCCAACGTGTCGAGACTGCGCCGTTTTCCCAACAAATGTCACGGTCCCAACAAAAACAGAACGTCGATACCTTTCTGCTGTTAGAGAGTGAAGTGATCCAGACAGAAAATCACATTTGATCACCATGGACGGCTGTCTGATAAGAAATTATTCGTTTTGTTTCCGGCTTGAGCAGATGCAAGTGTGAAGAACCAAGAGCTCCGGGCCGATTCCACACCCAGCCTCCCAACACGCGAAATGATGGATAACCAGCGCCCAGATTGGACCAAATTAGGTCTTCTCACTCGGAGGAAATCTCCCCAATACTTTTTGCCGATACGGCGAACATGTCGCAGTGGGCCTATTTATCATTAAGTAATGTCTCCAGATCGTCTAATTGGGGGAGAGGATAATTATGATACTGGGGAAGCTGCGCGAGGCAAGAATCACACAGATATCTACAACTCTTGGTCCGTTGTTGCGGAAAAACACCGAGAATGGCAGCTAATGACCTTCGAATCCATGTCATTCACACCAAGAACACGGACGTGTTAAAGAAGCGCTATCTCTATGAGCGGTGTGAGCGTAAACTGTGAATATGAGGCCTTCAGCAGATCGAGGGTCTTCCGTTGCTCCGAACCAAAAACTTGGCAGGAACTGTACACGGTCGGTCCTTCAAAAACAGCAGTAATGTTGTCGTGCAACTGGCAGAAATCCGCGAAATTTACGTTCTGCTCATGAGGCCAAGAGTCAAGCTGTCAATTTCCTGACTGAAGCTGGTCGCAGACTCGTACTTTTTCGTGAGAAGTGCACCTTTGCAGCAAGGAGAGCCAACGCTTGCGCCTTGCCTCACGTCTCACCGAAACACTACACTGAGATGACACGCACATCACCCATTTTCCCAGCACTTTTGAGCACGCGTGAGCTCAGTGAGGTGCTGTGTGATCAAGCTGATCCTTCGGGTTGGCAAGGCGCTGTCTTGCTCGAGAAAACCAGAGTCATTTGTGCCACGCCACATACGTACGAATTCTGTCCTTCACCGCTTGTTCGCCCAAGCAAAAATAGAAATGAAGTTCATTTTGAAGTTTGTCACCGAAATTAATTACGAGTCTTGCGTCCAAGATTGATAACTGTCGAGTGTCTCAGATCCTGGTTGCAGTTCTCTGTCTGTTGCATTGATCCCAATTAAATTATTGATGCTCGTTCATTGACAGCCTCCATCAGCGCTTGGTTCCCCTCTCAGTTCTTCAACACGTTGAATCAAAGAGACCCTCAGAAAGTGTAAATGACCGAACCGCAGTCGGAGGTCTGCACATGTAAATGGGCCTGAGATGACACACGGAGGCGGCAACGTCTGACGGCCGTGGAATCGGAGCTCTCAATTACTGCCATACGTGGTCCACCATTCCCTCGACTGATCGGCCATTAGTAGTCTTGGCATGTCAGCAGCGAGTGATAAGCGAGACAGGTTGCAAGAAGGGTACTGAGCCTGAGTGGAATCGAATCCTGTCGGGAGAATTTGGACCAGCTTCGATCGTGTCCTCCGTCCCATCTCAATTCTCAACAGGCACACTTCACGCCAGTGCCGTCACATCACACACATATCTGGAAAAGGAAGGGGGGGGGGATCTGACCAAGCAAAGAACCCCGGTTGTGCCGTGGTGCACGAGCAACTGACACCTGTGCAAACCGCAATTGAGCATTAGTTTTTGCCTGCAAACCACACTTCATTGTTGTGGACTGAACAGAGTCAGGGACGGGCACTGGCAGAGACGCGTTACCAGAGAAAGGTCCACTTTCGACTCAGTTGCCGGAACTTCAATCCAGCAGTTGCTGCAGGACGAGTTTTTCCTTTTGATTTTCTCGAAATCCACGCCTTGTCTCTCGAGCTACAGGCACAACTACCGTCCACATTTCGTGAGTTTGTGCTTGTGACATGAACGTCCTGGCCTTCGATCAGTTTTTGTGACAAAAATAGCAACAAAAGACAAGATTCATGACGCAAACCTCAATCAGATGCAAGCGAGATACGAACCTTGAAATTCTGCTTTTTAAAAAAAAGCACCACACCTTTTGATCAAAAATCATTAGAAGATGTGCAGAAACGGAAGACAAGAAACAGATCGATCCACATTGGTTACGCCCAGATGTGACCTTTCTGAAATGCCGCTGTTTGCAACGCAGCAACCGCATCTCGTACGCTGCAGAAAATTCCCTACTGAGCAGGCATCGTTCAAAATGTCACGCCCGTCTACCTATTGCAATACAGCTATCAAATGCACTGAATAAAGAACACCAGCGATGTGTTCAGCGAACTTCTGACAGATTCCCTAATCTGGCTGAAACACATGCTGCATCCAGAGTTGCTTCATGACTGGGGCCCCGTCCCACTGGCTCACTAAATCTCGCCTCGCGAGAATGATATTCCCACATCCTGCGAGACTGTCATCGATCTACCAAGCCACTCCACGCCATTTTTTCACAGAGCATGAAAAGAGAAAATCCCGGAAAATACAGAACCAGAAGCAGTGCACCGGCAGCGTCGAGCGTCCCATTCACACTGAGCATGTCGACACGCGCTGCAGCGGAGCGAGCGAGTGACAACCGCAAAATGGGCCAGGAATGAAAGGAATATCTGAGAACTGGAAAAAAACGGCCCCCATCTGCCTTGGCATATGATGTTGGCGAAGACAGTCTGTTTGAAAGTCGTGCTTGAAGTACAACAGCACAGCGGACGCGACTGTTTGATACCTGCATCACCAAGGCAGCCGCAATCCTGGTCCACAAATCACGGTCTCGACTTCATGGCCTCTGTCGTTTAGGTTTTCATCCAGGTCTGACTTTTCTTCGCTCTGCAAAGCTCAGGCATCGAAAAGAAATGCAGATATAGCATGCCATCCCAAAACTAACTCAGGCCCCAAACATTATCTGTTGCGAGGCAATTTACTTCTCTAAATCTGGTGCAAGAAAATCGATAGGAGGTCAGTCCCCACGCAATGGCAAACAATCTCCGGTGGCCTGATACTCATCGGTGAGGAATCCGGAGGAATACGAGACTCTTGAATGCAAAATAAGGATTCTTCCCACAGTTTCACTGCGCACTGCAAGCTGAAGACTGTCAGCAAATGGAGAAGATAAAGAGTTTGTGTCTCGGAGCGACACCACGATGCCTTGCCAACCCAAATTGACGCGGATTCCATTTCTGCCTGCGACATCACTCGGCTCGCATTGCGGCGCTCAGGTTGCACAAGAGAGTCCGTTGTACAGCCGTGAGAGGGTGAACTGGCCGTGCCGCAGGGAGGCAGGTGCAGAGGGTCCCTGGCAGTGTCCGCACAGGACCAAACATAAATCTCCATTATTGTGTCAATTTAGCAGCTTCGGAACACGAGACTCTGAGGGACACGCGGGAACTGTGAAGCCAACGTGGAGATCAACGGCAGAACCGCGCGAAACTGCGCGACAAATCTTGCAATATTCCCGAGACAGCAGACTCCACGAAACGAATTACACCTTGTGTTATTACCCAGTCAAAAAGCACATCAACCACAGCCTGCTGATTAAAAGCCATAACTCGAGCCTTTATGAGCAACTGTAGAAAGAGATAAGTCTCGTATCTGCATCTCAGAGTGCAAACTTCACCATTAACAACGCGGCGGGCCCGACTCGCCTCTCCTTGTCATCCTCTCACAAGTTCATCACTCTGAAAGAGCGCCGGGATAAGGCATCAAAGCACTGGCAACTCTATCTCACAGTCATCCTCACATCTGCAGATGGAAGCTCAGATTGAATTCAGCATTACCTCTGCTGTCCGCCAAGCTTTGGCGCCGAAAACGACGGTGCACTGCACAATTTCCCAGCTTTCCTTTTCGAGCAACTTCCTCAGCACAAAGCGACGCTGCACACTTCTAAGGACAAGGAAACCCACGTGAACCAAGGAGACCTGTGTGGAAACACACACCTGCTAACAGGCCGCCAACAGGACAGAGAGAGATTTACATCTCCGAGCTGCCTTGGGCTTAACGGCAGCGCTGCATCACTGCAAAGGTGGCTGTCAAATTGCCACCACCGAAATTATATCAAAGGAATCTTGAGGGAGATGAGAGGCGCACCAAATTGATCTTCCTTACACTGGGAAGCAAGGTTATCAACATTTTGCATGGCCAACCGCAAGCCAATAACTTTTCATCTCTTGCTGAGCTAGTCCTCCAATTTACCAAGCGTAGCCCGCCTGTATGGATTTTCGCTGAGGTAAAAGATTGGGGTGCTTCCTAACAAGGAAAATTACTTTTGCAACATTTGTCAGGCGGATGATCGCTCACTGCACCGTGTGTTTCGGTCCACAGAACGACGTGCTTCAGAACCAAACACTCAGCTTCAGGTTGCCTTGTTGCCTGTGCACAAAATCTGTTCGTTTGTGAATGATATTTCGTGTTGCTCTACTTTTTCATTTTTTTTGCATCAAGGAACTCCACGTGCATCAGCTCTGACAGGAGTCCGTACAAAGCAAGGAAAGACTCCGGCAGGGGAAACCAACAACACATCTTGATTTCCTGCGATAGCTTTCAGCCAACTTTTCATGACAGGGCGGTCTCTCTGTTCTAATCAAAATCAGTTTGTTTTCACGTCTGAAAGGAAAATTGTCCGGTCTCTGTCGCAACAGAAAACCGAAGGTGGTGTGTTTGGTTGTGGTTCAAATTTTGCACAAGTCTCCAAACAGCGTTTATCGACATCAAAGTGGTGGCTCAAAGCTGGTTGAACGCTGCACCCTGTGTCACCCCTTGGTGCGCTACAAACAGCAGACGGCAAACGGCGTTCATTGGCAAGTGGGATGTGTGTAAATCCACCACCAATCCAATTCAACACAAAACCCTTTGGCCTGAAACACGCACATCAAATTTCAGCGTGATCTTCGGACACGGTGAAATTACTGCCGTCACACGTTTGACCATCGCGCAACATGGACGCCTGTTTTGAAGGTTTCCACACTTACAAATCTTGCTTCTCGTCTTGACCATCTTGCAAAACAAGCATTGTTATGAATTGTCAGCAAGTGATAACAGAGCTGCTGCAAAAACACAAACAAACTGAGAAAACATTCATTTTAGAGGAAATGCGTACTTGCAACCCTCTTTTCAATGGGTACAAGTGAGGGTTTCAACCAGCACGCAACAAAAACAAGGGGGGGGGAGAAGAGTGCCTTTGTTCTATGGGTACCAGAGTGTCGAAAAAACGACGATGCTAAATGGCCTCCTGAAAAAAATGGCCTGTTTCGTAGGCAACCCTCAGCAAATCATCAGACACCAAAGCAAAGACGACAACCAAAAATCAATGGAACATGAAATTGGCTACCGAACGGGTCGCATTGTGCCCAAAATAACTCTGGAGAGTGGGGAAAACTCTTCAGATGGAGAACAGCAAAGTGATTGACCTGGATGGAGAAGACTGTGTTCACCGCACTTAATTGTGGGTTGGACAGCCCCTTCCACATGTTCTCGTAGTTGGACATTGGCGGGCCACAAATGGATTTTCGTCAACAAACCGTCCCAATCAGACTTCATGTGTTCACACCACAAGTTCGAGAAACACGCAGAAAACTATCCACTGCTGCCAATCCTTAAAAACAAAATCACGACTCCAAAAAGAATTCTTTCCAGTTCGGATGGAATCGTGAACGTGCTTGGGGGTTAGTCCTTTGTTTTCCTGGTCCAGCTTCAGCAACCACAAGAGACCAATGTGAAAAGGGTTGACCGACAAAAGCCACAAAGATTAGTGAATTGCAAGCAGTTGACTGAAGCACAAAGGGTCTCAGAGAAACAGGCCGACAGTGCACATATAACTTGGGAGGTGAAAAAGACAGATATATTTTCGGTGAAAGACCACGGTTAGTTAGCATGCAGATGCTGATGCTGACAAATCTGACAGGCTTCCTCGGTTGTGAATTTGTCCTGCATCCCAGCCTTCCTGTGGTCACACACAACCAGCACAGAACACTCTTGAAGCCTTGCTGCACTGAATCAAAAGCCTGAAGACTCATAAAGCTCTTGAAAGAAACGTCAACATCTGAAGGTTTTTCAATTATCTCACAACCAAGTCAACATGCCCTCATCCTGACATTTGTCCTTGTCAGCCAAAGGCGCGATGTCACCCCATCTCCTAAAAAGCCGCTAAGAACAGACAACCTCGAAAGCCACAAAAACTCGGATCTTTGCAATGAAGGTTGATGGGTAATTTTTGACAAACTTCGTACGTTGAGCTGGCCGGGTGTATGTGGTGTGCTCCAATAAAAATTTGACGACAATCGCAGGGTTAAAACTCCCCAGCAAAACAGTCGCTTTGGTTCATAACTGAGGTAAAAACACTGGCACCTTTCTCTGCAGAAACTGCGTATATTTCGGCAAGTAGCAAGCACTCAAGAGTGGCAGCAATCTAAAGCTGGCCCTCAATGTTAGCACGGAACATGAGGGATTTAAGCGATAAATCAGTTAGTCTGAAAGTACCCTGGGGATTGTTGGTCGTCCGTAACTCAGTAAAAGCAGCTGAGAGTCAGGTCCAACCGAAGCCCCGGGACGAGGTCGGCATGCCTTTCGCAGGTTTCAGTATCACTTCCCCGGCCAATTATGATGTGAAGAAAACGTTGCTGGGCTTCTGCGGAGACAAAACTGAAGCACAGTTTGCTCTGAAGGAAAGGACTCAACAAGACCAACGAAGCAACTCCCGCGTTTCTTGACGAACGCAAGGCGTAAGATTTGGCCATCTGAAACCAACGCTGTAGAAGCTGTGCACCCTGTGGTCACTTTACTTCGTGCGCCTGTTGCCAGCTGAAAGTTGTCTTTCAGACCATTTTTTCCCACGCCACAAGAACCACAAAGGAGCCAAGAATGCCATTCTAAATCGTGTCATCAAAAGTTTTTCATGACCAGGAAACGGTGACGAACTTTTGCCGTCATTGTGGCTGAAGCACCTTTCCCTGCCGGAAAATTGAATGACACTGCTGCAGAGATGCGAGACCCTTGGTCATACATCTTTCAGGAGGTTACCATCTTGCGGAAACACAGAGGCCCATTTCGTTTCGCACTGTCTCCGCAACATGAAATATTGAGTACCATCAGGTCCCGCTGTTCGAGAACCCTTTTCGTAAAGCGGTCCTGACTTTCAATTCCCCGTTGTTCCATTGGATCGGTCTGGCATTAAATATTGACAAGGCCTCACGTTGTTCTGTCTCAAATTTAACACGCTTGAGGACATTTCATCATGGAATCCCAATTCGTCACGAACAGTGGACGAGGTTCGAGGCTTTGCTGATGCTGAACAAAAATCTCATACCGGCCAAATCTCGCAAACTACACCGGAGGTCAAGATGTGAAAAGAAGGGTCACTTTGTCAACGTTTCACACAAATCAATGAGCACGACACATTATTTTTGCACATTCTTATCTTGTTCTCCCCAACTTTTGAACGTACTTGACATATTATTGTTATTTCAGCACATGTTATCGGTGAGAAAGTTGCACAAGTTGGACATGTATCTGTCACTACTTCATTCAGTGACTTTTTAAAGGAGAGACATCCCTCTCCAAAAACGTTCACAGTCATTCATCAAATTGCGTTTGCGGAACGCTCTCCAGAACAGCAGTGTCGAATCAAACTCGACCCTTTGACACTAAAGACAAAGCGAACCAAATCTGACAAGTGCTCGTTCTTTAGCAACAGTGCTCCTGTGTTCACCACCAGCTGGTGCGTTTCATGACCATAGCTCTTTCTGCTGAACTGTTTGGGCTGTTCACTGGCGCAGAAATCTCGTACACTGCTTCACGCACAGCCTTCTCCTGTGCTGCTCCCGATAACAGAGTCTTTGCCACGCAGATGCCTGGTATCGGCCCTGAGAGGATAATTTAGGTGACACGTTGCGTGTAATACGATTACTAAATTGCAATTTCTATGCAGGTTCCCAGCTACACCGGCCCACAACATCACAACCTGCCTCAACGAAGGCAAGCAACGCTGAGCTGTTTGTTCGCTTTCTCTTTGTGCATTGTGTGCATCGTTCAATAGATCAGAGACCTGCCAATCGCACACAAATTTCACGCCGACGAACACCGGCTCAACCTGGACCGATGCTGTCAAAGCTCAATCTCCCTGCCTCGCTCCAAACATTGTGCACATCAAAAGCACGAAATCCATCGGGAGACCTGTCCAGGACAAGTGGCATCACAAACACAGGACCTGTGATGACAACTTGCAAGACGCAAACACAAACGATGGGACCGCTGTCTTCACCACCACTGGGAACTAATGCGTTGACATAGATGGTACTAACCTTTTTCTTCTTTTTGTTGTCGTCCTCGCCGCCCTCCTGGTCGATGTTGGGCTCCACGCCGCCGTCGTAGTTGGCGAGCTGGTGGATGAGCTGCGCCATCTTCGGCCGCCCGTGGAACTCGTCCTGCAAAAGGAAACAAACACAGTGTGGGTAAAGTCTCCCAAAAAACGTGAGTGCTTGCACACCTATTCTGTCTTCGGCAGTAAAGTGCCGACACTGCAAGTTCCCGAAATTTGCACGCTGGCATGCCAAAAAGTCTTCCGAAGAGGTGCGTTACAAAAAGCATTTTATCGTCGTCACTCGAATGCACAATTCGCTGAACAAAATTTTAGAAAGATTGGGACAGGGTAAGGCATGCGCAAGTTCTCGTGAGGAATAATTCTGCGTGTGGGCAGCTGCCAGTCACGTTGCTTCGAGTGACAAGCAATTAAAGTTGCACTGTCCAATGTTATCTGACACGTTGACAGAGCGCCCAGCAGCCACTGACAGGCTGTTCGTTGTGGACGAAGCTTGACTCTGCTCCACACTGTTCAGAACTGTAATGCAGTCCGTGCGGCTGAATGAAGGTAATGCGAGCATTGCGAAACAACAAGCTGTCAGGATAAGGTTCCGACCAAAAACAACTCACCCAAGGGCACTTTCAACTATCCTGAACAACTTTAGTTGTTCTGTCAGGTGTTGATCAGAACACTCAACAAAACAGTTTTTACGTTCACCGTCTCAACAGACGCAGTTGCATCTTCAACAACCCAGCACATCTCTTTTTGCAATTCAAGGTGAAGGCCGACCCAACAAGTCACACAAGAACACCTACCGGTGTCGACATGCGCCTGACCTGGGCGACACAGCCCCAGGGCATTATGAGACAAACTCGATCCGAAAACAGGGGAGGAGGGGGTACGCTAGAGATGCACCAACTGTCATTTCCGTGCCTCTGAAGGTGCTGCAAGCTGTTGTGGCTTTTTTTCTGGCTGAACCAGAGAGGCGCTGAGCCCACACTGAAGACTTGCAACAATCTTCTCGCCCCATGGCTGAAATGTCAAAGAAGTTGAAAAAGTGCTTCTGTTTGTGCAAACGGTTTCCCAAAGCAGGCTGCATATTCAGATGTAATCCACATCAGGAAAGCTGTTGGGCTATTTTCAGCTGGGTCCTCAGCTGCCTTCTGAGAAGACCAAGTGGTTTCTGCATCGCTACTCGGGATACCAGCTGCACAGATATTGACACTCCCAGGGCAGTGCAATGTACGGCACGTGTGACAAATTTCCTGAAAGCGACATTTGGGTCCATCGAAAAAATCTCGTGATGTGTTCCAAATCAACAAAAAGAAAGAGGTGACAACAATGCTAACTACTTCAACAACAACCACTCCCCCATAACTACCAGGGTGATCAGGGAATCATCAGGGGATCATCTGATCGTGTGGGCTTTGCGATCGGCATTGAGACTTTTTTCGCAGTGATCAGGGGCGACCACTTCCCAGAAACTCAGCACTGTTCAGTGGTGACCACCACTGAGAAACAACGTGCGATGATCATGGGTGACGTCCGAGTAATTCTTGGTGACAATCACACCACTGAGAAATTCTTGGTGACAATCAGGGGTGACCACTGCCAAAAATTGACAGCAGTGATCACCCCGTCCTGAACACCACTGACATGTAGATGATCGCTCCGACTTACACCAACCACAACCAGTGCAAAACACAGGCTCACTCGAGCGCGCCTGTGTGAAAGACAGGCAGAGGTTGATTCCTTTGAGTTGGGATGACTTCAGGGAAATGTCAATTCTCTGATTACACAATGCCTTTTCAGAGCCTCGGGAAACGCTGCTGTGTGTGTCGGGAGACACAGTCTACTTCAAAGGAAGAAAAGTGACATTCACGCAGGGATTACCAAAAACAAAGTTCTTTCCTGTGGACATTTTGCTCCATTTCGAGGTTTGCATCAACATGTTTCGCAGCCAAATTCAGATTTATTTTTCAAACTGCAATGGAGGGGGGTCCACCGACACATTAGCAGTTGGTGCGTTCTTGTGAAAACAAAACTTGAAAGGTGAAACCCTTTCGCACAACATACCCATCACTGTTCTTTCTGAAAGTCGTCGAGTTTTTTTTTCGTGGGGGAGGGTACCCCAAAAACAACTGACGGATGACCAGAACCTCTGATTGCAATACGCTCCGACGCTTGAGCACCTGGTTGAACGTTGTTTCTGCCGAACAATGAGACATGACGACCAACGTTTATGTTGGTTCACTACAAGTAGGTTTTTGTCTGAAAACAGCAGTTATCACTAATAACGCCTGCAGGTTCCACTTGACACTTGCACTTGAGCACAAAAACAACCTCATGGCATTTAGATGTTCGGAAACAGCGCATAAATACTCAACACTCAAATGGACGGCCGTGTCCCGATGATTGCCTGTAGCTCTGAGGCAATCTGTAGTCAAAAAGAGCGGTCCACCGGCCCAACAACACAATGCTGCCCATGGGCATATCACGCAACAAGACTGATGATGCCGGCTTGCTCCGGTTCACTTCTCACAGAAAATCCACTTCCCGACCAAGAAAGATACTGCTGCACAACTCGCCTTCCACGGAGCCTCAGATGCAAGAAGGTTCAAGTGTGATTGCAGAGGTAATGCATTTACAGGAAGTTGCCTGCAGTGCGTGTCCGATAGCAGGGCATCGAGGCCATCGCCACACTGAAACACTCCAGGCGACGCCCGAAGGGCACACGACTCCAAACCCGATGAGACTTTTGAAAGGAACGATGATTCCGTTCTGGCAAAACCGGGGTAGTCCCTGGGAACAACTTGTTTGAGCGCAGTGCACGCCGAACACACACCACAACACACTTTGGGTCCACTCGAATCCCCCGGAGAACCCCTGCGCAGCAAGTCTCCTTGGCATCGCAACGGTCTGCCGGTACCAAAAAGAGCCCGTTTTTGAGGTATTCAGGTGTTGTTGAAACAATGAAAACACAAAAACTACAAGACGCGCCCCACTTCTGATGCTGAACTTCGCGGGGCAAGAAGGTGCCAGGGCACCAACAAATTGTCGCAGTTCTGTGTTTGACACTGCACGTGAAGAATGAGCCAGATCTCACTGATGTGACTTTTGTCCTTCATAGACTCATTTATCCCTTGCAATCCAGTTTCGCTCAGTGCAGCTGCGTACCCATAACCGGACACGTGCCCCACAACACAGCTTGATCCTGTGGTGAGCGCGCATGGAGGGAGGGATTCTCGGTGCAAGCGCCACTGATGACAGGGTTGTCTGTGTTTATCACTGTTTTTGTTTCTGTGTGAAAGGATTTTGTCATCATAATTGTAAGCAAGCTGCATTAATGTTCGTGCACAAAAGGATTGGTCTTTCATCTTTGTGTCAAGAACAAAGCGGGTCATTCGTCCCAAACAACGGAAAGCTGACGATGAAAGTGGAACAACAAGTACAATGCACGGTTACTTTTTTCTTGGGGCATGTGTTTTGCAGCTGTTTTCAAACAAGGTAATCTTTACGTGTGGATTTAGAAGATAATTACCTCCATTCACGCACCAATGCACAACAAACGATCACAATCTTGTGAACAAATGTCGGCCGGATGACACAAAGAAGAGATCAGAGGCACGAGCCCACAGCTCCTTACAGCAGACATTGTGCTCACAACACGCATTGTTCCAGCAAACAGGCCACAGCGACCTAGCCACAGAGTGAAAAACAAATCCAATGGTTGGTTTTGAAACCAACTGTTGGTGTTTTTATCTGGGGAGTAAACCAACTTTTTTTACAGGCAAACTAATGAGTAGAAAAACCATGTGGAACCCAACTATTGGTTTTTGTTACCATATCAAGCAACAAATGCAATGGAAATGAACAGTTGGTTGTCCCTCACCCCTGGCAAACCAACGGCAGGCACAGGCACAGGCACAGGCACAGGCACAGGCACACACCATGGCGATTACACCAACCCCTGCGGCTCGACGGAGTGCCGCTGGCTGAAAATTTCCAAAACAAGACCTCCGAAGAGACCGAGTGAGAATGAAATGAGGCAACGTCGGGCAAAGGTTTCTTGAATTCTTTTGTTTCAGAAAATAAACTGGATTCCTTTGTTCACACCGAAGCAAGAAACCTGTGTTTTCAACAGAGAATAAACCGAACTTTCCGTTTTCTTTTGTTCTTGAACACAAAGGTACACAAGCTGCAGGAGCAAGACAGCCTCGTTCTCCTCTGCAAAATGTAAAACGTCCGTCGAATATCGTTCGTGCTTGCGCAAAAGGCTTGCGCAAACTAGACTTTCAAGTGGAGAATCAGCCGCGCGCAGCGTACATCGGCAGGACAGCACTTGTGTGTGTCGAAGAATGTGTGCATAGTGTTATGTTTCTCAAAAAACAAT
>JAAUXT010047561.1_pt1 | contig 18938 bp, 15 predicted proteins | sample 7278171 | NCBI WGS metagenome assembly JAAUXT01 (sample SAMN14350112, study PRJNA611818) | marine sediment metagenome | isolation source: surface marine sediment (1.8m) | place: French Polynesia: Moorea | collected 2018-08 | reverse complement strand
AGCGGAACATCATTCTCATTCCAAAACCCTTGTCTACAGAAATCTGCTTCACGATGCCTTAAGGTGATTTTGTCCCGCTTGACACTGTCCGGCTTGAACAAACAGTGCCAAGGTGACAAATCACCTAAAAAGCGTGTGGTCCATAACGCTATCACAAACATTTGCGTATGAATTTACTGGAACTACTTGTTCAAGGGACACTAGAAATTGTCTCAGATGGGACCATTCACTTGCACACACACACACACACACACACACACACACACACACTGATGGCGATTGCACTAAGCGTGTGGTCGAGACCCTTCGGGACCACACGCTTAAAAATAGACGAAATATGGCTCGTTCCTTGAGCAGCAACAGACAACGGTCTGGTTCAGGAGTCGAAGCTGCAATCACATGCAACGGGAGTAATTTTCCCCGTTTTGCTTTTCCAAGTCGTGTGACACGTACAAGTAGGAATACAATTCTGCCTTTCGCGACCTGATCATGATGCCGTTGTAGTTCACGGGCGTCAAAATCAGGACGCGCAAGGCAGAAATGGATTCCCCTTCGTACGAGTACCGACGATGTCATCCTCGGCGATCATCGGTTCTTTGGATCGACTGCTGTTTTGTTCACAGAAAGTTGTGTGGGGTACAGCGACAAGTTTTGTGACAATCAACAAGAGACGCATCAAAGAAACTTTTCTTGGCATGAAACTTTCACTGGCTGCCGGATCCGTGTTGTTTCAAATGACTCTGGTACTTGTAACGATCAGAAAATGTCTTCGCGCAGAATTGACAGTGATACTTGATGCCTTGGTGTTTGGCCATGTGGACCTCGAAGTTTGCGCTGCTGCTAAATCCTTTCGTACAGGCTTCGCAGTAGAAGCTGAACTTCCCGGTGTGCAGCTGCATGTGCCGACGGAGCGAAGACTTTTGTGCGTACACTTTGTCACAACGATTGCACTTGTGGCCCTAGGTTCGTGAATATGAAGAAAAAAGCCCTGGAATACTCACAATAGAAATCTAAACACGAGATGTAAGGTATTAAGTGTTAACATGTGAGCAGTTGGGTTTGAAGAAACACGCATGCATCTCAACAAACCGTCCAAGAAAAAAGCATTGAACGGTGTGGTGGAAAAGGAAAAGCGAGCACAAAACAGTTGTCACGCATTGATATGTTACAATTTTATGACCAAGGTGAGTGTGTCAATTAATTGCAGATGAAACAATAAAGAAAGTTTGTTCGTGTTTGAAAAACGCATTGTTGAGCACACACGAAGCCAAACATTTGGGGTGGGATTACAAAGCTATTTCCAATTTCAACTCTCGCTTATCCCTTGAAACCAGGTTCCACATCATTCAGATGAGTTGTTAAATGTTGGCGAATGCCTTGTTTGGTGGCACACACCTTGTCACAGAATTCGCAGTGGTATTTAACCCCCTCGTGTTTGCTGCGCATGTGCGACGTGTACCTCGATTTTCCGCAAAAGCCCCTCCCACAAATGTCACAACGAAACTTGTACTCCCCCGTGTGCGATTGCAAGTGATCTTTGAAGTGTGCTTTTGTGGAGTAGCTGCGCTCGCAAATCTGGCAGATAAATCTTCCCGACTGCTCGTCAAAACGAGGCTCCAGAATTTTGGTGTCTTTTTGGTCTTTCTCGTCGAGAATCTCGATGTCATCTTCGTCTGACGACTTTTCGTCTTTGAACAGCTTCTCGTCTTTCTCAGCTTTGCGGGCTGTCGGCCTTATTGCATTTGCCGCTTTTCCTCCCCGAAATGGACTGCTCTTTTCGGTTTCCCGCAGCGATTGTAATTCCCCAGACCCACCGTCTTCCTCAATTTCCAAGTCATCAGTAAGGTCGATCATCTGAAGAGAACAGTTCCCGTGTCGAAAATTTGCTGGAGAACAACAAACTGCATCCTGCGCGTGCGAACCTGTGCTGACAGTTGTTTAGTCGTGTTACAAGTCAAATTTGAACTGACATGCCATGCCTTGCCTTGTAACTTCAGAAAACGAGAAACCAAGCTGCAAATATTCTTGCAAAAATGTTCTTGCTTTTCACATTCCGCAGCAATACCTTTTCACAATCGGTTACATACATTTAATGGGAAGCCATGTGCTTCTTGTAGCTCGATTCCGACGCGAACAGTTTGGAACAGACGCCACAGTGAAACTTGATTCCCTGGTGACCTCGCATGTGAGTATCGAAATTGCTCCTTTCGTTGAAACCCTTGCGGCACTGTTCACATTGAAAGCTGAATTGGCCCGTGTGGATTTGCATGTGGCGGTTGAGATGACTCTTCGACGTGTATCGTTTCTCGCAAAAACGCCAAGGAAAATTGTGGCGAAATTCAGACGTCTGCAACGAAAATTCACTACGAATTTATGCCACAAATTCGATGTGGAGGTTACGAGATACCATTGTTGACAGTGCACTTCTTCAAACAGTAACTCTTTTTATTTGTGAATCAAGGTCAGTCAAGCATCAAGGTTGATTTGAAAACAATTTCGGGAACAAAGCACAATTTCCACGAAGAACAACTGTCGGTGTGTACCTGCGCCTCGAGAGCCCCGATAAAATTGTTCCTCAAGCATGACCTACGTCGCCACCTTCTACAGAGGAACATCTTCACACGAAATTCACCTGTCACCTCAAACTACCCCTTCTGTGTGGTGACGACACGACCGAGCTCGGAAACCCGGGCCTCGTGAAGTGAGCAAACCCAAAACTCTCTCACACCCATTGCAGACTCCAGTTCTGACTTCAACTGGTTTGGGCCATATGCCAAATACTGTTGGGGCCACACTTTGCCTGTCAGAGGGGTGGGGTTTATCTGACTGCATTCAAGTTCATTTCGGGAGGGCGGGAGTACCCCGACCAATAATGGATCGCTGGAGGCTGCAAACGGTACAACCACGTGGGAACTTTGTTGCAGGAACTGTACCCTGGACCCGAACCCACAACTGTAGGACTGGACTCAAACCCATGAACCCATGTGGAACCAGACCAGCAGAACTGAACTGACGAAACTGGAACGCCTGGTCTGGTGGCACTGGTCTATAGTAGTTGTGCTGGCTTCGGTCGCTGGTCCACTGCAACCGGACCAGCACAACCAAACCCAGAACCAGACCCGGACCTGCCAGCGGTACATTCGGCCTTTGTTCAGTCCGTTTCGTAGGGTTGGGGGTCCCAATGCTCCCTGGATTTTGCGACTGCCCCGGATGGCAGGGTCCAGCACATCTTGCGCAAGAGCGCACGCGCTGACGCCTTGCGCCACGGAGGTTCAACACTCCCGTTCGCTTTCCCGCCTTTCGTGACCAACGTTGCTCACGTGGACGCAAGATGGGGCGTCACAGAGACTCACAAGTCAAGTCAAAGGCACTACTAACAATCGCGTGTGGTGACCCTTGCAACAGTACACACCTCGATATGGAAACTGACCGAAGAGAACCAGTCCCAGGCCCATCACATCCCGACCTCGCTCCTTCCCGCAAAACGATGTTGCCGCAAACAATTGCAGAAGTTGGGCTCTTTTCACAAAACCCTCCGCAACATGTTGAACCCAACATGCGCCGCAGCCGATTCCCTTCGGCGCGTTGCACTTCTCAAGCAGCCAGCACGCCAATCGGTGACATCCTTTCCCCCTTTTGCTGGTCGATGTGGTGTCCAAACAGGCATCAGAACTGGGCGACACGTTCAGAAGGACACCAAATGCAAGGACAAAAAGAGATTCGGTGAGTCGCTTTTGTCGGCAAGAGTCTTCTGTTGATGATCAAATCGGGTTTTTTCACCCGGAATATAACAAAACACAAGCCATCAATCAACACAGGAACCGGAACCTCGGCGGTGCTGATGCCGTGTTCTAAAGATGGCAGACCATATGTTTTTTGAGAGCGTACTTGGAAGACACAGTCTTGTTGCAAAATTCGCAGTGATATCGGACACCATAGTGATATTTCTGCACATGTTTGTTGTAGTTGCCTCTTCCACTGAATCCTTTACCACACAATTCACAATGAAAAGAATACTGCCTGGAGTGTATTTGCAAGTGCTCCTTCAAATGACCTTTGTGACTGAAGTACTTGAGACAAACAAGACACTGAAATTTACGAGTTTTGTCCGATTTTATTTCGTTCACAGCGGTGGTTCTGTTTACTGTGCACGCGCTTGTTCTCTTCATCTTCGATTCTGTCATCTGGCAACGGAAACTATCTGGGATTACCAGAACAACATATATGCACAGGGTGGTAGGACAATTTATGGGCAGTTAGCTTGTCATAAAATCAAAGTTCCAACAAATATAACGGTTCCGTTTTTTAGCACGACATCAAAGTTCCAACAAATCTAACGGTTCAGTTTTTTTAGCACGACATCAAAGTTCCAACAAATCCAACGGTTTAGTTTTTTAGCGCGACAAACATTTCTCAGTTGAACGGAATTTTCTGCTTTTCAGGACAATAGCGAGCAGTCGAACGAACGACTGTTTTGACGAAATGTTACTGCGTGGTTTGGCACGAGTTTCAAGATAATCTACATACGGCCTGCAGGCTCAAAAGAAAAGTTTCATGAATACCAAAAATCTGCCAACACGGCAACAAGGGGGGGGGGGATTGGTTCCTTGGAAACGCCGAGGAAGGAACTCCAAACTCGTCAGTTTCATGAACACTCGTTCCACAGTGACAAACTAAGAGTACGAGGTTTGTATACTTTGAGATGAACGTCCGGTTTTTTGGGTGGGTCCAAATGATGGGATCATTTTCATATTTTGGAAAGCTCTTCTTAACTTGCCGACTCATTGGAATTCATCGCAATTGGCATGTTTGTGGGTCAGGAAGTGACCCAATTATGAGTGCAAAAGTGTGCATGTTGACAGTTCGAGCGATGTGTCAGCAGCCATTGCAGTCGCGTGTGTTTTTGTGCATTTTGGTCACTGTGACAGTCCTCTGTTGTGCCAAAATGGAAGATGGGAAGCTTATCCAATATGCTGAGATCTGTGTGCTGCGCATTCAAGGCAAGTCTGTTGTGGAAATTCATGCTGAGTTGGTGTGCCTGCACGGAGGCCATGCCCTGAGTATCAGCACAGTCCGTCATTGGTTCCGCAAGTTCCAGCAAGGCGTCACTGATTTCTCCGTGGGCGGGTCACCAAAGTCACCCCTGCAAAGCTCCAGCAGATTCAGAACTTTTTGGCTCAAGACAACATGACATGCATCCGTGTCATCGCTGCCCAAACAGGCCTGTCTCTCCAGACCATCCACCACACTCTGCGGAACTGCCTCAATTTGCACAAGCGTCCAGCCAAGTGGATACTGCACCTGTTGTCCCAGGCTCAAAAGGATCAACGTGCCCACATGGCCCAAGACCTGGTGAACAGATTCAGGCGTGCACCAACCCTGCAGGCATGCGTGATAACTGGAGATGAGTCGTGGTTTAGCTGTTATGAACCTTTGATGCGGCGCAGCTCCTCCTCCTGGCTCCGGCGCAATCAACGCTGCCCGCACAAAGCAGTGCATGACCGCTATGTCAGAAGGGTCATGTTGGTCGTCTTTTGGGATGCCCAAGGCGTGGTCTACCGGGAATTTGTGCCAAATGGAAGAGGTGTGAACACAGACTATTATTTGGAAGTGATGAGAAGGTTGCGTGAGCGCATCAGATGACGCCGAACAGCCCACTGGTGGCGCAACTCCTTTTGGCTGCACCACGACGGCGCACCAGCACATCGGGCAGATCCAGTTGTGGACTTCCTGCAGCAGACCAGAACGCATATTCTGCCTCACCTGCCATATTCACCGGATCTGGCACCTTCAGACTTCTTCCTCTTCGCCAGAATGAAGAAGAATCTGTGAGGCATCACATTCCCAAACATCAGAGAGCTGCAGCGGCGCGTCGATCAAGAATTGGGTCTCATTCCAGTCACTGAATTTAACCATGCCATGACCACCAGCTGGACCAATCACCTCCAGAAGTGTGTGGCAGCTCAAGGCAACTATTTTGAGACCTAAGCAAGACATTCCATGAACTTTGGAACTGTTGAAATTGGTCAAATGTTGACTGAAAAGGCTGTCATTGTGGCCTCCGAACTGCAAAGTTACCAACTCAATGTTGACCGTGTTCTTGTTGGCGGACATGACATTCTTTTCACTGTTAGACACATATTGGAATAAATATTTCATTCCCAAAAGATCAGAAAAATTCATTCATTCCATCATGGGCAACCCCCCGGACGTTCATCTCAAAGTATACAAACCTCGTACTCGTACAAATCAACTTCGAATGCGACATGCTTCACATCAAAGGTGCCTGATTCAGTCGCTTCTGAACCACAGCGAACATCTAGTGACACTGCATGTGCAGCTGCAGGGCCCTGTGACCTTGAAATGGTTTTGAACAAATTTCGCAGTGATATTTCAGACCCTGGTGACCTCGAACATGATCAACGTAAAGCAATCGACGACTGAAACCCTTCCCACAAATCTCACAAACAAAACTGAACTGACGGGTGTGCACCTGCACGTGTCGACTGAGATTTCTTTTTTTGTGTGAAGCGTTTATCGCAGTGAAGACATGGGAACTTTTGCCGATGTTCTTCACCTTCCCAGTTCTCGTCTTTTGGTTCCTGCAAAATGCGGGAATAAAAGATGCACAAATAAATGGGGGTGTCTAACAAATGAACAAGTCCGTCTGATGTGGGTACAAACATCCAATTGGTCTGCCCATTGATCCTTTTTCTATCAACACCGAATTTGAGGGTGCTCTGACATGTCGCATCATCCGTGACCTCTCCGAGAAAAGTATTCCAAATAGTTTTGCACATTCTCACAAACATACGGTCGCCTTGGTGAACATCTCAAAACAAACTTGCTTTAAACACTACAAGCCATCACCGTGCACCAGCTTGTGTTTCTGAAAAGCGTATTCGGAAGTAAATGGCTTGTTGCACTTGTTGCAAAAGTACGTCAACCCCTGGTGACTCCTCACATGATTCCGGTACGAGTCCCCGTGACTGAAGCCTCTCTCCCACAGAATTCACACTGAAAGCTGTACTGCCCCGTGTGACTCTGCGCGTGGCGATTCAAGTGAGCCTTCTGCGTGAATCGCTTGTCACACTGCAGGCAAGGAAACTTGTGACGAAATTCACCGGTCTCGCCATTTGTTGCTTTCTTCACCTTTCGATGTTTCTGTTCAATGCACAACGACACCCTCCTTTACCTCACACAGCATACATTGCCTCCAAAGTTGATTGCAAAAACATTGCCTTTCAACAACAAATAACACCTCGTGCAAGTTAGTGATAGAAAAAGTCTTATCGGAACATTGAACACAGTTTGAGAAGCAAATCGAGAAATCATGCAAGTTAGCGGAGCAGCAAACGATTGAAGGTTGTGCACGAAGAGAAACCTGTCGTGTTCCTCTGCTTCTGTCATGCCCCGATGTGACAAAAAACTTTTTGCAGCATCACGAGCTTTGAATGGAACACCGAACATTTGGTAACAGGAAAAAGTGTATCGTTCTCAAGAAGAACGGTTCAAGAAAAGACCAAAAGACTCACACAAATGACAAGCCAGTGCTCGCGGTGAGAACAGAAACTGGAAAAAGCTTCAACCCTCGGTGAGCCCTGTATGGATTACGAGTATCCTGTGTGAACCTGTGTGTGTCCATTCAAATGAGTGTTCCAAGTGCAGCAAGTTTCACACACAAAACTTTACGAAAGATGCATCGAAATACTTCAGTGCCATTTCCCTGGAATGACTTTCTTGCAATGGGTCAACTTGTGCCTTTGAAACGATCTGTCATTGATGAAAGGTTTCTCGCACACACCACACAGATACAAGAGCCCCAAATGCGTTCGTACGTGATCCTTGAAGTTGTCATAACGACTGAAGCCTTTGCCACACGCTTCACAAGTGAACCTGTCCTCTCTGATGTGCTTCTTCATGTGCCGCTTCAGATGGCTTCTCTGGGTGTAACTTTGTTCGCAGAGCGTGCAGGGGAACTTGTGCCCGTCGATTTCCTGGTTGTGATCTCTCTTTCCAGACGCCTGTTTGGAAAACACGTCACACGTACACATTTTGCGACGTACCAGTACTCCAGGCAACGCTCCCAAACCAGAAAGCAAGCAATTCAAAAACCTTTCGAGGCAAAAGCAGGCGAAAGCAGGTCAGTGTGTTAATCATTCCCGGAAGCGAATGTCTGTGTACACAGTCTTTTCCTCCAGACAAGAGGTCCAGATACTGCTCCTTCAAGCTTTTTCTCTTTTGCCAGACACGTTCTTTTCTACGCAGAAACTGCCAACAAGTGGAAATTTTGTCTCCCCTCACTCGTGGTTCCAAGAGTCAACAACTTCGAGGTTAGCAGGGGCGCCCGCTGAAACAAGTATCACTCCACAGCCAGATTTCAATCAGTTTGCTGCCTGTGCTGTGCCAAGTGCCTCAGATGCCCAGCGTGTGAACTGAAGGGCTTGCCGCAAAATTCACAATAATATTTCAAGCCCTTATGAGCCCTGACATGATCTGTGTAGTTGCACTTCACGTTGAACCCTTTTCGGCAGATCTCACAGCAGAATTTGAACTGCCCCGTATGGATCTGCATGTGTCGATTCAGTTGGCCCTTGGCTGTGTACCGTTTGTCGCACTTGGTACAAGGAAACTTGAACCGGTACTCCATTCCCTCGGCTTCAAAAAATTGATCCTGTTCAAAGGAAGCGTGAGGATGAACTGTTTTGTGTTAGGAACTTTGTCAAAAACACAAGAATATGACAACAGAAACTAAAAAAATACGAGCGCACATCATCATGCAACAGAAAAGAGTGCACTGGAACGACGTCAGGTTCACTCTTCAGGTTACGTGCGTTGCTCTCAGCTTCCTCAAACCTTGGATGGGCTCGAATGGTTTTGAACACGATTCACAATGATACCTCAGTCCCTGGTGTTTTCGTTCATGATCTTCGTACTGTGCTTTTTCCATGAAACCTTTTCGACAAAGATCACAGTAGAATTTGAACTGTCCAGTGTGGATCTGCATGTGGCGCTTCAAATGGTCTTTTCTTGTGTACCGTTTGTCACACTTGGTGCAAGGAAACTGGTGCCGATATGCGTCAGCCTCCACTTCCTATGCCTCAGAAGATCCGTCACCCTGTACCAAGGTACGAGATGCACTGAACTGTAAGTTCAACCAAAAGAAGTACTGATGTTTAACTGCCAAGTGATGAACCAAAGCAACATGCAGGCAGACAACCTGAAAAAACACATGCAGAACTAGTGATAAGAAGCATTGGATGTAAATCAAATGGGCATGAACCCAGTTTCTGTGCTGTTTCAGTCTCAGGTTCGTGCGTGGATTGTGCAAAACGTGTGTGTATGCGTGCGTGTGTTCTATAATTATCCACAACATTCACCCCCCCCCCCAGATGACCGGAAACCGTCTTTTCTTGCAGACATTCCAAAAATTTGACAGAGAACCCCCCCCCCCCTCCAAAAAATTCTTCGCGGAAGGAAAGAATCGCTCGTTTGTTGTTGCTCCCCCCATGAACCCTGAAATTTGTTCATTTTGATCAAACAAGGAAGGAGTTGTCCTCCAAATGTGAACAGAACAAGCATAACGAACACACAACAGTGCAAATCAACAGAGCACAACGTCTTTCAAAGGTCGTGTGTTTTCTTGTGGGTCCGGTAAGCGTGGGCTGATTGAAACGGTTTTGAACACAGTTCGCAGTGATACTTCAGCCCCTGATGCTTTCTCAGGTGGTCTGTGTAGTGGGTCTTCTCGTTGAATCCTTTGCCACAGATGTCGCAGCAGAACTTGAATTGGCCGGAGTGGATCTGCTTGTGTCGCATCAATACGTCTCTGCGTGTGTACCGTTTCTCGCACTGGTCACAAGGAAATCTGTACCGAAACTCTCCGTCTCCTTCGACTTTCTTCTGCACCAAAAAAAAAAAACCCAGACTTTTCCAGAAAATCTTGTGCTGTCAAACATCTGAGCGTTAAGTCAAGCCAGGTTTTGCATGCAGCCTCAAAACGTTCGAAGCAAAACGAGATGGTGATAACGAACAACAAACAAAACGGGAATGGTTTCGATGTGAGCAACAGAAAAACACGTGTTTTTGGTGCTTTCGAAAAATAAATTCGCTCGTTGTGCGCTTTGGTGTGGTGAAGACAACGTGAAAATGGATTGGCAAGGGTATCATAGGGACGTGGAGACGCTCACGACCGGGGTGCATCCGGTTCTTTCACAATCCACCAGGGTGGCGCTGGAGGTTTGGAACATCTGAAGGGCTGTCCAGAAGCGTCACGTGTTGTTCTTGAACAACCATTCGCTTTTCACGTCCGCGTCTAGCTGTGAGAAGCCACGTGTTGTCGGTAACTCGACGTGCTCATGAATGCTTTGCCGCAGTGCTGGCAGTAGTACTTGAGCCCCTGGTGCTTTCTCATGTGATCTGTGTGGTGCGTCTTCTCGTTGAAGCCCCGTCTACACTCCCCACAGTAATATTTGCATTGTCCAGTGTGCAGCTGCACGTGTCGTTTGAGTTGCGCCTGTGTCGTGTAGCGCTTCTCACACTCGGAGCAGGCGAAGCGGTGTCGAAACTCAGAGCCCTCGGCGCCGATCCGTCCACCCCTGGGAGCTCGTTTCTGCGACAGCAACGAAAGGTCACTGCATTTCAAACATGCCGCGCATGGTGGTGACGGCGGAAGGTTTCCTGTTGCCAGATTTAGAACCCAGATCGTGTCAAATTGTGTCAGCTGCACGTCAGGTCAAAAGCAGATGTTAGTGGATGTCACATCAATTTTTTTCCATGCAGCGAACTTACCAGTACGTTTAGATCTGCTTGTGCTTCCTTTCACGTGAGTATGCCACACACAGCGCGCCCGCGTGTGCGTTGTGTGCTCACTTCTGAGAATCTCAAAGAAACACAGCTCCTGCACCAGCACACGCTGCGTGTTCGTCGAAACAAACCCGCCATACCAACACACAAGCCGTTTCAAGGTTGAATTTCTCTGTTCCTTTCGAGTACAATCAACTGTCTTGTCAAGCACAAAATCTTGTCCACTCATTTTGTTCCGAGGAATGTTCACGATTGTTCAGTGCTTGCAACATCCTTGACCCAGAATGAGAAATACAAAACGAAAGGAGCGGCAGCAACCACTGCTTCTTAACGATCTTCACAGAAAGGAATAAACTTGCTTCGAAGAATGAACGTACGAGAACAAAAGAAGCTCCTTTCGCCGACCAACAGTTCTCTTGTAAAATATGAAGAGTCTTTATGAAATTTGTGGCACTTTCGAGGTTTGGGGCTCAAAACGATCCAGTTGTGTGCATGGTGATGTGATGATTCCTGTAACCACTTGCGGTAGAAAAGGGCTTTGAACAGATGTCGCAGAAATACTTCAAACCTTGGTGCGTGCGCATGTGATCTCTGAAATGACTGGGAGCGTTGAATCCCTTTCTGCACTGTTGACAGTAATGCTTGAACTGGCCAGTGTGCAGCTGCATGTGCTGGCTCAGATTGCTCCTGGAGCTGTAGAACTTCCCACACTCACTGCACGGAAACTTCGTCACACCTTCTGCTGTCTTTCGACCAGGAAGTTTCTTCTGTACCTTTCGAACACAAATGAACAAAACATGCCACGCTGCAAAGGTTAATGTCATTGTCTTGTAAGTTTGCGAGAGAACACAAGTCAACGGAACATTCTGGAAACAAAAGAAATCAGTTGTAACAATTAAGAACTGCAACAAGAGTAACCATGCACCTCCGTTTTATCCTGAGACGCTGCGTCCGGACTGCTCAAGTTGCGTCTCTCTTCCAGCAACGCGTCGACTTCATCCAGGGAGCACAAAACGAAGACCAGCCAACAACAGAACAAAAGACGTTCCCAATCTTCAATTCAAGTTGTAAACTTTGGCATTTTCTGCAAGTGTCACGAGCTGTCAAGTGAATTTCGGCAATGAACAGAAGCACGAGGAGTTTGCATCACAAACAGTGAAACACTCCAAAGAAGCCTAACAGTGAAACACTCCAAAGAAGCCTCGTCTCTACGATAGCGAGTGTGCAGCCGTATGTTGTTCAAAAACTCTTTTCTCATTGAAACCTTTGCCGCAGGAGGCACACCAGAACCTATACTTGCCCGTGTGAAATGACAAATGATATTGATACGACTGTTTTCGTTGGAAGGGTTTGGAGCAGTATTCGCAGTGATACTTCAGGCCCTCGTGAGCGCGCATGTGTTCTTTGTAGTTGCCCGAGTTGTTAAATCCTTTCTTGCAGGTCTCGCAGTAGAAACTAAATTGCCCCGTGTGAAGTTCCAGATGCGTCCTCAGAGCACTTCTGCTGGAGAAGTGTTTCCGACATTTTGGACATCGAGTACCATCTGGAATTGGCGTTCTCTTCACCTTTCCTGTCTTGCTCGAGGTGTCAAAATTGTCGTTTTTCTGCAAAAAGACAATTTGTTTGGCCACAGTGACACAGCTGCGTGGCCGTGCAGACAATGCCGTGCAACAGCAAGTGAGGAAACTTGGATACAAGGTTGAACGAGGCAGGTTAACAAGTCAGTTTGTGAGGTCAACAACGAAATGAACGTCGTGCTGAAATGATCACTATTGGGAGCTCTGGTTCAATGAGATTTTAAGTGCTGCTGATACACTGATTTGATGTTGAATCCTTTGCCACAGGAGGCGCACCAAAACCTGTAGTTGCCCGTGTGGAACGACAAGTGATACTGATAGGCCTGTTTGCTCTGAAATGGCTTCGAACAATATTCACAATGATATTTCAATCCCTCGTGTCCTCGCATGTGACCTTTGTAATGGCCAGAATTGCTGAATCCTTTCTTGCAGGTTTCGCAATAATATCGAAATTGACCGGTGTGAGTTTCCATGTGAGTCTTGAGGGCACTGCAACATGAGAAGTTCTTGTGGCAGTTTGGGCACTGGTTTCCTTGTCCTGGTAATTCGACGCGGCGAAGTTTCGCTTTTTCTCTTCCGGCTGTTGCTCGGAGTCGACCTACAATTTGCACGGATAGAGTGATAGCCAAACAACTACTCGCACAACACCAAACTCTCACCAACGTATCACCACGCGCACAGTTAATCCGTAAAATTTGGCGAGATCAGAACAAATGGGTTAGGTGTGAAACAAGAATGTTGGTGCTTGTCAATAGAGAGTTTAAACAGCGGCGTTTCAGTGGGATTTTTTTGACATTCAACATTAGCAGTCTATGTTCGGGACAGTGTGAGACCCGACACTTTAAACTCCACATTTGGGTGGGAATGACAAATTCGAATATGCTGACATCTACCTGTTGCATTTTGCAGTTTTCCTTCAACTGGAAATCATCTGCACAGAGGATTTCTCAGCTTTTGTGGTGAGTTTAATTTTGCAATTTATGTTGGTGTGAATTTGAAATGCAGAATAAAAAACATGGAAAGTTTTCAAAGATGTATTGTAGCACAATTTGGGCATGAATTTGATCCTGTGGCAACCAAAAATGACTAAATGCCAGTGATCCATGTGGGTGAAAATGCAAGAAGTCATGTCTCAATTTGTGGTTTTCCAGGGGGTGAATGCGAGTCTTGTAGTTTTTGTGCCAGTTCCATGTTGCTACATTCACAACCCAATTTTGTGAGTTTTTTTCATAAAGCTATTCAAATTTTTAAATTGTTGCAACATTATGTGATGCTCCATGCCAACTTTAGTGAGTGTGAGAAGCATTTAACTCATGTCAATTGCACTTAACTTTTCAGAGGTTCCAGAGAGTTGATGTGCATGTACATTCTACAGAGTTGTGCCGAGTTTCAAGGCAAGTTGACACTTACTCAACAGCATTGATTGGCATCAATTGAACATGCGTATCCTGGTGTCTGAGCATTAGCATCCACATCTCTGCAAAATGGTTAAAAAGCACCCAACTGTCAGCAATCATTTCATTTGTGTTGCAAAGGATAAACTTGGGAGTACAGTTGGACATTTGGAAAGACAGAAAGTGTGCTCGGATTTAAATCAGACTTACATTTTACATCGGATTGTTGCAGTGTTGTGTGCTCGTGTTTTGCAGACTTCTTCTTCTGCTATGTGTTCTGCTTTCTGGTAAGTGGTTGAACAATTTACATTTCTTAAAGAATTGAGGAACACTGTAAAGGATGACAAATTTGGTTGGTTCTCTGGACATTTCTACTCTTCGAGATGTGACACTATTTGTGAAAAATGATGTGGTACTTGTGAGATTTTCAACACTTCTCATGTACAATGGAGAGCATCCTGAAATGCTGCATACATACATTTTTGCAAAGAGGCATGCTATTACAATTGTGTTGTATGAAGTACATATGTGAAAGAGTTCAAGACCTGACATTCTTGTGATACAGTGATGAACATTTCACGGCATTCTGTTTAATGTATGAAACACTTGTTTACAGCCAATTGTGATGTGTTTCGAACACAACAGTTAATTTTGTGTGTGTTGTTCAGTACACACACATTAAACAGTTCAAGACCTGACAATTTGGATGTTGAAGTTGACATTGTTGTTCCTTTTTATGTTTGTTAGATATGGCTGGGTACGCAGAAATTCTCCCCTTCCCCACAATGCCTATCATGAGCACAGCACAGATTGTTCATCATGGCTTCCAACTTGATGACTGCTGTGTAGCGAGATGTCTGGTGCATCATAAGGACAAGCTGGTGTACATCCTCACCCATGTCTGCAGCCTGTCAGCACATGACGATGGGGAGGTGATGGTTCATGCATACCTCATCAGCTTCCTGGACCAGCTGGACACTGGTGCAATGCAACTTTTCAACAGATGCCATCAGCACTGCCACAAGATGGAAGACTCAGAAGTTCCCAGCTTCCAACCCTACAAGATGGTGCTTGACAGTGCAAAATCCATGGCAGATCCACTGAGTCTGCATGCAATCGCAGTCATGAACAACATCCACAGAGTCCTGTTTGATGACTGTCTCTGGTGTACCTGCATCGATGGTGATGTGGACAAGTGCAACTTGATCCTGGTGTGCTTGGATGATGGTACACAGTGCCACTTCATATCTGTCATGCGCATTGATGGTCAGTTGACAGCTAGGAAGAAGGAGGAGGTGCACAAGTTCTGCCAAGATCTCCTGCAGAAGTACCAGTTCTCCACCTGCAGTGCACCACTGGCAGTGGTTCCCCCTCGCACCAAGGCATTGGCTGCCATAGGAGTTGCTCCACCATCCCCCCAATGTCAGGTCTCACACTGTCTCAAAGGACGCACCCACACCACAAGTAGAGCCAGAGCCTCATCAAATGTGTCATGTTTCAACTGCAGTGACAGGAGTTGCTCCCCCCAATGTCAGGTCTCACACTGTCTGAAAGGACACACCCACACCACAAGTGGAGCCAGAGTTACATTGAATGTACAGTGCTCCAACTGCAGTGACAGGAGTTGCTCCTCCCCCCCTGATGTCAGGTCTTGCAGTCTGGTGCCTGAGTGTTACAGCACCAGATCAGAAGCATGTCACATCACTGAAGCGGAGGCCACAACTGCCCATGACACAGATGAGCTTTCGAGTGACAACGAGCCATTGGGGCCAATCACACATGCCTTTGCCAGAGAGCATGCGAGTCAGAGAGCACAAGCTGCATATGGTGCCACATTGTACATGGTTGATGAACACAGTGATAACATTGCTGATAACCTAAATGATGACAACATGACCACATATGTGTGTGGTGAATGTGATGCTGTGAAAGACAGCAAGCTGCAGCTTCATGCACATATTTTCAGGCACCACAAGGGTTACCTCTATACAGCTCCACACTGCATGGCTGTGTGTAGGTCTGAGCATCAGCAATGCCAACATTATGCATCACATCATCAGGCAGGCAATTACTCCTGCACTGATTGCAGGAAAAAATTTGTTCATCTGTCAAAGCTGCATGAGCATCTCATCACTCATGATGAGACCCCTGTTATGTACAGATGCAACTGTCCTGTGTGTTCCTTAGAGTTTTCTCACCACCATGACCTGAGGAGATACATGCAGAAATATGAAGGTGAAGATCATGTCTGCCATGATTGTGGCAAGAAATTCAAAGAGAAGCATCATCTCGCACAGTATGAACTAAAACATGCTGATCCAAAGATTCAGTGTCATCACTGCAATGAAAAATTCAAATCATACATGCAGTGCCAATGCCACGAAGCTGCAAATCATTAAAAGTGTGTTTTCTTGCATGTTGCACTTATTCATGGGTCATTGTACAATGTCGTTTTCTCATGTGTTGAGCTTCAAACTGTCAGGTCTTAAACTGTTGTGCACACAGTGCAGCATGACAGCTTTTGCTTGTGTTGACTTCATCTATCTTACATCATGTTCTCACAACTGTAATCAGTTATTCTTCTTTACAAGATGCCAAATGCTTTTCATGTATCTCCTGGTAACAAGTGTCAGGTCACGAACTGTATTTTTAGTAATGATGTTTTTCATGCTATGTGTTTCTGTACACAGAAACTTTAACCACTTGGTCACTTGCACTGCAATGAACACATTGGTTTCATTTGTTTGCAGACAAAAGGTATGAATCACAATGATCCAGATTTGACCTTCATGCTCCAAAATCTGCTGAATATCCACCCATACAATGCAGCTCAATACAATGAGACAACTTTTGACAACAGAATTTTTGTTGTGCACACCTGGATCTGAGATTGTAAGATGTGCATTCAGCCAATCCTGTCGGAAGAGCATGGGGTCAATGAAAGCAACATTGCTTGGGCTAATCAACTTAAAACAGTACACAATGAGTTGAGTGTGCACAGATGCATGCAACAATTTCTCTATATAGCAATGTATGCTGAAACATATGACTTCAATAGTGATGCATATGTGAGTGATTCTGCAGCAGATTCAGACATGTGAGATATACAAACACACAACTGTTGGGTCTTGAACTGTTTTGACCTGAATGGTGTGTCAATATAAAGCATTGTGTTGGTGTTATTCTCATATTTGTGTCAGGTCTCACACGATGACCACCTTGGTGGAAGAGTTTCTTCTGCTGGAGGCACTGGAAGAAAACCCTCTCAGTGATGAAGAAATAGCTCTGTTCCTCTTGGCCAAAGTTGCTGACTTTGAAGCATAGCCTCATCTGTTCAAGACATACAAGAAATATCTGATTTTCCCTGGACAGATACACAAGTGATGAGTATAAACAATACTTCCAATTTGAGAAAAAAACACATTGTTCAGTTGGGTGATTGTCTTTGGCTGCAAGATGAATAGACTCTACATTGTGAAACATTTAACATGGGGCAGATCAGAAGGGTTGTGCATGTTACTGCGAAGGCTTGCTTACCCCAACAGGCTGGTAGACACGAGACCATTCTTCAGCTGCTCTGTTGAAGAGATTTTGCACATTTGCAACATGATGTTGCAGGAGATTTTTGACCTTCATCATGATAAGTTAAAAAACATATTCCAACCCTGGGTTGACCATGCTTCTTTTGCTCAAGTTGTATTGTCACATGGAGCAGCATTACACAACAACGGGGCTTCATAGATGGCATATTGAAAGGTGTGTGCAGACCTGGTATTAGGCAGCATGAGCTATACTCAGGCCACAAGCATTATCATAGCCTCAAATACCAGCACATTGTGTGCCCAAATGACCTTGTGTGTCATGCTTGGGGACTCTTTATTGGCCGCAGACATGACATGTACATAGACAGCAGTGTCGAAGATCAACTGAGAAAAGTGCTCGGCAGCAGAGGAGAGCACATATATGGCCTCGTAGATATTCAGACGCTCACCGCGTACATCTCACACGAGAAGCCTTCCACATGTGGTTTTTACACAGTTACGCGGTTTTTAAATAGGGGGGGGGGGTCACCCAGAAACCCGGAAAGTCAGCAGCAGAGAAGCTTCAGCCAGCCTTCCAAGTTTTTGGCTGCAGCGGATAAGAGTCCGTCGCTGGTCACTTGGAACTTTGTTGCGACTGACTCGAAGTCTTTTCAGCGTAGTCACGTCAAGTGTCGCTGGCGCTGGTCGACTCGACCCGCGCGCTGGTCGCGCTCTGCTCGTCCTCGTCGGAACCAGTCTCTTCGGAATCGGACAAATCCTCAACCACTTGAGATGGAACTGCGCCGAGTCAGAGTCAAACTTTCCCGAATCTGTGAATTTGATCACGTCGAGAATAAAAGTCGCATCAAGCTGGTTTTCAGTTTTTTCCGCCTCGGCTTCCTGCTGTGTCTTGACGTGCGACTGCATGTGTCGGTCGCAGTCCGGCTTCGGATTGCACCCCTTCCTGCAGATGTGCCATGTGAACCTGTAGTTGCTCGTGTGTCCGATAAAAGGAACGGAAAATTTTTGGTGCTGGGGAACTGAGGAAGCACTTGGAGCAAAAGGTGCAGCGATACTTGCTGAAGTGTCCCATGTTGGTGAAGCATCGGCCACACTAACTGCAGTCGTCTTTTTCGCTACCAGCATGCAGCTGCTTGTGCCGCTTCAAGGATCCTGGGGTGGAGAAGCTTCTGTTGCCTTCTGCGCAAACAAGTGCAGTGGAACTCTTCGTGCAACAGGACTACGACGTGCCCACACGCTCAAAGTACGAGGTTCTATCATATTTTTGTGAGAATGAGCATGTTCAGGGGTGCCAGTACACTCGACACGAGTTAGTCTCGGCTCATCGCTTCCAATCAAAACAAAGCAGAAATTGCGCAATGAAGACAATGGGATTGTTATTGTTTTGGCTACATGCACTGAGAACTGAATGTCAACATTGAAGGCACTGTGAGAACTCAAATGTAAACATGCAAATTGTCCAACTGGAACAACATCTTTTTCATGCAGCTCCTCCTGGGTCTGCTGCCTCTTCTGGGTGTGGGGGATGCTTCATGCCCTCGAAGTAGGCACCCCCGAAGAGAACACATTTGCGCGCACGTGCCACCCAACTCTGGAAACACCTCTTCCACTGCTCATGT
>JAAUXT010116776.1_pt1 | contig 18945 bp, 27 predicted proteins | sample 7278171 | NCBI WGS metagenome assembly JAAUXT01 (sample SAMN14350112, study PRJNA611818) | marine sediment metagenome | isolation source: surface marine sediment (1.8m) | place: French Polynesia: Moorea | collected 2018-08 | reverse complement strand
GGTTAACTTTCGTCAAGAAATGAGGTCAGGACACTCCAAAACGTGTTTTTCACCAAATCCAAGATGGCGGCCGCACCATGTGACCTAGATACACCATTTTTGGTCAGCGCCAAGGGGGGGCCACTAGGGGTCTATGGTGCAAAGGGCATTGGTCTGTGATGTCTAGTTCAAAAGCCTTAGCGCCTACAAACAAACAAACAAACAAAAAAACAAACAAAATAAATAAATAAATAAATAAATAAACCGACACATCTGAAAACAATATTGTCCGAAAATTCGGCCAATAATAAATAAACCGACACGTCTGAAAACAATATTGTCCGAAAATCGGCCAATAAAAAAAGAAAAGAAAGAAAGATGCACTCCATCACACAAAAGTGTAACGAGGAACAGAACATCCTGTACATGAGTGTTCTCTCGGGCATTGAAAACAAACACTGTTTGTTGTTCAAAATGGCTAAGTTCTGCAATTTGATCTTCGGAATTTTATCTTTCTTTCAGATTGCAAAGAACTTTTTTTGGGGGTTGCAACAGATACAACAGCCTTTCAAACTGCGCAGAAAAGAGGGCCAATGTGTGCTGTTCGAAATGGTTTCTCACCAATAACATTTGGGTTCAGCTTGTCGATGGAATTGCCGAACGCGTGTAACTTGAGCAGTTCACCACAGTTTTCCAAAACATCTGGCAATTTCTGGAAACGATTATTTCCTAAGTTCAGATGTTCCAACTGAAAAAGAAACCCAGTGATGTATAAAGCCAGAAATAGAGGCACTGCTCGACCCCCATGTCCAACCAGTGAAAGAAATTCAATTGAGAATTTGGCTCTCGTTCACAGATCTGGCTTCACTAGATCTACCTGCGTTAAATGTCCAAATTCCTCGGGTAACATGCTCAGCTGATTGTTCTTGAGGTCTATTTGTGTTACGGAGGAAAGTTTTCCGATTTGCTTTGACACATCTTCCAACTTTCTGTTGGACAAATTTAGCGTTTTGGAGTTGGACTTGAAAGTTTGGAGCAAAAGCGTCTCCGACATCGTTTGTTGCCAATCGTTTTGTAAAGCTCAGTACGCGATTCGCGCGCCTTGCAAAACAGTAACAGTGAGCTCAAGATTCAGTTTCAAAATAGACTCTATTTACACCAGTGTTTTCTCTCCAGTTTAGAGGAATTCGTATCGAACTAATAGTATTTGAATGTTATTTTGAATGAAAATCGCTCAGGAGAAGATGATATTTTTGTACAATTTTAAAAATATTGTTTGAAACTAGACCGCGAATGTAAACACACACAAGATGGCAGCGCCCAGTATTGCTTCAACAGACATTTTTGATATTTTCGTTTTTGAAGACAAAACAAATGCACGCGTGGATGTTCGGACAATTCTATGTCGTGAATGAATTTCTAGAGGGTATTTAGTGTGGAGTTTCTGTTCAGGTGTTGATTGGGTATTGTTTACCAGTGTGATCAATCCATTCTGTTGGACGTTGTTGCGATGTCGAAGATGTTTCATCTGGACCCGGAGAACGATCCGTCCATCCACATGCTGGAAGGGTCGAGTGGAAACGAGCCAGGAGGACTGATTATCATGAAGAAAGGTCCTGGCCCTTCTTCAGACAAAGACAAACATGTCTTTAAAACTCCAGCTCCGAGGACGTCGGTCCTGGGACTCGACAGACTCGCCGCAGAGAAACGCAAGCAGAAGGAAGATGAGGAAAAGGAGAAATCGCGCGTGACGTCATACAAAGATGACGTAGAAGAAGGGGACGACGTTGAGTCTGACATGACACCCGCAAGACACAAGTCTGATGTTCAGAAGGACAGGTAAACTTCCTTCATTGATGTTGTTCACTCTAGATTTGCGTCGTAGCAATCCACGACAGCGAAACGTCAAACTCAGCTGAAAAGAAGTTGCCATTCTCCTCTTGTTTTCTGTCCTATTTTCTTCCTATTTTGCCTTTTGTTTCCTGGCACGTCTTCACACCGGCATGTGTTCATGTTTGGTTGCAGGCATTACCGTCCAGCCCGAATAGACACGCCCTCACATCCTGGCGGCGTCAGTTCGAAATACCGAGAGAAACAGGAACAACGCCACCGGGACCGTGAGAGGGGCGTCTACGCCTCGTCCAAAGATGTTGACAAGCACAGGGGGAAAGACAGAGATCGTAAAAGAGCGCACGAGTCTGGAAGAGATGAAAGAGACCGTCACAAAAGGCGAGACGATCGTGACAGGCAGGACAGGTCTCGGAGGGATGACCGGTCGGAGCGAAGTGGGTCGTCCAGTCGCCGCAGTCACCGAGAGTGGGAAGAAACTCCTCGATTTAAGGACGAGCCGGCCACTCCAAACATCAGGATGAAAGGTGAGGGAGTCGATTCACGTCCGCTGTGAGAGGAGCGTTGTGCATAGAAGACCTTGGTTTCACGCATCGTACGCAGCGTTCGTCTGGTGAATGTGGGAGGTGTTCCGCAAGTCTGGGTTTCCGTTGATGAACAAGAAAAGCTATTTTTGAGTTGAGGCCAAGGGTTTATTCAGGGTTTCTCTGTTGCGTTTTGTTGGAATCTGGCTGTCAGCTCTCAGTTCTGCACCCTGAACATACAATCAATCGTCAAATTCCATCGCTGCATATCACTGCAGACACTCCGTCTCGCACATCGTGGGAAGATGATGACGACGTGACGCCACCGAAGAAGTCGAGTTGGGACTTCCCGACGCCACGCACGGAGCGCGGCGGTCGCGACGCCACCGACCGCAGCGACCGGAGCTGGGCCCGCTCGGACAGGTCGCATTACAGGTGCGTGCACCACGCGTTCAAGCTCAGAAGCACAAAATGCAAAACGAAAGTTCCACAGTTGATGATAATTTATTTGCTCTTTTGCAGCCACAAGTCCCGAGGCCGCGGAGGTGGCCGTGGCGGCAAGAGGAGCGACGAGACTCCGATGCCGACACCAACATACAAGTACAACTCGTGGATGCGAAGCGGACGCGGCACCAAAGCGACACCGCGAGACAGGGGCGAGAAGGGTAAGCCAAGCCGCCCCGTCATTCTATGTTTTGCAGTATGACTTGTCGCGCAATTCATTGAACGACAGCAATCAGTGTGGTGACTCGTTTTGAAATGCCAATTCGATTTCTTGTCTTGCAAGTGAGAAGGACACTCAACTTGAATTCTACGGAGTGTGTTTTTCTCAGAGAACCGTGAGCCCGAGTTTTCGGACGACTCTGACCGGGAGGAGTGGGAGGCGGAGCAGAAGCGGCTGGATCGCGAGTGGTACGGGCTGGACGAGGGTTATGACGAGACCAACAACCCTTTCGCCAGCACGTCGGAGGAGTACACCCGCAAAAAGGAGGCGCAGCTCGCCAAGCTGAAGGGCAAGAAGAAGATGTCGGCGCAGCAGCGTCAGATCAACAAGGTGCAAAATTTTGTCACGTTTTGCTTGGACGCTTTTCAAAATCATGTGCAATGCCGTTCAGTCCGTTCGTGCAGCAGACTATTTCCGCTCCTTTGTTGTCATGTTCTGGGACACTTTTGACAACAAATGTCGCAGTCCTACCTGACGGAAAGCGAAAGGCCATGATCAAGTTTCGCGAAAATATTTTCGAACAAGTCTTCAAGGCTGTTTGGCAACACTTCCAGGACAACGAGGCGTGGGAGATCAACCGAATGCTGCGCAGTGGCGCCGTGCAGCGGGAGGTGTTCGACGACGAGTTCGATGAGGAGAACGAGGCACGCGTCCACCTGCTCGTACACAACATCGTACCGCCCTTCCTTGACGGACGCATGGTCTTCACGAAGCAACCCGAGCCAGTCGTTCCAATCAAGGTGAGCGGTCCACTGAGCAGACTGAATGGAGCATGTCCAAAAGTTTTCTGTTCTGGTCCCCGAACAAGAAACGCCACTTTTTGACCTGCTCATTGTACACGTGACATTTGCTCACGCAAAACGTGCCTGTGTCTTCCCGTGTTGAAAGCGCAACGTCATTGGAACACAGAATGTGTAGCAGGACACCATTGCACCTGGTTTCTTGACACAGGACCCAACGTCTGACATGGCGATCGTGTCGCGGAAGGGAAGTCACGTGGTTCGTGTGCAGCGCGAGCAGAAGGAGCGCAAGAAGGCGCAGAAGAAGCACTGGGAGCTGGCCGGCTCCCGCATCGGGGAGATCATGGGCATCAAGAAGGAGGACGACAAGGTGAAGTTGCGTCTTCCCCGCTGCGTCTGGGGGCAAACAATTGGCCAAGAGTCTGGCAGGGGCAAACAAGAATTGAGAGAGCTCTAACTTGGGTTTAGAGCCCAAAGGACGACAGAGCGTAATGTGCATGATTGTTCGTTTCGTCCGCGCTGCGGATCAATGTGACGAACGGAATATTCTCTGACAAAGTGGAAACGGTCAATGTTCTGTTTGTGTTTCGGAAAGACTAACCTCATTCTTCAACAAAATAATTCGTCGAGCCGAATGCTTGTGTCATGCAGGAGGACGTGAAAGAGGAGGAGGACCGCGATGTCGACTACAAGACGGACCAGAAGTTCTCGGAGCACATGACGAAGCAAGAAGCTGTTTCCGACTTTGCGAAGAAGAAGAGCTTCAAGCAACAGCGCCAGTTTCTGCCGGTGTTCGCCATCCGAGAGGAGGTTTGTTGTGAGCAACAAGATTCGCATTTGCCAGGTGCAGATACGTGCAAGGGTGTGTTGTGAGGCTGTGACGACATTGACAAGGAGCAAGTCAACTCCTTGTCCCTGACAAGTGCTGTTCTGTATTTTTGCCTGTGTTGGATTTTTTTGCTGTCACGCCTTATCTGGCACTGTTGGACTTTGTTTGTAGCTGCTGAAGATTATTCGGGACAACAGCATCACCATCGTGGTGGGAGAGACGGGTTCTGGAAAAACGACGCAGCTGACGCAGGTAAAGATCTGAGGGACGAGAACAGTGGAACAGTGCTCTTTTTGCCAGTTGTCAATTTGAAGACGTGTTTCATCATTTCGTGAAAGTCAAATTTGGTTGGTGTCTTTGTTTCACTGAATGCGTCTTGGTCCTTATGCCAATTGGTCTGGAGACGTCCCTCAGTGCTTCACGTCATTGTTTCAGTACTTACACGAGGACGGGTACACGCGGCTCGGTATGGTGGGCTGCACACAGCCGCGTCGTGTCGCCGCCATGTCGGTGGCCAAGCGCGTGTCGGACGAGATGGGCTGCGGGCTCGGCGAGGAGGTCGGCTACGCGATCCGTTTCGAAGACGTCACCACCGAGGTCCGGGGTATCAGGAAAATGATGGATTTGTGGACAGTCTGTGACCACTTGAATGTTGACATTTGCTCGTGTAACTTCTTGATGAAGCGTGTTTCTGAGCGCAATCTGAAACTTCTGTGAGCCCCCACAACACTGATTGCGAATGCTGTTTGACGTTATGCAGAAGACGATCATCAAGTACATGACGGATGGAATCTTGCTGCGCGAGTGTCTGCGCGAGTCGGACCTCGACAACTACAGCGCCATCATCATGGACGAAGCCCACGAGAGGTCGCTCAACACCGACGTGCTGTTCGGGCTCCTCAGAGAGGTCAGTCGGCTGTGTTGACCTGACTGTGCGATGTGTCGTTGCTTTTCGAACAGGAACGCCACGACTTCTGACGATATCAGTTGTTTGTGCTGTTTCAGTTGCGTTTGAGTTCGTATAATTCACTAGTATTGGTCAGATGTCTGCTTTCTGCTACAAACCGTGTTTATTTTGGTACAGGTGGTTGCCCGGCGACACGACCTCCGGCTCATTGTGACGTCAGCGACGATGAACGCCGAAAAATTTGCGTCGTTTTTCGGAGACGTCCCTATCTACCAGATCCCTGGCCGAACATTCCCTGTGGAACTCTTCTTCAGTAAAAACCCGGTCGAGGATTACGTCGACGCTGCAGTGAAGCAGGCGTTGCAGGTGCATCTCAGTGGCGTCGATGGTGAGTTCGAAATACACTGGCAAAAACACCAATTTTGGCTGATGAATGTTGCTTTCATTCAACGTGTCCTTCTGTGAAGAGCGCAATTTTACCCTCCCCCAGGTTGTTTTGTGTGCTTGTTCCGGATCCTGGTTGATATTGGTATGTTTGGGTTTGCAGGCGACATGTTGATTTTCATGCCTGGTCAAGAGGACATCGAGGTGACGTGCGACCTGATCGCTGAGCGGCTCGGGGAGCTCGACAACCCGCCCGCCCTCGCCATCCTCCCCATGTACTCACAGCTGCCCAGCGACCTGCAGGCCAAGATTTTTCAGAAGGCGCCCGGAGATGTGCGCAAGTGCCTCGTGGCGACCAACATCGCGGAGACTTCGCTCACAGGTGACGAGATGAGCGTTCAAATTTGAACAGCTGCACTTTGGTTTCGAGAGACAAAACAAAAACTGTTGATTGAAATGGACAAGAAATTGATTGCACACGCTGGGTACTTGTTTACCATTTTGGCGTTTGTTTTGATTCATTTGGGCGCCATGGATCTGTTTGCGAGTGGTGGATGTGTCGGTTTCTGTATTCGTGTTTGTTTTGCTGTTCACAGTGGACGGAATCCAGGTGGTGATTGACGCCGGGTACTGCAAACTGAAGGTTTTCAACCCGAAGATCGGTATGGATGCGCTGCAGATCTTTCCCATCAGTCAGGTGAGAACGGTTTCGAGCGCATTAACATTCTTCACAAAGAGCCCAATGAAGGAAACATTCCGTGTGTGTGTGTGTGTTTGTGTGTGTGTGTGTGTGTGTGTGTGCCACTCTTCAATCTCGGCTGCGGTGTGATGACACACGCTCTGCAGGAGCTACGACGCACTTGTTTCTCTGTGGCATCGCGAAGTTGAACCACTCCAGCCGCGTAACGACGTTGGTTGACTCCGATATGATTGTTTTCCCGATTCATTTTCAGGCGAACGCGAATCAGCGGTCGGGTCGGGCGGGGCGGACAGGGCCGGGAATGTGCTATCGCCTGTACACGAACCGTCAGTACAAGGAGGAGCTCCTCGTGAACACGGTGCCTGAGATCCAGCGCACCAACCTCGCCAACGTGGTGCTGCTGCTCAAGTCTCTCAACGTGCAAGACCTGCTGTCCTTCCACTTCATGGATCCTCCGCCAGAGGTCAGTAGCTACGACTCGTCCCGTTGGTTCGTTTGTTTCCACTGCAACAAGAAAGGGTGCCAAATCGTGGCAAAATTGTGTTGAGACATGTTTCACATGTTCGTGTGTTTGTTTCTGTAGGACAACATCCTGAACTCAATGTACCAGTTGTGGGTCTTGGGTGCGCTCGACAACACCGGGTCACTGACGCCACTGGGCAGGAACATGGTGGAATTCCCCCTGGATCCGGCGCTCTCCAAAATGCTCATCGTCTCCACGGAGATGGAGTGCAGCACCGAGATTCTGGTGAGTGGGTGTTCCTTCTGGTTGGACTGAACAGTTTGCTGGTCTTTGTGTATCGAAATGAGACAGTGATGAACATATTTTACCCATCAGATCATCGTGTCGATGCTGTCGGTCCCAGCGATTTTCTACCGACCCAAAGGTCGCGAAGAGGACTCGGACGCGGCGCGGGAGAAGTTCCAGGTGCCCGAGTCGGACCACCTCACATATCTGAACGTCTACCAACAGTGGAAGAAGAACGGGTGGGTGGATGGAGCTGTGAATCCGTGTGTGTCTACACATTTCGCGCAGGAAGAGCGGGTGGCTTGTTTGTTCCTTGGTTTGCCCGAGACAGCTGGACCCTGTTCTCATCAAGCCACCAACCTTGCGTGTCCTCAATTGGCACTGAGTCTCGTGTTGTGTTGCAGGTACTCGACGCAGTGGGCGCAGGAACACTTCATTCACGGGAAGGCGATGCGTAAGGTGCGCGAGGTGCGGCAGCAGCTCAAGGAGATCATGGACTCACAGCACATGGACCTCAAGTCGTGCGGCGCTGACTGGGACATCATCCGCAAATGCATCTGCTCCTCCTACTTCCAGCAGGCGGCCAGACTCAAGGTGTGGTGTGGTGTGGTGTGGTGGTGGTGGTGGTGGTGTGTGTGTGTGTGTGTGTGTGTGTGTGTGTGTGTGTGTGTGTGTGTGTGCGTGCGCGCGCGTGCTGGTGTCAGTCGGTATGAAGATGTGGGGCAAGACAGGTCTGTGGAAAAACTTGATGACCAGTGAATATGTCAGTCGTTTTGAGTTGAAGTGTGTGGAACACAATTTCAGATGTCACTCGTACGTTTGTTCACACGGTTAACACGATGTTTTCGCGCAGGGTCTGGGTGAGTACGTGAACTGCAGGACGGGAATGCCGTGTCACCTGCACCCGACGTCAGCGCTGTTCGGAATGGGCTTCACTCCTGACTACATCGTTTATCACGAGCTCGTCATGACCTCCAAGGTTCGCAGCAGCATTGTCAGGATCAAGAAACGAAAGTTGTGACAACATTGAAGCGGTTGCGGAGACACGATGTTGAGACACGTCCTGATTCTCTTCATGAGGCTGCAAATTTCCGAAGCTTTGAAATGTGTTCTCTGAAGTGCTGAAGCGTTTGCACTGTTGGTTTTGCAGGAGTACATGCAGTGCGTCACGGCTGTGGACGGTCACTGGTTGGCAGAGTTGGGTCCCATGTTCTACAGTGTCAAGGACGCAACCAAGTCTCGAGGGGTGAGTTTTGCAACAAAAGCAGTTTCTTCAGCAGAACCCTGTTGACAACATTGATACACGTTCAGTTTGTTGAGAAATTATGTGTTTGTTACCAGCGACTCCGATGGTTTACAAAGAAACTGTCAAATGAAATGGTCCTCGTTTGTTTTCAGGAGCGGCGAAAAGAAGCCAACGAGCACCTGCTCAAGATGGAGGAAGAAATGTCCCGTGCACAGCAGCAGATCCGGATTCGCAAAGAGGAGCACGAGAAGTCGCTCCTCCAGTCCGCATCCCGACGGTGAGCGCGGGGCACAGAATCTCGAAAATTGGTTGGAGTGGGTCAAGCCCGGGGCCTGTCGGCCCAGCCGCTGGCTTGGTGCAATCATGGGTGATTGTCTGTCAAAGACTGGGTGGAGATAAACCCATCAGTGGCCCCAGGCCCTCCCTCGGACTCAACTTGGAGGTATTGAGGTACTGCTGGTTCCCTCCCCCTTTACGGAATTTGGCCAAGAAACCACCGCGCAGCCTTTTTTGTTGGTTTGTTGGTCAACATTCTGGATGAGTTCGTTTGCGGGGAGGAAATAAAGCACAAATCTTGTTGGTCAATCTGACCGATTCACGTCTCGGAATGACACTGAGCAGTGCGGGGATGAAACTCAATGAAAAGGTACGAAACTCATCTTTTGCTCGGAATAACACTGTGCACAGTGAGTTTCGTGCCTTTTCGTTTGAGTTTCGTCCCCGCGCTGCTCAGTGTTATTCCGAGCCGCAAATCGGTCAATGATGTGTCCTTGTGAAGCAGTAGACTACTGGATGGTTACGTTGTGTTTGAATGGCGAGGTGCAAAATTCCAATACAGCAGTCAACATTTGTAATTTTATGTTGCAGAAGCACCATCGTGACGCCGGGCAGGATTGAGCCCGGAACCCCGGCACCCGCCACGCCGCGAACCCGCGCCAAGTTCGGCTTGTAGCGAAGAGCAAATTGTCTGGTCTTTCTGTGAAAACTGCAATTTGCTGTGAGACGAATTTCGCATTTTGCTGCTCTTCAAAATCGTCGGAGTGTGCTGGGAGTGTGTGGGGGAGTGTTTGATGTCTAAAGCTGCGCAACACAAGGACATGATGCGCGGCACAGAACGTACGAGCAGATCTATTGGCAGGCAGTCACGGCAAAGAACACAAGGACTGCGAACTTGCACAGACGATTGCACTTGACATTTGAAGAAAGTGTCTGTCCAACACTATTTCGAAGCAGAAAACAAATTCCAGTTTTATCATGCAATTGGCAGATCACCTGTCAGCACAGTAACCTTTGTTGTGATGTACATTTGTGAAATAAATAAATGGGCAGTACAACTGAAACGCACTTTGTTTGGTCTTTGTCAGGGTTGAGTTGCTTCTTGTGAGCATGCTTGTGCGGGCCGACAGAGCCACATTCAAAGGCATTTTTATTGTTGGAGAGCCGAATCCGGTTCCGTTGAGGTCTCCACTGTGAACCTGTCTGCCCCCAATTGATTTCACAAAAACTTTTCGAATTGCTTCAGCGGACGAAATGACGCACGTTGGCGTCACACCTGCGAACCGAAAAACGTGTGTATGGGGGGAGGCGGGTTCTGTTTTTTGTTTCTTTGCGAAGGATGAATTTCCTCTCAGAACGAGTTCAACACTTCGTGGTTCGCACTCCAGGTTCGCATCATTGAGAAACGAAGCCAAGTATGAACTTTGTTTGAAACACGTGGGATTTTTATTGCTTCATCACAAAAGTTGTTACGGATGTACAGTGCAACAGTAAACACATTTTGATTTGCACATCCTCCCAAAATATTACGACAAATATTCTGGATTATTCCGCCACAATGAGGTTGTGACTTTGTGTGGTTCCGCACTCATCCATTTCCAGATGTTTTCAGAAACAAGAATGCTACGCATAAAAAGCGTGTGGTCCATACAAACGTTCGCAGTTCATAAACACCTTCAAGTTCAGGGGGGGGGGAGGTTGGACCCACTTTGGGAAAAATGGCCAGAAATGATCAGTGATGCTCACTGACCATTTTTCCAAAAGTGGGTCCAACCCCCACCCCCCCTGGTTGATACAGACAGACACACATACAGACTAAGCGTGACTACATTAAGCGTGTGGTAACACCCTTCAGGACCACATGCTTAAAAATGGCCAGAAATGGACTGAAATGACATAGAAAAGTCACTTGTGCAAACAGATTACAACACTTTTGAAAAAAACTGCAAATTATAAAGAAGAACAAAAAATTTATGATGGCATTGACATGATTGACGAAGCAGGTCCTGAAGGGCATGAACTGAAAAAATTGATGCATGCATGTCATTGTTGTAATCATGTTATGTGTCCTCATGTATGCAAAATAAGGTCTTGCAACTTGCAGGACAAACAAATTTTCTAATGTACCTTGTTGTCTCAGCAGCTAACCTCCAGCTTGTTGATGATCCTGTCATCTGTGCCACTGTGATTTCTCTCACAAGGGCACAGGTTCTGTCACATTTCTTATGTGCAGATGACAGGAAGTATGCTCGGTCTGTCTCAATTTCAACAGACAGTTTTCGCACAATTTTCTCCAGACGATCTCTGGTGGACCCTTCGAGACGTAGCAAACTTTCTTGCAGTTCTTCAAGTGTTTTTTGCAGGCTGTTCTCTTCATCCTTGTTGAAGTCCTGCAAACTCCTGTATTTTGCGACAAGTGTCACCATCTCAATTTGGTGATCTTCAAATAAAAAGTGTGCAACCCCCCACCCCCCCTTTACACATATGGATGGATGGACATACAGACTGATGGTGATTACATTAAGCATGTGGTAACACCCTTTGGGACCACACCCCCCACACCCCCTTTACACATAGGGATGGACGGACGGACATACAGACTGATGGTGATTACATTAAGCGTGTGGTAACACCCTTCGGGACCACACGCTTAAAAATGCACAAAGGCAGCAAAGTGGGTTTTATTACGCGAATATGACCCCTTCTGTGACTCGCCTTTCGCGATACAACTAGAACAGACTGGAAAAAAAGTATATGACTTTTTGATTTGCACTTTTGGACTGATGACAATGGTTGAAACTCCCTTTCGGAAAACTGATCACCCAGGATTGTTGAGACGAACCAAATCTCATTCTACCATGATTGTCAAATTCCTGAACACACTTCAGCACTGTGACGCGAAATGCACTCTTTTTCGCTTGGCACTCGGTTCGATTTACGGTTTTGTTCAACATTTTTGAGATTTCAGAAAGCTCAAGTTTGTCGGGTCATCACCGTCTATGAGGGGAACAATGATTCTGGGATGAACTGTTGCAGCTCAATTCTGAGATTGTAGGAGGAGCTGATTCCTTGAACCACAACATCCTGTCTTCAAGTTTCACAAGGAAATTTCGAAGCTTACGTGCCATTTTTTCTCCATTTCAACCCGTGATAACAACAAACGCGCACACAGTTGGTGGTCAATGGGAGCAAAAGGAAATTGGAGACCATAGCAAAATTTCTGTCCATGAGCAACCCTGTTGACGATGTTGTCCATCAGACAGCTTGTCTACAGTTCAGTCTTTGAGTGTTTCTTGAAAACAGACAACAACACGCTTGCACCAATGTACGAGGGAAGGCCTAAAAGTCCGGTTTTTTTTGTCATAAGTCCGGAACCGAAGGTGCGATCAAAAAAATTTTAATGCCATGCCAAAATACAAGAAATGCAACATTGAAGCATGCCAAAATTTTGACTCAAATGCAATAACTAAGAACCAATACAGTTAACTAAAATGACAGTCATGCAGTCCCATTGCGGAGCAACTGAGTGGTCAAGTCCAAGACTCAATTCTCATCTTCCTCGTCGTCTTCCACTGTGAATTCCAGTTCATGATCACCATCTGGATCTATGGGGAGGTGTTGCCCTTTGAAATATCCACCTTGCGCCTTTATGCATTTCATCCACCTCACAGGCAAACTCTGGATGGCACTGCAGTAATCCTTGACATCAATGGCCCAGAGTTCTCTGTTCACAGCGGTCTTGAGGTCATTGAGATTGCGGAATCTGTGCCCCCTGAGACCACTTTTCAGTCTTGGAAATAGGAAGTAGTCACAGGGGGCCAGATCCGGAGAATAAGGTGGATGAGGAATCATGTCCATGGAGGAGGAACCAATCAATGCAAGGGTGATGGCGGCGGTATGAGGAGGTGCATTGTCATGGTGCAAAAAGAACTTTCTCCAGCCGTTGTCTCCCATCTCCCACAAGGTTGGGTGCTTCCTCCAGATATCTTCTTTGAGCCTTCTCAAAATTCCGCAATAATAGTCCGCATCCACTGTCTCCCGAGGTGGCAAATACTCAGAAAAAACCACTCCACAGTCATCAAAAAAAACCAGTCAACATTGCCTTCTTCTCAGAGCAATTCCTCAGAGCCTTGATGGGGCGTGATGTGTTGGATCCTTTTGGGTGCCACTCCCTGCTGTTCTTCTTCAGTTCAACCTCGAAAACACTGATCCATGACTCGTCGCCTGTTATTATTTTGCTCAAGAAATGAGGATCATCACGGAGACTTTGCAAATTCAACTCACACATTGCCATTCTGAATCTTTTTTGTTCCGGAGTGAGGAGGCATGGCATGAATTTGGGAGCCAGTTTTGAGAATTTGATGTCCTTCTTGATGATGTTGTGGACCCCTGTCTTGCTGATGCTTGTGGTTTGGGTGAGATCTTGCAGTGTTGAGCGCCGGTCAGTCTGGATAGCATTGAGTACAGCCTGGATGTTCGCTGGACTTCGGGCACTGCGCAGTCGTCCGCTCCTGGGTCAGTCCTTCACATCAGTAACACCACTGTTGAACTTGTTCATCCACACTCTGACTGTCTTAGGGGTCACAGTTTCAGCTCCAAAAACAGGGTGCAATTGCCGCCAGCATTGCATGGGTGTGGCCCCGGATTTCTGCAGGAACTTTATCACAGTCCTCTGTTCCTCAAATGACTGCATGATGTGCACAGAAACAAGCAAAAGCCAACAATAACACAATAAACTGTAAGACATTCCAGTAAAATTCCTTTCAGTCAACTCGGAACGTTGCATCGCAAAAGGATTGGCACAGGCAGGCGTAATTGGGTCAGGAGATCGTGCATTTGTGATCGGAACAAAGGTCAACATGGTGCAGAAGAACAGCAGTCTCCTCATCTCTGAATACAGCCAGGCACAAGCCACACACTCAAAATGAACAGGAGATATGGGAAAAAGAACCGGACTTTTAGGCCTTCGTACGTAAAATTTGATACCACCATTTGTGAAAATTTCTTTTTCCGCTACAAAACGTAATCTTTCAGGATGAGACAAGTTTTCTTAAAATGATTACAGATCAACAGATTAACAAAGTAGACTCTATCGAAGTACACAAGACATACTGACAATGATGTATACGGTTCGTGTGACTCAAAGATATTGACTTTAAATGTTTGCAGCACCAATAGTCAAAGAGTAAATGTGGTAAATATGCATCTGACGAGTGGCATCCCAAGATATTGCATCATTATATGTGATGAACACGGAGGCCAGTTCCAGTTTGGTTTTGGTTCCAATCGTGTGACAGTGACATCCTGATTCAACAATACACAAATTGGTCAATAAATCAAAAGTTCATGGGATAGAGTGACACTTGGAAACAAATGTGCGACATCAGATTTGTTTCCACGCCACGAGACAAAGTGACAAGTTTTGGCAATTTCCACTTTCAGCAAATTCAACTGAGGAACGCAACTGAGTCCGTGCACGGATTGAATGAAAGTCGAGAAAGATCCACACGTTACGTGTTTGACAAACGAATTTGTGCCATTGCAGCTTGGGAAAAATGGTAAAAGACCGTTTGATGTTTCTTTCACCTGTTTTGAGACACAACCAGCACTTTTGATGCCAAAATGGGTGGGCACCCAATGACGAGAAACGTACAAGTACATTATCACAGCACCACTTCATAAACATAAATTTGTGAATCTGGGGTTTGACCGCCTTGGTTCAGGTGTTCCATACAATCGCACGTACATCAAGGAGGAATGACTGCTCACAGGGCAGAGTCTCTGAATTTGAAAACACGGATATGAAAATTTGAGTGACCCGATTTCAGTGTTCTCTGGAGAAACATCTCCGTCGCCCAATTACGAGTGCGGGAGATCCCAAACCAGAGAGATAAATAGGATAAATTCTCTATGTCCCAAACACTTCGTTCCAGCTCATTTCGAAAGATACAAAAATGTTTTCCCCAAATCAACAAAATCCACACAATGAACAAATTTTTCCTGGATTTTGTGTGCAAAGCTTCCCACATTAGCCCTAAATCAACCAAGATTGTCCAATGAGCCATGAATGGATCATGATTGTTGCAAATCACCAAGGAAATTTCACAATCAACATTCGGTCAATAAAATGTCCAGAATATCTGCAGCATTTTGCTCGCAATATTGGAGAAATCTTCGAGCTCACAAGGTTCCGTTTGTCAGTGAAGCTTCCTTTGCTTGGACAGTCCGACACTCGTCAAGCCACGAACGTAAGAAGGAGAGTCGACGAAAACACTTGCACTCGTACGCTCTCGCATCGGACCATTTTTCACCCCCCCCCCCCCCGAGGAAACCGGAGCGAATCGAGAGAAGACCAAACCAACATGACATTTCCATTTCTGTACTCTTCCCAGAATATTGGATCACACAGAGACAGCATAAATCTGCGGAGGTGTAGCTGTCGTGCCTCGAGCCTCGTTAACATTCCCACCGCGGGCTGCAATGAGCTGCCACATGTGGCTCGCGGGGACATGAAAGCGAGAAATCCGGCTGTTCTTCGTGTCTCCACATTGCCCTTGTCTGAACTGTCATTGTCCTGTGAGGCCACTTTGTTCAACTGCGACCAGGCAGTCGGCCAGTTTGCTCGATCGCTTGTGCTTCATGAACCAGCTGTCCCTGGCCGGTGCCGGTGCCACCAGGCCATGTGGATCAGCGTTTCCACTCCAGGTCTGTCAGGCAAGTCTTTAGGAGGCGAACAGGATACCTGCATCGATCATAATTTGCCGAAAACTAGTTCTACTTCACATCTTTTTGGCAATATTGTGCAGCTCTGTGATCCCAATCACGTCAAATGGCTTTTGACCAATTTTCCAGCAATACTAGTCGTACAAAGCTCTGGTATGACTTCAATTCAATACTTGTTCGAGATAGCACACAAAAATCACGCATTCTCGGTGACAAGGCAAGACAGATCCGTTGATAGGTGGGTCCAGCAATCAAAGCAGAGGAAGATTTGTTGGCAAAACATTTGGCCTTTCAGCTCCCTGTTTTGGAATTGTTCCTTCGTTGAAACAATTCGACTTCGTTTCAAAATATGAAAAGCCCAGAAAGGTGCGAGTATTTTTCATGGAAGATCTGCAACTTTGTGTCTGAACTAGAAGAATGTGGATGCATAAAAACCACAAAATTCGTTCAAAAACACAATGTGTTGCGATCAGGGAAGCTCCGAACCAGGCCTCATGCATTGGCACGCACACGAGTACCAGTACACATGCTGTGTTGTGCACGCGATCGTTTCTCAAAACAACCCATCATATCTGAGCACAACAGATCTGAATTGTAACACAGAACGGATTTTCCTGGGTCTCCAGACGAAGTACGACATCATCGGCACACCAAATGCATACATATCGTTGAAGGCAGACAGGGAGAGACAGGCTGAGGGTCTGGTAGTTGTGCCAAAATGAACTGAATGGAAGGCAATGAGGTTGTCTGTTCCATTCTGCGTGAAAAAGGCAGAATGGACAATGGACGTTTTTCTGAACAAACATCCAGGTACAGGAATTTCGAACTTCGTGCAATACTGACCAAGCTGCTTTTCGGTCAATGCAGGACAAAACACGGAGTGGACACGACAGTACGAGCGTATCTGAGACAGAAATCACGCGCAAAACAATCTTTCCTCGACAGAATACCACAAGTTTCACAAAATATCCTGGTTCTCGGGCCACAAATGTTTCAAGTCTGAACGATACAATAAATAACAGAAGCTACAAAAAGGGTTCGCTATCTTGACTTACTTTTCTTTGCACTCGGACTGGTCGTTTCTGCCCCATGACCAGTGCTGTTGGTACTGGCCACGGAACCAATTCTCCTGTCTTCGAGTATGTTCTTCCACACCGTGTGGGCATGATTCAGATTGTGCACGTGACCGAACACGAGCGTTCTCCACTTGTTGGTCTCGGTAAAGCGGTCCAGAAAGACGCTGGGTCCGAGAATGTAGACAGAGTTGAACTTCTCGTGCTTCACGTCGATCTTACTGGCCAAGAGGCCAGTGATGTAAAAATCGTCCACCCAGAAGAACGGCGTCTTGAGCGACGCGTTGTACATGTCGGCGACGACGTCTGACGTCATGATGTACGCTGAGCCCGAGCAGTAAGTCGGGAAATAATCTTCTTGGAACTCTGACTTGGGGATGAACCACTTGGACTTGGGGTCGCGAATCACCTTCATGCGATACCACACAAGACACAGCAGCAGGCGCGACATTTCCCCGCCACGAAACTCCAGCATACTTTTCAAGTGCCCGACAAGGTTGAACATGTTGACGAAAATGTCATCATCAGATTTCAGTATGAACTTGGCGTGTCTACAGTTTGATGTAATCCACTTTAGCCCTTCAATAGCTTTGTACGTCAAGTTCCTGTAACTGTCAACAAAGTTTTCCTGCACTATGTCGGCGTACGTATCACTTTCTAGTTGTAAGGCCTCTTGCACTCCTTTGTCATTTGGTACCCCAAGAAGGAACACCACTTTGATGACGCTGTCTGGAAAATACTGTGGGTTGCCCCAAGTCTCTCGGATAGCTGTCCGTTTCTTATGATGATCTGGACTAGAATGCACGTACACCAAGAGAAAAACGTCCTTTCCCCGACACACCTCACGTGGATTGATGATGTATTTGAAGTTGTGCGGATTGGCCGGCAGTTGACGCTTCATGATTTGCACGTAGCGGAAGAGCTCTTCAAGAGTCTTGTTGCCCGCCGTGTACGAGGCGTTCACTTCCCCCTTGAGCTGCTCGAACTCGAGTCTGAGCTGCGTCTCGTTGACGCCGATCATTTCGATGCCCTGCACTAGACGGCGCCACGGCGACATGCCCATCTCTGTGAAACTTGCTGGCGACGAGGCCCAGAGGAACAACACTGTCGTTGCCAAAGCTGTACAGAACGTGTACTTGACAACAAGGGAACGTCTGGGCAACATTTTCCCTTCTTTCAACTTGTATCCAAGAGATTTTCCCGAAACAAAGTTGCTTTGGCAACTGTGGTCAACGGCTCTCTGACGAGAACAGTTTTAGCACCTCACGGATCTGTGTTTGTTGTTGCTGTCATTTGTCACCACACAGAAATTGGAATCCTTCATGCTGCAGAATATTTTGATGGTGACCCACACACCGGCTCTCGTCTCCTGAATACCGTTTGACATCGCTCATACGAAATGGAAGTTCCTTTTGACCACATCGCGCAACATCCGCACATGTCCAAAGTTGTCCGCCCCCTTCACTTCGTCTTTATTTTCATGATTCCATCAAGTCGCGGAAGTTTTTTTTTCAGAGCATGGGTTCTTCCATTTTGTTGCCAGGCAACCACTCTTAGCTTACACGTTTCAAAGTATTATCCATTCTGCTTCTCCTGTTTCACTGTTCCTTTCATCTCGCTTCGTTTCAAGGGCACTTTCTTCTGTGATTCCACGCAAAGCCTGTTGTTGTGTGATAGATCTGCTCTTTGCAAAACTTGAAGGATCTTCAGTGGTTGATGTCTTCAGCAGTTGATGTCAACTCGAGTGGTGCAGGTTCCTGACATAAGCCGGCCGAACGTTCGTGCAGCACGCAAGCAGCTCCGACTCAACTGAGCAGCTTGCTCCGAAGCCAAGTCGCACCTGAGAATGTAGAGAAGCTGTCAGGGCAGAACATTTCTACGACAACACACACAATTCTCGTCACCACCTTTCAACGAACCAAACTGCGAATTTTTGCCAGCTCCTTCGGTTCACACCGCCTCGAAACCAAAGCAAACTTGCTGATGACAGCTTGCGTCACAATGGAAACTCATCAGATGGTCCAGGCAGACAAGGTACAGTCAAACCCACGATGTACGTGTGCGCCCCGCGATCGTCACTGATTCTGGTTTTCATTGGCCATAAACCACCACCGGTCATTGAACTCACAGGTGTACGAGGTATGCTTTTTATTTGACCGATCCGATGAGTTTACCGGCGATCGGAAAAATGTGGATTGATGCCATTTTGAGTATTTGTTCTTCACATGATCATTATCATTTGAG
>JAAUXT010048103.1_pt1 | contig 18946 bp, 20 predicted proteins | sample 7278171 | NCBI WGS metagenome assembly JAAUXT01 (sample SAMN14350112, study PRJNA611818) | marine sediment metagenome | isolation source: surface marine sediment (1.8m) | place: French Polynesia: Moorea | collected 2018-08 | reverse complement strand
GCAGGACATAAAGCAGATTAACTCCTTACCTGAGGCATGTTATCTCTTTATTCCGTGCTAGCAAGCAAACCTTGGGGCCGTCCAGAGAACACGAAAGGGATGATGGGCGTGCACCAGAAGTCCAGGGCCCAGCTACCAACGTTCCAAGAATGGGGTGGACCACTGGAGCCTTCTGTTTTCGCGGGCTGAGATGCGTCTCGGCCACAGCCAGTGTGCTAGTGCCAATGCTTTTTGCAATGCTTCGCCTTATATATGTTCTCATTTCCAGATGCAAAGAAAGCTTGCAACCGACTGCGATGGATCGGTAGACATGAAAAATGGCAGGAATGACCGGGAACACTTTTAATGGCTCTTACCGCGTACACGACCCCCCCCCCTACCCACTCAATCACCACCCACTTTTCCCATCCTTTTCCCAACTCGTCTCGTTCAAGGCAAAATCGGGAGAAACAGCCGCTGCGGGCGCCTGAACAAAAAGCACTCTTCTCGAAACAAATATTGAGTCGACTTTTTGTATTCTGATTGTCATCGAAACAAGCGAAAACCTGGGTATTCGGATCCTCGTTGCTCTGTGTTGCAGATGAGGCGAGAGTCGTGCATCACATCAACTGACGCCAGCGGGCAGTTTGCGATGGAGTTGCCACTGTGTAGATGCTACAGCAGTATTACAGTCAGGATCTGTGCATGAGCCCTCGTTCCGCAAGCATTGCAGAATTGAAAATTGTTGCCACTGAACAAGTCTTTGCCAAAGACTGCAATAATGAAAAGACTGGAATTTGACTTCAAATTCTGCAGTGAAAGTTTTATTTTGGGGAGACGGGTGTTTTTCATTCGTGATCGACTGTTTGGAACTTAGTCATTTTGAAGAGAAGGCATTCTCGTTTCTACTGCCAGTGGTTGAATCTTTCCACCTTGGGCTTTTAGCATTTGGCACACAGTATTATTTTGGTTTCTTGTGTTGGCAAATTTGTACTGGTCGGGATTCTTCTTTTTTTTATAAAATTCGTACGGCACAGTCTTTGTTTGTGAAACTTTTTCGAGCGCTGCGAATCACTCCCGAACACACTTCACTTGTACCCAATGGAGCTGAACTTCTTTGTGTGGCAAAATGATCTGTGTTACGTACGAATTCTTTGTTTTTCGTCAATAAAAAAGCAGACAGCCACAGTTGTATCTTCTTATCGCACGTTTGCGCACCCACAGGAATGCCACATTGGGGACATTTTTTACGAACGGGAAAGTCGAAAGATTTTGCGGATCTTCCGTGGAGTGCAGAAACAATTTGTTCGGGTTGTTTACATTTTTGGCCATCTCGTACAAGCCGACAGCCTTGGCCGTAAAAGTACCGATAAGTGGACAAGTGATGGCACAATTTACTGCTATTGTTATCATTGTCAGTGGTGAATCCCAAGACATTTTATTTTGTTGACATCTATAACACAACAAACACAATAAAAGGTAACGAAATGGCACTGGCCCACTCACTGCCATGTTTATATTTTCCACATTGATCGCATTGTAGATGCGAATGACGCGAATTTTTGGTGACAACTTTCCAGTTGTCTAAGGGAGGTCCAAATACATTGTGCTGCTGGCGAAATAGTGACTGATGGTAATCGTATTCATAACATTCCATTCAACGCATTGTATATTGTAGAAGCAAAACAACACACTGGAACAGCAACACTGCTACACACTCGGCGGCAAAAAACTGCAAGATATATGAGCGAAGGATAAAAGTTCAAAAGCTTAAACTTTGGGTGAGTACATGTATTATTATAATTATACATCCAGCCCGTCTAGCATGGAGAAGCTGGTGCAGCCCCGCTGGAGGTACGCTGTAGATTAGACTCCGATGTGTTGCTACCTACTCGACAGTTCAATCCATCATACTTTCTGTACGAAAAGTCCGGCGGAACTTTCGTGCAGTCAGATTTTTAATCCCTGTCGATGCAATCAGGGTGTGCTGGTCTTTTCGACATAACTTCTTGCACGTCAACGAAGCAATGGGCGTTGGAAAAGAAGTTTGCCCCTGTTCTTGTTGCAAGAAATAGGGTAATGTTGTCAGGAAGTCAGAAATCTCTTATCGCGAAGGCATTTCACTTGTGGCTAAGTTTTGTTGTGCTTAGCCAAGTTTGCTGTGAGTGCAGTGAGTAGAAATGGTGCATATGGATGGGTGTATCCTCGCTTGTACTCTCATGAGTACTTCTGAAGGCGGGATGATCACTGAAAGATTGGTCGGTAGATACTCAAAGTCGTGCGGAGTGATTTACGCGTTGGCTGTGTCCAGCGAAGCGTACTGAAGCGCATACCTTGACCACTCCCGCGCCCACCACACAAGGTGATCGTCCAGCGGTGGATCCTGAGAAAAAAGAAAACCCACAACACGAGGCGGCGCGGCGCACAAATTGTTCTTTTGTGCCGCCCAAAATTTCGGGGAGGCGTTGTGTTCGTGCAAAAATAAGAGATTCAAAGTTGGAATCACTTCACTCGGGGAACGTCCCATCCTGACCACATTCTTGGATTCGTTGCTGTCGGAGAAACTGTTTATTTTTGTAGAAACAGAAAGAAACACGTTGCAGTGGCTTGTGTTTCGTTTGCCCTGGATTTGGAGAGCCCAGTGAGGTGGAGTCAGTGATAATTGGCAACGTGCTAAATCATCATGGATGCCAAAACAAACAATGTACTCTTTGATGTAGCAGATCGTGACTAAATGGTCTGAGGCATGTTCAACAACACCCGCACATGTCATCCAAACAGGATTTGCGTTGACACACATTGTGTCGTCTTGTCCGTGCACATGCGACGGATCCTGTGTCGGAAAGAAAGAAAGAAAGAAAGTACCCGGCTCCTGCATGACGATTCTACAGCGAACGAGTGTGCACGGTCAAATGGGCATTGCAACTGAAAGTCTTCGGAAACTCAATCTGCCATTGCAATTTTTGCAGAACCCCTCGTTCATGGAAAACAGAACAGCGCCCAATTTTGAGGTTGATTCCCCGACACAGGCGGGTCGGAGCGAGGGAGTTTTCACCCTTCCCCTGAATGAAGGTGGCTCTGCTCTAGTGCCGATCCCCCTGTGGCGATTACTCCTCCTTGGCGACACGCCTGTGTTCAAAGCTCTGTTTTCTTGTTTGTGTCTTCAGAAGTCCACCAAATCATCACGTTACAGTCGCGTGCGTGATGTAGGAGTGCAGAGGGTTGAAAAGTGCGCCAGATGATAATTCTCCCAAAAAGATGCATGGAGAAGAGCCCAGTTCTTTCAACCAAAACACCGGCCGGAAATTCAAGAGAAGCTTTCAGGACAAATCCACGCAACAGACCAATCCCTCGTGTCCCTTCTTGTCACTCTGCCGTGTGAAAGATGCAGGCAAGCAACAAATTTTGAAGGACCACCAAATCGCCCCAGGTTCAGGCATTCGACGAGCCGAGGAAAGAGTAATCGCAATGGTGGTGTTTTGTTTGGAAGAAGGCTGTGAACTGAAGGTTTTGTTTTGTGAAGCAAGTTTTCCGTTGCTTTGCTTTTTTGCTTTGGTAAATGTTGCTGGTCCCAAAACCAACCATTGGTTTTATTCTGAGGGGGAGGGGTGAAGCAGCCATTGGTTTCATTGCCAAAGGGTCAAGCAGTAAAACTATCAGTTGTTCCTCCGCCCCGCCCCCCCCCCACCAGAAACAAAATCATTGTCGGCAGCCATGGCCTGTTTGCTGGATCAACGTGTGTGTAAGGAGCCGCGGGCTCGTCAGTCTTTGATCTCTTGTTTTCTTTTGTGTGTGTGGAACTCTGGACATGATGGACTCCGGTTTTTCACGCACAATTGCAGTCGGGCGACTCGCGCACGGTCATTCACAGCGTCCGCGAGACGCACCTTCCACTAATAAGTGTTCTTGTTTGTCTCGCATCTCAGCCTTGGTGCTCGAGTGAGGACCTCTTCTTGGTTGTCTCTTGAGGGTTACGTTGAGGGCGACGCATCTCAGGTGTGCGCTCACCTTGTACGAGCAAACACAACCTCTTTGCCATCGTTCAAATCATCAGACAAACGTGAAACGTGCACCGAGACGAACGTGTCGATCTACCGGTGTCGTCAGAACTTTGGCGAAGACACTCCTCAACGAAGTTCGCGCGACGGACTTTCTTCCATTCGTGCGGATTTTCGGGCAAACAATTGCAAGCGATCAGAAATTCTGAACAAGTTTGCAGCAGTGACTCTTGCCAGTGCGTACGATATTGCTCAAAGCCAGCAAACATTTTTGTCATTCTTGTTGGGTGGAGAAATTTGCAACCACTCCTGAGATAAAATCGTGAGCGCATTGGGACGTTATCAGGTCTCGGTCCTGCATGACGAAGGCGTGTCGTGTTTGGAGGAGGCGCGCGGTGCGCGTGCATGTGTCAATCGTCGAGAATGCGACCAACAGGAAGTGAAGACGGCGAAAACATCTTGAAAGAAGCGGCAGATAAATGTCAATGGTTCAAAACATGTAGTGAGGGAGCTGAGTGGGTGTTGTTTTCTCACCAAGCTGAAGAGGAATCGTGCTCAGCAGCACCAGTTTCCCGAGTTGAAAAGAAACCACTTGATTGTGAGTTTGAACGTTGAGACCGAACATTCAACGTGACAACATACTGACGAGCACGCACTTGTCACAAGGGCACGGGTGCATCTTTTGGACATTTATGTGTGACTAAAACAAGAATTCCATGTCAGCGAGCTTGGAATATTGTGGGTGTGCCTGGTATCGTGAGGTGGAAATTTTCGGTTTCTCAAAGGTGAACTGCACATGAGTGTTCTCACGTGTATCCACACTTCTGTTCATTTGTACTTTGTGACAAGCACTTTCAGCCTGGTGTCACTTGACACTTCGTACTCCAAGACTCATGGTATAGGAATGTTTACTGCATCAAATTATTTGAACCAGCCATCTGGTGATTAATCATTGCACACACATGCAAACACACACACACACACACACACACACACACACACACATGGGTGGGTGTGTGAGCAAAACAAATAAGGTTCTGTTTGAGGAGTGTTACAGGCGGCGAACAAGCACCTGGAACTGTCCCTGATGCTTTTTGTGCTCTGGTGTGCTCCAAAGTCATCAAAAACACACAATCTGCTTTTCTCCTTTTTGACGGGAATGCTTCACCTTCAGCCTGGCCTGTACGGTTCTGCACGTGCTTCTTAGAATGCCAAAGCCTGGAACGCTTGAGACTGAGACTGTATCTCTGGGTCCACGACACGTCAGAAACTTAGGGAAGTCGCGTGTTGAAGCGTCGCAACTTCATCACTTGTTTCACTTGTTGCAAGTGAAATGCCCAGTCCTCATCGACGTTGAGAGTCCAGTTCCTGAGGACTGACGGAAGACGCGATGGGTGTCTGGTCCTAAGGAATAAAAAACATGGGCAAGAGATTGATCAGAGATCAATCGGCGCGTTTTGGTGCACATCGTGTCGCAACCACAAGTTTTGACCATCTCTTTCAGCATTTCCTTGTGTTTAGTGCCACAATGTTGCACAACAGTACAATTACTCCAGTATTCTTGAGATGACAAGCTCTCTTAACTTTGCAACCAAATTTGACAAAATGATTCAGGTGAGTTATCTTGTTGCTTTGCAACATTTTGAGCTGTTTACAGACCTGTGGCCACAGGCTTTGCAGAGAAGAAAGCTTCATCATTGAGGATGATATTGGTTTGCCCCTGTATCTGGGTGGGTGGCAAACTGGCACTTCCCAGTTTCTGGTTTACTCCCCACCCCCCGTTCCTCCCCTGCATGGACTCTTGTCGTCAGTTTTTCTGTTCTTCCCGGTTTCCAGATTCCTGAGTTGCCAGGTTACCCTCCCACACATGCAATTTGGACGTTCAATTTCTTTTTCACATGTGAAGAAGGAGCTCAGACAAAGAGAATGAAATTGCAAAAGTTTGCGTCTGGCAATTTGACGGTTGGGGAGAACCACCCCGCGTCTCCTGCCCAGGCCCATTCTGGCAAGCAACAAATTTTGCTATCATTGGCTGTGTGGATATGAAACGGTGAACATATCAAGGGACAGGTTGCTGGTTCCACACTGCCAAGTGTTGTGGTTTTCTGTTCTGAGTTGCACAAAGTACAAACGGGAAGAGGCAAAAATCATCACAGATACATTGTCATGATTCTGAGCATTCTGACGCCCGATGTTCGAGGACGAATTTTGAGACCCCATTGTTTGTGGGCTCCCTCCCCACGCCCCTCTACAGGTCCACGTGATTGCACTGCAGTGGATTTTCAAAATGCTGTCAAGAAAACAATGACTCGCACAAGCTTCACCCGAAGCCAACAACTTGACCTCAAAACTCCATTTGGTTCCGTTGGTTTCGCGGTGGTTCTGCCTTTCGGGAGTGGGGGTGGCGGAGTTAGGAAGTGACTTGAGCCAAAATCCGCGAGTTGTCGCCCCTTGCCCAAGTAAATCAGGGATTTCAGGGATTTTACATTGACTCATATGCAACGAAGATGCAGTTCAGCACTGGGTTTGGAAGGGATAGGATGAGTGTGGTTGGGTTGAGTTTGGATGAAACCTCAAGTTGGATGGTGATGGTGGGTGATAAGGGCAGATGATCTTGTGTTTCAAATCATGACCGTCGCTTGGGAATCACGCCGAGCACAATGCCACCGCGCATGCTCCATTTGGATGCCTCCCAGATTGTTGGACACGCCCAGTGAAAACAGATCTCAGTCTCACGCTGCGGACGCTCTGAACGAGCGGTGAGCGCGCCCAGCGAGCGTGTTTGTCTCAGATGCTGGTGCACTTTTGACCCACAATCTCTGGTGTTATGGAAACGGAATCAGTGCGAGCCTTGGGGTTGCCATGGTTGGCTCAACAAGAAAGTCAGCGCCTGACCAACTCCCACCCGGATTCGGGCCGTGCGTCGTGTTCTTGCTTTTGCTTGTTGACTTTGTGTCCAGAGTTTATTCTGAATCCAAAGATGACTCAAGGCATTAGTGTTGCTGATGTGGTTCGTCATTATGATATGTCAAAGCCAAATTCACATGCCTACCATACTGAACAGTTTCGTACTTGGTATGACTGGTGACACACCTTTGTGCAGCTTGAGACAATCATTTCAAGCACAAAACTTGTTTGAGCGTGGAAGGACATCAGTTCTAAAATGTGGGTGACTTCTTTTAGTGAAGGGTAAGGTTTTAGTGGCCAATAATTGCTTGTTCACTACTTCAAGAAAAATTATCCTGCAGCTATCTTTGTACTTGCACACTGGAGGCTCAATTTTTCAATTGTGTTGGATGTTTTGCACAATGCAGTGTTTCTTTGTCATGCACACAGCGTCAAAGAAAAAGTACCTTGGAGCAAAATAAAATCTTGTTTCCAGATCATCTGTGGAGGTTTGAAAGCACAAAGTTCTACAAAAGTCTTATGGGGTCTTTGTCCAGCACACGTACTGCAAGACATTAGATGTAAACTTCCTGAGTTTGAATCAACCCTGTGTCATGTGAGTACTCTCTTGCAGGGCATTGGCAGTTGAAGTTGCTCAGTTGAATCAAGTTCAAGTTGGTCTTGAAGAACTTTGTGTGTGAGTGATGTCTGTGAGGCTTTGAAGGAACTTGGCCACAGCCCCTGATTTTTTCAAAGTGAATGAGTAGGTTTTTTGTGCCAGGCAGATTTGCTTCGTGAATTCGCTGGTGGGAGAACAAAATATCCGCATCACCTCGGGAAAGCAATGCAAAACGTAGTATTCTGGGAGTGTGGTGCTATTTTCGAGCGCAGCTGATGCCTAGATTTTGGCATTGGTACAAGTAAGTTATGGTGGATCATCAGATGAAGCACAAAGTGTTGAGCGTGGGATGTTACCCGGCCTCACCCAAAAACTAAGGCTAAATATATTTTCTACCAGGACCGCTTGAAAAAACACGAGGAAATCTGCAAAGTGTATTGAGCAATCTGACATCGTTCTAGCTTCACGCAGTCTGGATTACTGTAAGCAAGGTTGCAATATCACATTGAGACCATCATGGAAGTAGAGTGCGCGGTTAGCGCAAGTTTTTTTCGCGGGTAGTCTACACAACACAAGCAGCGTGTGACGACTGCTGACTTCGGCTACTGCACCTTAGACCGGTCGTTTCCGGCTGAAGCTGTTGGGTAGCAGTGCAGTCCTGAGTGGTAGTGCAGCAAAAGTTTTTGGCCGATTTACCTCCAAAGTTCTAGCTTTCAAGCAGGTATTTTCAGGCACACGTTTTGTTGTTTCGCCGAATGATTGAAACGACACCACTTGTCTGGCAATTTTTGCAATTTTGTTGTGGTTGAACCAACTGGACTTTGTTGTTTTGTTCTGGATTTTGATATATCTTGGGAGTGAATCTGATCGTTGACAGTGGAAAAGCGCCTCAACTTGGATCGTACACCTGAAGACAACGTACATTGGATTCTCGCTTGTCAATTTTAGGAAATAACTGAAGGATACGCAGCGCGACGTCAAAATGCCGGTGACGACCACGACAGTGACCACTCGGTCAACCACATCAAGCCCCGGAGTGGCAGTGCATACAATCAGGTAAGTCTCGCAAGATTTCTCTGTACACCGCTACAAACGATCTCCATGCATAAGTAGCTTTGGCCAGCGGGTTTGATCCCATCGTTTGGGGCACCGAGCTCCACCAAGTCTGACCGAAGATCGGGGTCACTACGTAGTTTGGTTCATCTCCCGTTATCTTTTGAGTTTCTCGGGTCGTTGAGTTTTCAGGAGCAGTTTTGGCGGGAAAAGATTTGTTTTGTTTGTGTGTGTGTGTGTGTGTGTGTGTGTGTGTGTGTTTTTTTGCCACAGAACGTGTTCACAAAAGCAAATCCTCCTTTGCAGGCAAAGAGGGCTCAAGCGATTATCATTCTGATCTGGAATTTTGTTGGGTTTTGCGCACGGTGGAAAAAGGTCTGTGTGCCAGATTTCTGGTGGCAGTTTGACCTTTGAGTAACTTTGTGTCTGCTTCAAAGCGTTTGTGTTTCAAAACAACTGGATTGCCCACTCCAGTGATGCCGACATGTTCTGGCGCACGTTTCATGACCTTGGCGCAGACGCGAAAGCCCGTGAGGCGGCTATGAAATTGGGTCGTCCCTTGAACCAAGGAATCCTTGTAATTGAACTGTTTCCAGATGTTGTTTCCATTGCCAAAACTGGGTCAAAGTGAACATGTTCATCAAGTTTGTTGTTGCGCTCAGTTTTGAGGTCAGTTTTATGGTCTGTAAACCACACACACTGGCATTCCGTGTGGACTGAAGTATTACCCCCGGCACTGACCCAGTGAATGCGTACCCTTCGAAAACACGGGCCGAGTAATGAAAGTAGACACTCCGAAGTGATAACGCGATAAACTCATCTTTGAGACGCTGTGGAGGTAGCGACGCGCTGGGAACGCGGTGGCCGGGCCTCTCATCGCGAGGCGCTGCAGAGCTCTCCGTAGCGATGATAGATGCCATCTCCGTATCTCCGAAACAGAGGCTCAAACCGCAACGCAAACATTCATTCATCGCCCGGATCCTCTCCACTTGACGCATGTGTACTACGAATTCGATTGCAAGCTGTCACTTGTGGCTTTTGTCACTCGGTGGCCCGGACAAAATTCTGGTGGATCAAACTGGTGAAATTTCACTCGAGAGACGTTTGATTGTTGCAGACCAGTATCATTTTCAGACACACCATTGCAACAGAAATGTCCCCCACCCACCCGACTCTTCTCAATTTTGGAATCCAGTGCCAGTCTGAAATTGTTTCCCGTGTTCGACAATGGGGTTGATCGTTTTGTGTGCACTTCGCGCAAACTGTTTTCAGAAGACTTGCGATCTTCACGCTCGACTTTCGTATTGATGACTTTGTTTTTCGATGCTCAGTTTTAGAGGCCTGGCCGGAGGAATCTTCATCACCCTCGTCGTGGCGGCCATAATTTATGTCATAGGGTTCGCGACAGTCGCCTGGAGCATCAGAGGCAAAACGAGCTACGGACTGTGGCAGGAGTGCACCTGCAACGGCATCAAGGAAGACGCACGTATGTCAGCCGACCTGACGCGCTGTGAACAGCGCCTTGTGAAAACGGAGCAATGGACAAAGAATTCGGTTCCGTAAATATTTGGTGGCAGACAGCAACAGGCGCTGGACCTCTGGCATGACCTTCCACAAGTCGCAGAAGTGCTTGAGACGAATACACCCACTTCTGGTGGACTCCATTGTCCATGATTCGTGCGTGGGTCTGACGATGTACTTCAGTCTGCATCTCTTTCGCTTCCGGTGGTCCATCCTTCCCAGACAAATCACAATGAATAGAAAAGCCAGTTCGCTGCTGTACGAATTGCTCCGTTTCTGCAGACGTTGTGGACACTTGCGCGCCTGCAGTGAATCTTGCGTTGCGTCTCTTTCTGTCACGTCTCCATGTTTCTGGTTTCAGCTTCCGAGGCCTTGCTGGCGCAATCTTTGTCACACTGGTTGTCGCCTCAATCCTCTACGTCATTGGCTTTGCGACCACAGGGTGGTCGATAATTGGTCGCCACCACGAAGGCTTGTGGGAAAGCTGCACGTGCACCCAGAACAAAGACATAGACCGAGAGGGTATCACAAACTGTTCAGTGTTTCGGCATGGTGTTTGGTGATTTGAAATTTGATTTTTGTTTTGACTGAGATTTTTGTTCCAGTAGATTTTGCTTCTGTTCTTGATGTTGTGATTGTTAGTCCTATTGATTGAAAGGTGTTCACTCAAAATGAGCAAGAACTGGCCGCTTCTGGAACAAGCTCTGAAGACTTGATTCGTGGGCTCACTGAACCGAACCTTCACGTTATCATCAGTTTCTGTTGTATTTTGTTCAAATTAATTGAGTGCTTGGTCGATTTTACTTTTGCCAGCTCATTATTAAGCCCGCTTGTTTTCAAGCCCGCTACCGTGGGCTAAGTGCAATCACAATCATGTGTGTGTGTGTGTGTGTGTGTGTGTGTGTGTGTATGTGTGTGCACCGTTGACTTACTGGGGGTTCAGTCAATCAACAGTGCAATTTTTCAGTGGGAAAATGATCACAATCAAACGAAACTTTTGGGGTACATTACCAGTCCAAATAGCTCAGTCCTGTTTGATTTTGGCACTGAAGGTTGCATGGTATGGCTACTGCTTTGATTTCAAAATTTGTTGTGTTTTTGGTGACATGGCCTCAACAGTATTTTCAAATTTCAAATTTGGAGTTGGTACCTTGGAGCAAGTCAAATTACAATATTTCTGTCAGAAAATGATCAGAATCAAACAAAATTTTCCGAGCAAGTCACGGGTCCAAATATGTAAGAACAATTTGTTTTTGATTTCTGTTGGTTGCATGGTGCAGCTGCCTTGTTAGCTTTGTGAAAACACACTCAGGAACTTTCTGGGCTTGTTTTTTTAGCGTGTGGTCGCCCGAAGGGACGTATACCACACGCTTAATGTTATCACCATCAGTCTGTATGTCCATCCGTCCATCCGTGTGTGTAAAGTGGGTCTAACCGGGGGTTGGGGGGGGGGAGTTAGACCCACTTTTGGAAAAATGGTCAGTGAGCATCACCCACCCACCCCCCCTCGGTTAGACCCACTTTGGCTGAAAAGTGGGTCTGGGAAAAAATTTTCCAAATGGTAATATCTTGCTTCTCACAAGGATTCAGAGCATTCCACATAGTTTTTGGGGAACTGTGGCTGTTAGAAAAGTTCATTTTCCTATCAAATCTGTTGAAAAATTTTTTGTTTTTGGTCCATATCTCAGAAACTGAGCACTTTTTCAAAATTCATTCAAATGACTCAAAGAGGCTCAGAATTGATATCAGAGGTGTCTGATATGATTTTAACTTGGGTGCCAGAATCTAGAAACTTGTTTTTAAAATGATCAGGCAGGCATTTATGAACAACGAACGTTTATGTGACCACACGCTTTTTATGCGTAGCATTCTTGTTTTTTGTGCGACCTTTGACCAACCTCAAATCACCTCACGAGCATTCTTCACAACATTGTGTCGCACGTACCTCTTGACTGCCAGCTCAAAATGATACTTGTGCCGACTCTGGGGTCTTGAAATGATGCTTTTGTCAATCCAATGGCCCAACTGAATGAGACAGTACTACCTCTTCATCTGCCAGCACAAAAAAATACGCCAAAATGGCGTCACGGTGATTTTCGGGCTTTCCCGATGGTGTCAAAATGTTTGGGCTTGTGAGATTTCAAATTAAAGCTCTCAGGAGCCTCTGTTGCACTCCATTTTAACAGACCCAAAATAATGGAAAGTTATAAAAATGAAAAGTCTGATATATTTTTATACCTTATTACAAACAAATGAACCCAATTCTATTCTATATATTTATTTTGAACAGTTTTAAAAAGTCTCAAATTTACACACCTTACTTTTCAATTGAGAAGCACCTGAACAATTACTAAAATTTATAAAATAAAAATCCAATAATTGTATATATAATTGTACACAAAAGAACCCAACTCTTACTTGAGCAACTATTTTGAACACTTTCATAAAATTTGATATTTCAACCTAACCTTTGACCTCACCTGAAAACCAAATAAAAATTTTCAAAAATCAAATACTACCTCTCAAACCCCCATACAATACACTATTTCATCAATATACTTCCTTCACAACAAAATTGTACCTTCAGAGATATGGACCCATTTCTATATCAACACCCCATATTTTCCATGCTTCCAAATTTGAACTTTTTGACCTCATGAGCCTAAATTGAACCAAAATAGCCCAAAAGATCTTAAATTTATCCTCATCTTGACTATCAAACTGGTGTACACATACTTTTGGAAGACCCTGCCTGTAGGTGATTTGATTTGGCTCACACCAATTTGGCTCACTTTTTCCAAAAGCTCCCAAATCATGTAACCCACCTCAAATCACCTGAAAATGATACTGATGCTCTGACTGCAGGGCCTTGAAATGATACTTATGCTGGTTCATGGGCCCAACTGACAGATTATTATTATTCTAATTCTGGGCCTTCAAGGGCCTCAGTGCTATGAGATAGATATTACCTCCTCAGCTGCCAGTATCCAAATAAAACTGTGCTGACTCCAGGGCCTAACTTCTATTCAGGTGGGTCCCACCAGGTCATGGATGGACAGACACATACTGGCAATTCTAGTGGCTGGTGCGACTTAAAACTCAGGGTGAGTTGCTGAACAATGGGGAAGATTTGGTGTGCTGGTGCATTTCACCACAGCATCAAACAATTGTACGTCCAAAAGGGACAAACAGGCACACAAACAGAAATCTTCAAACCAAAAGCACAATGACAAGAAATCCATGCACATGTTTTAGTCCCATTGTATATATTCACAGTCAATGGCAGAGTTCTTGCCTCAAGGAAATGTTTGTGTCTTTTTGTGTTTCCATCATGCAATATGTGGATGGAAAGAACACACAACAGTTATAATCCTCTGTGTGGAAGTCCGTGGACAATTTGCAATGTTCAGTCTTTCCACTGCGTTGCTCCGCAGATCAAGTTTGTTTGGTGGTTTCATGACGCAGGAGTTTCAGACAGGTGGTGTTGCACGGGTTGGCGCCTGTGGTTATTTGGAAACTGCAGTTGTTTTGGTATGGGTGTTGTCCCAGGTTTTTTGACAACTTGAAACTGTCGATTGAAGTATCTTCTGCTTCTCTGTCCAAACTAAACTTTCAAGTTTGATGATTTAGCACAAGCAGATCGCATGATCTGGATTCTTGGATTTTATGAAAAACATGCTTTGGGTCATCCTGAGCTGATTGCTTTGCAAAAATTGACCATTTTGAGAGACATTGTAGGTCTATCTATGGTCATCAAACTGTGTTGTGATTTTTGTCAAATGAAAACATCAAGCGCAGGCTCATTTGTCACTCATCAGGGAATGCCTCAATTTCAACCAAACTTTCAGGGATCATTCGTTTAGTAACTTGAAACAACTTTAAATGGTCAGGAATTTGGGTACATGAATTTGCAGCTATCTTGGATGATGTTCTGTAGATGCAGGAGTACCTGGTTGATCCTGCAGATGAGCTTTGTCAAACTTCTCGTGTTCTCCTGAAGAAAGACCGAGCGTTCATGTTGTCATGATTGAAAAATTGTGTGCGGTTGAAACCTTGTCACTTTTTGCGCTGAAGGAAACTTGAACTCGTGCAGTTCATGCACTTCTGCAGGTGTAAAGTCTCAACTTGTTTTCCTCGCTCATGGCAACAAGTTTGTTGTTCTTGAAAACTTGACTTTCATGGCTAAGTTGACTTCAAAAAATTTTCCTTGCAAATTTCTCTTTGCAAGTTTGACTGCACCACTGCAAAGTTCCTGTTGTGCATGCGCTTTGATGATCCTGCGTGTGACATGGGATGACACTCAAACCACGTGCTGTGAAACCACTTTCATCTGGTTTAATCTTCTCACCCTCTGCAGGCACTGTGTCGGCACGACGGCGCGTCGCCCTGCAGTGACGTCACGTCCGCGGGATGGCGCGGCGCCGCGGCGCCTGCGCGATCGATATTCCTGCATTAGATATGAAGCGCTCCGGAGTGGGCGCGCTGCAGCTGCTCCTCCTGTGGATCCGACTCGATCGATACGACAGCCTTGTTGGAATGACTGCAGTGCAGCAACGACAACGGGTCGTTTAAAGGTTATTTTCCTCCACAGGAAATTCTCTTTAAATCACTGCCTATCTTCGGTTTTTCTGTGCTTGATGTGGATTTTCGTGGATTGGTTTTGAGATCTGGACAGTTCAGCGCCATGGATGAGAACGTGAACGTGCCGGAGATTCGGATACGAAAGAGCTCGGAGACGCCGAGCATGGGCAGCACCGGGGACGTGCCTGTGATGGCCCCCATGGCTTCGTTCGAAACTCTGACCGACGTCTCTGACTGGGAGGAGAGCGAACACGGCGACGACCAGGGAACCGATAAACAGTCGGAGGGGGAAGAGGTTTTCAATGACTCCGGACAAAATAACGAGTTGAGTGGAAGCACAGGGACGCTGACTGAGGCCGGCGTGGAGGCAGGAGCCGCGTCGGACTCGGGATTGGATAAACCGTCGTCCCTGGATGTTCCTTCGGACGAAGGCGACGCTGCGGTCACAAGTGCAAACGTTAAGGTCACATCTCCCAGTAAACCAGAGCGACCTCCTTCGCCTATGTTGTCTCCGAGCAGCGGACAACCTCCCAGGCGACCACCGTCACCTTCAAGAGGCCCCAAGCGACCCCCTTCCCCTTGCAAAACCCCTACGGGACGCAGGTCTCCCTCTCCGGCAAGACCGCCTCCGCCTAAATCAAAGACTCCAGATGAGCGGGACGACAGGGAATTGTTTGAACTGAGTGACGATGAGGACAATTCGTACATCGAAAAGAAATACGGGAAGGAGCTGGAAACCAAAGCAATAGATCGACCTCGGTCGACGACGCCTATCAACATTGCTACTCTCGATTCGTACGTCGCTGATGACAAAGATGCTGAGGACTCATCTGAGAAAATCACAATCAGTCTGCCGGGCTCGAAGAAGTCCAAGCAGAGCAAGAAGCATCAGGAGAAGGAGAAACAGTCACAACAGGATGCTGCTGAGTCATGGAGGTCTTTCAACCAAGACACGCAGATCTTCAGTAAAAGCCCGGTGCAATCTGGGGTGGTTGGGCCTCCAGCAAGTCAGGCTTACCAAGCCGCTCCGGTGGTGGAGGCCGCCCCCGAATCAGCCAAGGCCTCCTGGACCACGTTCGGTGATGACGATGATGATGAACCACAGTTCCAACAACAGGTGAAAAAGGCTCCACCGAAGCGGCCCCCGGGGCCCGCGCGACCCCCTCCACCCAAACTTAGCACCCGCAGAAGCATGGACGCCATAGGCATGGAGGAGCGAAGCGACATCTCGGCTCCGCCTGACAATCAAAACCGAAGAACCAGCGCTCCCAACGCAGGTAAGAAACAGGACATCAATGCAAAAGGAAGTGAGTTCCGGTTGTTTTAAGCAATTCATGGTGGACAAAAGGGCAGAACGAACGAGTTCTGGTTGAGGCTGCCTTTGAGTAAATGAGTAAATGTGAGGAATATTTCAACTGTACAATGAAGTGAGTGGGAGTCATGTCGCGGAACCAGGTTCCAAAAGATCTACAGCTTTGTTCGTGGATGGCAAAAGTGCTGACGTTGGAACATCATCCGGTCGTTTCTTACCAATCTCTTCGGGACTGGTCGCCGCATCGTGCGTTGTCTTTGTGAACGCAACAGAAGAGAGGACATGTTGCCTTCTTTTCAGGCTTTTGCGACTTTCTGTTCGGAACACAACACTGGGTGCGTTCATGTGGCTTCGACTATTGCTTTTCATTACGTAAATTAATTGCACACAAGTGGGTTATTTTTCGGTGCGAAGCAGATTCCGCGAACCGTTGTGCTTTTGTGAGGTTTCCTTCAATGGAGAAGCAGCAAAATGAAACCTCTGTCTCGTCTGACAAAGGGCTGTTTCGTGCAGGCCGCGAGTTGGTTCGTCAGACGTGTGGAGGAGAATATCTCCATCGATCCTCTTTGACGGCATTATCACTGGCAAGGTTTATTTCTGTGATGCATGCTGAGTCAATAGAGTCGTCGGCGGATCGATTACCACAGAACAAATACGTATCAGAATCCGTGAGACTGCACCAGGTTCCCAGGCAATTCGTTTCAGTGGTGGCATGTGGAGGAGTCTCCGCCTCCCGCGTCGCGTCAGAACCTGCAGCTCTGCGCCTTCCGTGGCTCCGACAGGCGTATTGGTCTGTTGGAAAAGTGCCACCATCGCCGCGCACAAAATTTGATGACGGCTTTGAAACTGGTGCACGAGATGATAATGATCGTGACAATTCAAGACTGTTGAGAAACGACTTTTGTACAATTGGTTTGAAGTCCTGACCACAAATGTGCAGTACTTGATACAAGTACTTACCAGCTTCACTCTGCATTCTCAATGGGTAGGAAGTCTGACCAGCTTCAGGTAAATTTCGGAGAGTGCATGGGTGAGACGCGTTTTTTGCGAAACCCACACAGCAGAAACGAGACGCGGTCTCTTTTTTCCACCTCGGCAGAACAGAAACCGACGCCTTTCAACCTTTCACTTCAACCGGGGAAGGATGTGCAACAATACCAAGTTTTAATTTGAATGACTCCCCCAGCCCGTTCCTCGACTTGACTGCACCGCGTCCGAAACAGAAAACAGAACTTTCCTGTCCAGTTGTGCTTGTCTACCAAATGCATGACCACAATCCAGGACAACGACACGCGTGGTGCAGTGTTCTTGCGAAGATGACCAGACAGGACAAGCGTGTAGTGGTTTGCAAGACAGGTTGACGTCTGCGTAAGAAGTGATCCGTGCTGTACTCGTAGATCACGATTGTGACGGCAGACACTGCCATCTTGTTCAGTTGTCACGAAGTCAGGCCTTGTCTCTCCTGCTGTGGTCACATCTTCATTCTGCTTTTACTGTGAAACGGTGTGTGGCGGTGTGTTTATTCGTGTTGATTGTTGTGTATACCTGTGCCTACAAAAACAAAAACAGTCCAGCAAAGCATTTGGAATCAGTCGTTCGTCGTCCTTTTGATGGCTTTTTTCGGTGTTTTTCACTGAATCGGCTCTTGTGGTTCCAGCCTCTGAGAAGACCAAAAATGGGCAAACGAAGCATTTGAAATTTTCCAAAAGGTAAACATTTCTGGAAAGAGTCAGGGAACTTCGTGTCCCCAATGACGTGAACATGCTGCAGGCACAACGAAAAGCTGTCTGCTGATCACCATCAAAGAGAATTTGTGTTCGTAAGATATCGGAGACGCGTGCCACGAGGCCTTTAGATTCTACTTCAATACAAATGTGGCCTCACTCACTCTTGCTGATATGGGTCTAAATTTAGCAGGATCTTCACAGCAACGTGTCTCCAGGAGTCATTGCCTGTTCGTTGCCGCGGCGACAGCTCGAAGAGCCCTGCCGGTCACTGTTGGTTTTCCAGAACAACAAATCCCCCATTGGGTGAAGCGATCTTCAATCATGACAAAATTCACGCATAGGATTGAAGCGCGCATACAGGACAGCATTGCAATAGGGAACAAACTCATACCGTTCTTGAAAGAAGATGTGAAGGAACATTTTTGGCTGTGCATGTCTGCATGGTGCGGAGAGGGTATTGTTACAGTGATTTATCACTCAGCCACACAAGGAAAGCCAACAAGAGCTGCACGTACAGTACTGAGAGAATGTTTTATGTCCCCTGGGCAGCCAGTGATTTGTCAAGATCCTATTGGACTAGATTTGTTGACCAAGTCCTTCAAAATCTGCAAATTGTTTGACATTCACTTGGAGAAAAGAACTGCTCATTTGCCTTCGGAAAGTTGGGAACACCACGTACCCCCCCCGCCCCGAGACTCACCAGCGATCCTTGTCTGTCTGCTGTGCATCGAACACAGTGTTGATGTTGGGGAAGTTTGCCTTCTATTCAGCTTCTCCTTTGTCCATGAAATTTGGCTCTGTGTCCAGGGGTGCAACCAGGCACTGTGCTTCCTCCACAGGACAGGGTGCAGCGTAGTGCTTGGCCCTGCGCCCCCTCTCAATGAACAAAAGGTTGGGGCATTTGCGCTTGCAGCGAACATTCACGGCGAAAGCGTTGGTGTTGTTGTTTAGACCAACGCGAGAGTGCTGGTTGGTCTGTTCATTTTCAGGTGATTTGAGGTGGGTTGCACGATTTGGGCTGATGAGCCAAATCGGTGCGAGCCAAATCAAAGCACCTATAGGCAGCATCTTCCAAAAGTATATCTGCAGCACTTTTATGGTCAAGATGAGGATTGATTTGGGATCTTAAGGACTTTTTTGGTTCATTTTGCGTTGGGGATAATGCATGAGGAAGGAATTTGTCAAATTTGAATTTTTGGGTTTCTGAGGTCAAAAAGGTCAAATTTGGAAGTGTAGAAAAAATGGGGTGTGGATATATAAATATCTCTGT
>JAAUXT010027845.1_pt1:5000-18947 | contig 18947 bp, 28 predicted proteins | sample 7278171 | NCBI WGS metagenome assembly JAAUXT01 (sample SAMN14350112, study PRJNA611818) | marine sediment metagenome | isolation source: surface marine sediment (1.8m) | place: French Polynesia: Moorea | collected 2018-08 | reverse complement strand
GAACACTGGGGCTGGGTGCACTCTACACTGTGAACACTGGGGCTTGGTGCACTTTACACTGTGAACACTGGGGCTTGGTGCACTCTACACTGTGAACACTGGGGCTTGGTGCACTCTACACTGTAAACACTGGGGCTTGGTGCACTCTACACTGTGAACACTGGGGCTGGGTGCACTCTACACTGTGAACACTGGGGCTTGGTATACTCTACACTGTGAACACTGGGGCTGGGTGCACTCTACAGTGTGAACACTGGTGCTGGGTGCACTCTACACTGTCAACACTGGGCCAGGTCCACTCAGCTGTGTGAACACTTGGATTTGGTTCACTCAGTGTTGGGAACGTTGTATTGCCTGAAGATCAGGAAGGCCTCAAGGTTCCAGCTTGGTCAAACCTTGGAAGGCTTCACGGTTCATCTCACCAATTCCATTGTCAGACACCAGAAGCTGACCAGTGGCATTCGTACAAGTGGCTGAAGACACAAGCAGGGATGACTGGAATGGCATTGTGTTTGATGTAGACCAGTGTAACATTTCCTGGAATATCATGAGGTATCTCAATCAAATTGCTCCTGATTCTAATGTGAACACCCAGACTTTGTTCTTCATTTATTACTTTGCAGCCCTTGCTCTCAGAGTTGAAAGGAGGAAGACTGACAAGATCCCCAGGTTGAATGTGTGCAACAGAAAAAAGCCAAAATAAAAGCCAAAGACATTCCTGACAAACTCAGTGGAAAACAAGACAAGAACAGAATCAAAACCGCATATCTGTGGACTTGGTCACCTGTCGTTGTTTACTATACAACTGAAGGAACTCTTCTTTTGCCATGCTACACAGGTTATTTTTCTTGTGTTATATTTTTGAAATTTCTTTTTGTGAGGAAGAAGAACAAGTACAAAAATCTTCAGCAATAAAAATATTAAGCAGATTCATTTTCCATGCTTCAAGTTCCACGTCAGAAAAACCTGCTCTTGTGTTTGCAAGTCCAACTTGAAACTTTTCTTGAGGGCAGATTCTTGTCACCACATAGATCTGTTGTGCCAGCACAAGTTTTCAGTTCTTTGCTGGCTGTTGAAGGTGAAAAAAGTGAATCACAAAGAGTGTGTCATGGGGCCTGACCAAAGTCTTTGTCTGGAGAACAGTGAGGAAACCTCAGCTGTGATAAAATAGTTATTCAGGTTTGGTTGTAGCAACACATGTAAAGCCAATGCTGCTGAGTCTGTAACAAACTGTGTTACTGAATCACAATGCTATATTGATGTCTTGGTGGGTGGCCACAAGGGCAGACAACAAGAGTGCTCAAAGGTGTGTCTGCACACAAAATTCTTGAGGATCCTCACCGCCCTCCCTAGTTAGAAAGTTTGTACTGCAGTGTGAAGTTTTTTGACAATAGTGTTTGACAACATGATAGTTTTGTTCATCTCTCCTCTGGCTGAAGCAAGAGGGATGTTGACATGGGGACCCCCCTCCCCATTTCACAAACAGTGGCCATTTCAATAAAAAATGGAGGCCAGAAGCTGGATGTCAGAGTCCTTCAGCAGGTGTGTGAATCAAGATCAGGTTTGTTTCTATGGCATCAATGGTTCTGTTTTGAGGCTGAAGATGCGCCAATTGTTGTTTGTTTTACCTCATTGGAGAAATTTTGTGAGACTAATATTCTGCAGTTGCAGTGACGCACACGTGTTATCCTGAAGCTTTCCACCTGCATCACACGTGCAATTAGCGATAATGAAGAACACTCAGCGAGAGTCGTCACGTGCAGCAGGTGGGGAGGCTCACGGCATTCATCCACATGGAGGGGGGAACATGTGTTCAAATGCCATTCATTCATTCTGCGTACTGCGTTCTGTCGCTCACGCCTGTTTCATGAGACACGTTCTGCGTTGAGCCAAATGACACTTGAGATGCTGAAGATGTTTTGTGGAACGGGCAAAACAATGGTGACATGTTCCGTGTGAAGTTTGACGCGTTGGGATCTTCACATGGGATCAACCGTTTCTTCGCTACTATTCGAGCTCCGTCCCTAGATCTGCTGGATCTGTCAGGTTCTTCTCACACCCATATCTGTGGAGGTTTCCCTTCGCCTGGTTCACTGAGGGTCTTCCCATTCTGTATATATGGGACTGTCTCCTCATCACTGGCTTGTGATGGTTTCCCTTCCCTGGGCCTACCAGGTTATCCCCACCCCTGAGCCTGTGAGGGTGTCCCCATCTCTGGAGCCACGAGGGCTTCTCCTGTCCCTGTATCTGGTGGGGTCTCTCCACCCCATGACCTGTGTGTAGATGTAATGTGTGCGCAAGTTGCGCACGAAAGGCTAAAATGGCAACTTCCTACGCCTGGTTTCATTCACACTTCATGGAACTTTTGGGTGCTGCACACGAAACTTTTCCATCATGGACACGGAATTTTTCACGGTATTGGTGTGAAAAAGGGACGAGGGCTTCCCATCCCTGAACCTGAAACGAAAATCCCGATCCCTGAATCCACAATGATCTCTTGATCCTGGATCCACCGCTCGCCTCGTGTCGTGTGGCAGATAATCGCGCGTGTAAGTGGACCCTGAATGGCTGGTTGTTCCACTGAACAATGAAAAGCTGCCGGAGTCGGGTCCGGGCTGGTGATGGATATTTGATCTGAAAATAGCGGCTGATCGAGGCACCTGTCCGGAGGCCCGGGGGTGATGGAGATGGATCGGGTGCGGTGTGCTGAAACTTTAAATACCGCACAGGAAGTGCGCGGGGACCCGACAGCGGGGTTCAGGCCACGCAGGTGGGGATCCGGGGAGGGTGGGTTCAGGGCGCCTGCCGCCCCCTGAAAAAATTCTTTGCCACAATTGAATCTTCAAAAACACCGCACGGGAAGCGTGTGTGTGTGTGTGTGTGTGTGTGTGTGTGTGTGTGTGTGTGTGTGTGTGTTTGTTTGTGTGTGTGTGTGTGTGTGTGTGTGTGTGTGTGAGGGGCAGGCATTGAGAATCGAGGGGGCGACAACCGCGCGCCCGCCGCCCCCAGAAATTTTCGGTTTCACTTGATTGAAAGTTAAAGACGTAGTTTGCTTTCCTGTCTTGGCAAATAGTTCACAGATGACGTGAACCCCTGATGGGGGTGGGGTGGGGTGGGTGGGGTCCTGACGAAAAGATGAGGCACTGCTACCATGGAATGAAGTTTGAACCTCTTTGACCAAGTGCTGATGCACCTGATCATGCATAAATTAGCATGACCTCTGGTTCTGGAGAAAACGTGCCTGTTCACACAGATCAATTTTCTCGCCGTCAACACGATCCAACCTCGGCGTTGGGGCAGAATGCAAATAAAGGGTTTTCACATTGGTGACGCAGCGACAAAAAATTGACGCCCGCGTCAAAAAATTGTGATTGGTCTGGACCAATAATTTGACACTCTCCATTGGGCGTCATGTTGACTTTGACGCCTGTGCATCAAAATTTGATGCCCGCGTCAAAAATTCTGACGCCACCCAGCATTTGTGAAAACCCTCAATTTTTGTTGGTTTTCCGAACATTTTGTGCAGGATAGCGCAAATTTGCAAAGGCCCAATTTCTGTTTCCCATGTAAAGATGCCCCAGGTCCTTGGTCCTCCCATCCCCTGGATCCACTCTAGTCACGTGAGCACTTTCCTCCGGATGTGTCCTTCACGTTTTGCTGATGTCAATGCAACTGCGGTGGTTTCCACACGGCTGTTTGCGCGCGCGGTCTGTTTTGCCTTTCTCCGTAATTGACAACATCCGCAATTTGACGGCATCTCAAACCACACAGTGAGTCCCTGTGGACGGGAATCACACGCTACGAAACACAACGCTTCCGCGCACAAGGCCTTCTGCGTTTACACCTGAGTGAACAAGCATCCGGGAAAACATGTGTTGATCAAAGGAAGACACTGTGTACGTGTGTGTGTTTGTGTGTGTGTTTGTGTGTGTGTGTGTTTGTGTGTGTGCGTGTGGGTGTGCGTTGCGTGTCCACGTGTGTGTCGTGCATCGGTTTGTGTTTGCTAAAGTTGTGTGTCTGCATTGCTGTGTGTTTGTGCACAGATGTGTGTGCGTGTGTGCAGGTGTGCGTGCGTGCATGCGTGTCCGTGGGTATGCAAACAGGTTTCACGTGTGCATGCCTGGTACTCTGTGCACACAGGAAGAAAACAGGTGTGTGTATGAGTGTTTGTGTGTGTGTGTGTGTTTGTGTGTGTGTGTCGGCATGTCAGTATCAAGTCCTTCGCAAAGCACACCGGCAGGCTTCAAAACCTGAAGCGACTGAACAACGTGCATTGTTTCAGAGGCACAAAGCGCGTTTCCTTCGCAACACAGAGACGCAGGAGGAGGATTTGCGTCGCGTCGCACGGACCGGGAGGGGACGCCGCGCCGCGTATCTGTTTCAGCCGTTTTAACCACGACGCGGAAGCTGCTCAGATCCAGGCCGCCGCAACGCCGTCCTTGGTGCGACTTGTGCGATGGAACTTGAGCCGTCTGACACAGAGGAGGAACTAACGACGGGGACGAAGCTTCGCTGACTGGTTCTTAAAGTCTGGTGAGTTGATCCTGTTGCACTGTTGAGGAGCAGGGATTGGCCTGTTGGGTCAATCAGTGCTGCTGAAACACAGGGACAGAGAGATGTTGACAAGACCAGGGACAACCTGAACTCCACAGAGCTGTTGGAACATGAGGTGTGCAAAGGGGCAGGGGCACAGGTAACAGGCAACAGGCACAAGGTTGCGTGGACAATGCTGCAAGGACAGTGCTGCAGGGACAGGACTGCAGGGACAGTGCTGTAGGGACAGGACTGCAGGGACAGTGCTGTAGGGACAGGACTGCAAAGGACAGTGCTGCAGGGACAGTGCTGCAGGGACAGTGCTGCAGGGACAGTGCTGCAGGGATAGTGCTGCAGGAACAGTGCTGTAGGGACAGTGCTGCAGGGACAGTGCTGCAGGAACAGGCCCTTGGACAGAGGCGCTTCTTGGCTCCAAAGACAGCCCGTGCTGCAGGGACAGTGCTGTAGGGACAGTACCACAGGGCCCGTGCTACAGGGACGTATGGCCTGCAGGCACACACTACTGCAGCGCGCATGCTCCAAGGCCGTTGCCGCGCAGAATCAAAGCGACACCAGTGTTGTAACGGAGATGTGCATTGAGAGATCAGGAGCCCAGCGGAACACGTGACTCCGCATCGGCGCAGCGAATCACGGGCGACGCACAGGCAACTGATGCCATGCTGTTTGTTTGGGGTGGATTCAGGGACCCAGGGCTCGTTCCACACGGGTGAAGGAGGTGTCGCAGAGTCTGACGCCAACATACGGCACGGGATCAGATCTGATGGGAGATACTCCAGTTTGAGTTCTCACGCAACTCCAAACAACCCAGAGCTTCTTCACCCAGGATCTTGAACGGGACAGTACCAATCTAGAAACAGTCACTCTTTTTCGGTGGGTAGGTCAGGGCTGCATCCCCCCCCCACACACACACATAATCCGCTACTGTTACAAGTGCAACTCAATGGGTGGGTTGTCCAGGGACGCATCTTTGGCACAACAACTCCTTCAATACACAATACAGCTTTACCCAAACACGCACGCCTGGCGGCTCTAGTGAGGTCCACTGAACACCCAAGAAAAATTGATTCGCCCCTCCCCCCAAACACAACCCTTCTCTTGACAACGTTCTACAAGCCTTTGTTTATTTGGCTTCCCACGCAAAATTTTCAAAAGGAAAAGTCAGAGGTGGGACCCCCTTCAACTGACCCCTGCTGGATCCACCCTGACACCCATGATGCTTTGCCCAATGCAAACGTTCAAACGTTCGACGTCTTCCTCCGCGACGTTTCCTTCGGTTCCGGCGCGCGTCGTCACGTCGCCCGGGCAACCGGATGTTGTTATGAGCGCCGCGTGTTTCCCGCGCCGTGTTTCCCGCCCCGTACCGTGCGGCGCCAAATTGGATTGATGCCGCCTGTCGTTCCACATCTGACTGCGAGATTGCGCGGGTAATAGTCATTTGATACACATCTTGTGGCCGTGGGGATTCAACTTCACATACGGACAGGGGCAGCTACACATGGTGGGGGCCTGGGATTCAACTCAACATACGGACAGGAGAGGGGAAGCGAGCTTTGCGGAGTTCGGGTTGGAACCATTTTTGGCACCCCCCCCCCCCCCAGAGGATCTATGATGGCCAAGGGGTCTGCTGCTCACCTCACAGCGGTTAAAGTTTTTTTCCCCGCCCCTCACCAAAGACTTCTAATTTGTGCACCACGCGTGCAAAAGATGTGACATTTGTACCTGTGTTTCAAAGCTGGGGATTGGGCCCTTGAACCCAGTGGTGCCACCCTGACCTCGATCCACTGCAATTCATCTCATATCCACAAAGAACCTGCAGTGATCAGCAGCACAGAGGCGACAGTTTCAACAAGAAGCAGTGCTCAAGGCAACTGCAGTGCGAAGTCCCTTGCTGGTAATGTTGTCGATTCTTCCTTGTCCCCCTTGTCTTCCACAAGTCACGCAAACACAAATCCTCAAATCCACAGGGGGGGGGGGCAAGGCGGGGGGAGGGGGAGGGGACATTTCCATCCACCTGCCATATACTGCACTACCACATGGTGCTTCGCCCTGAAGGGACTTCGCACAACAACACCTCCAGATGGACCACACCAGATGAGTACCACAATCGACAGAAACCAAGGGTTTTCACCAAAGGACTCCACCGCTGAAGCTGCCTGTCAAACTCTTCAACTTTCTCATCTGATCCTGGTCCATTTCCCCCTGACTGATGAAGCGACGCGGGATTCTCAAGGTTGATAGGCGCCTGTGTGTGATGAGCGCGACATGTCACGTGGACCCCCCCCCCCCCCCCGCGGTGTGGGAGACCTGGAGGTCCAAGGGTGGAGCCAGGATTGGGTTTGGGGGGCAAGACTACAAGGGAGCAGGTTGGAACTTAAACTCAAAATGTGTAGGAAAGGAAACAAACTTTCATCAATGGTGCAAAACAGAGCAGATACATTTTTCAGGAGTTGGAGGAGGGGGCTGGACCCCACCCTATGGAACCGCCAGAAAAAGCTCCAGCAAAGTTTTGCACTGTTTGAGGTCTCATTCAAATTCTATGGCCCTGGTACAAAGTAGCACGCCGTGGTTCCTTTGACCTCATCCTCGCTTCATCGGGTGTTGCCTGTGGAATTGTTCTGTTTTGGCCAAATACAAAAATTTCTTGCAGGAGCCGGAAAGAGATTTGCGCTGCGATTGCTGTCTCCCAAGTTCCTCGCTTGAAGATTACACTTTGTAGTTGAATGTTTTGAACGTTTCCTTGCGACTCTCCCTCGTCCAAATGTTGAGACATCCTGTTCCCCGACTTGTGTATCCTAAGATCCATCTCTTTGGAGTGACGGGATTTGACCCATTTCTGAGGACCTGATGCCGAGTCTGGTGGGACGGATGAAGGAGATCCCGGATCCGACAGGAGGAGATCCCGGTGTAACGAAATGGCCAGACAGCCGAAATCAGGACGCGTGGGGCGAGGGGTCCCATGCTGAAGGTCAGGCAGTTCTGGCAGCAGGTGCTTCTTGCCTCGTGCGTTACCATTTCAATTCTCACCTGAAATGGCCAGGCAGACATCAAGCCTCCAAGTGGCCTATGTCTCCTGTTTTCCTTGTGTGAGTTTAAATGAGGAGGCACGTGGGCTGGACCACCATCGCCAGACCCACCAGACCCTCAGCAGAGCATCACGGCCTTCACCCCCCTTGTCAAAAATTTGGGGTGTCTCCCCATTTCGTCACACCGGGACGGCTGTCACAGCACTGACGGGAGCAGATGCCGTTTGGGTTCTCAGAGCGGCAAGACGAGTAGATCCCGGACGGGATCTCATAGAGATGACAGGAACAAGACGGATTCTAATCTCCTGAAGTCAGAGCGACGAGTCCCCATCAATTTACCGCGACGAGTGCCGTCCGTCTTTCGCGTGTCTCCTCAGAAATGTCTCAGAAATATATGTCTCTGCGTATCAGGCAACGGTTCCTTCCTGTCAATGTTGTTTGGCTGATGCTGACTCATGCAGACAACTTTTTTGAGCATTTGGAGTGGGACACGATGCATGTCCGAAAAAGACAAATCGGTGATGGTCAGAGTGTCGTGCGACCAAGTTTCGAGAAAGTTGACAAGAATGTTGACAAGCCTTCCCCCCCCCCCAAAAAAAAGAAAACCAACAAAATGGATGGGTGAGGTGGGACGACCTGTAGAGGTCATTCCATGTAAAATTTCGTCAAGTTCAGTGGGTTGCAGTCTGACTTTTGAAAGAAGGTTTTTCCATAGCTAGGGGGCGCCTGCTGGATCCACTCGTGTGTTTGGAAACATCATTGTGGAACACGAGAGAATCAATGGTGGACAAGCCCTCAAAAAGCTCCACGGGTCAGCTGGGGTGACCTGCGGTCCCACTTGCAGGGCAAGCATTTTCGTGGGTTGGGCGACCGCTGGATCTGCTGATGAATGTCAGGACATGATTGCAGAGCCTGTGGGAACATGGTTCACGCTGTCCCTGCTTGAGGCTGAGACAGACAGGTTACACACTCCCACGTCCCTCCGCGCGGCGGAAGGAGGAGCAGCCGGGACGATAGGCACCTGCGGCACCAGATGCATTAGATCCATATCTAATGGACACGTGACACTGATCAGACGGCACAGGCCCACGTGCCCTGGATACGAGGGGATGTGGTGGATAGGGCCACGTGGGGGTGTGCGCATGCGCCTTCAATGCACTCAAGGCCCAATTTGGTTCGAGGGCCAGGTCCTGTATGCCCTGATCTTGCATATTGCGGCACAATGTTTGTTTTAGTTGTCAAATACTTGACTGACCCTTGGGAGGTCAATCTTTGCACCTTGAAACAAGTCAGCGTTTCTTGCATGTGTTGTGATTGGTGCACAGTCGTCGCCAGAATGCACCAATATCGACGAGGGGAATCGGAATATGACCTCTGCCACAAGTCAGTCTCCCCAGCAGCTCTACACAGAGATGGGATGCAATCAAGGTTGATCCGCCTGTGTTCAGAATTACACTGCTGCTGAACCACTGACTCTCCCCAGGCCCCGAATTAGAGAAGAGGAACAGAAGCGGAAGCAGGATCTGGTCAGGGGAGGGCGTGGTACCCCTGGAGTGTCCCTGATGACAACGATGAATTTGTTAACGCGTCAGAATAAAAGCTAAGTGCGCATGCGTCACAAGAATTGAATAATGTTTCCCCAGGTGTCGTGGGAGCTGGCCCAGGGGCAGACCACGGAACCCAGGAGTCAAGGCTAAGAGTCCAGGTCCCCAGCCTCTCGAAACTTGTGATTGTCTTGCTAACTGTGCACAGCAAACACTTTGACATATGTTTCATTTTTAACAAGTTTCAAAGCTGAATTCGGCCTGCCTCAAGGGAGTTGGACCCTCCCCCCGTCTTTCAAAACCAGGTCGCCCCTCCCCCATGCAATCTGACCCTGACTCCGCCCCCTGCAGACTAAACGCAGAGCACTCCACCCCTAATGCTCCCCACTTGGTCAGTGATGTCAGAGTTGAGGCCATTTGATGGAATCAGCGGGATTTAATTTTGTGCAATCAATAAACCACAATTTCAACACGAGGCAAACTCCCCAACCCAATCAATGGGGAACAGGCACTGTGAGAACACGTGCAGCGCGAGGGGCTCAAAATCACGTCAGTTTTGTGACACGTGGGGAAATGTCTTTGGGCTGGATCATCCCTGGAGGTGCACTTCTTTTCAGTGAAAACATGGCAAGGGGAACGTTCAATGTTAAAATTCATTTTTTTCACACCAACAATTCTTTGAAAATTGAAAAGAAAAATGGTTGAATGCAGCAGAGCAGTTCTACGCCATACATGTGCTGAGTTGAGTTGTGCTTTCTTTGCCAAAAGGAAAACAAATTGCTTGCTCCTTGCTGAGTTCGTGGCTCAAGATCAGCCCAATGCACTTTCACCACAAAGTTCTCAGACACTCTGCATCTCTCACTGCGTGTCCATCCAATGACTGGAACGCCAAGCAAATTGAACGACGTCTGTGAATTATGCGAGTTTGTCACACGCCTCAGAGAGACGTGGATTTACGATGCGGACACTTGACGTGCTGACCCGCTGAACCATAAGGCTGTGGACCAGAGACCCAGGGGGTCTCCCAGGGGCAGGAGGTGTGGTGGGGTCCAGGGGTGGGTGCAAGAGGTTCAGAGGCTCCCCCCTTCCAACTTCCAAAAAAGAATTCGCGCTCATTCCAAAACTGTCGCAGTCGGGCGACATGGAGGATCCACAGAGGATCTTCCATAGAGGATCAACAAACTGTTTTTCGCAAAGTGATCACGTACCCCGCCCCGGACGTTCGGCCCGTCTGCCTCTGTGCACAACAGCAAACTTCGCCTTGCAGGATCAATGGTATGTGTCAGAGTGTACAGCCAGAAACAACCATGGATGCGTGTCCTTGTCCCACAGCCGTGAAAAGAGATCCATGTTGACAGTCAATTTAACTGTCTCATCAATTTTATGACACCTTCCATCGCCCACCATTACACCTCGCGCAGGTATTTTGTACCTGGGCAAAAAGGTGTACCCTGGCAAACTTTCACAGCCACAACGCTCCTGAATTACACAATACATTGACAGGAGCATCATATCCCAGACCCTGGATCCGCCTGTTCCGCTGTCTCTCCTTACGAAGTTTGGCCTTCCTACCAAACTCAGTTTGGAGGCACTTTGCAGCCATTGACCTCTGTCAATGGGACACGTCGGTCTGACTTCACCTGACCACCCGGGTCCGCAGGCTGGGTGGAATACTCAATTCCTTTCCCACTGAGTTTCAATTGATCTGTGATGGAGAGATATTGATGGCTATTACCCAATGATCGTTTTTCCTCTGACGCAGTTGAAATCCCCACTCGATAGGGGAACGATTTTTCTGCGTTTGATCCAACATCAGCCAAAACCTAGACATGACTGACGACGAGATTTTCTCTCAGTTTGTATATCTCTCTCGCACACAGACACGTACCCACACTATCTCAGGCACACGCAGCACACACACATGCACGTGAACACACACTCTCTCACTGTCACTTTCACACACACGCACGCACACACACACTCTCTCTCACTCTGACTATCTCTCCCCCTCTCCCTCCCTCTCTCTCTATCTCTCTCTTCTCTCTTCCCCCTCTCTCCCTCCACTCTCTCACTCACTCCTCTCTCTCTTTCTCCCCCTCTCTCTCCCTCCCACTCACTCTCTCTCTCTCTTCTTTCTCTCTCACTTCTCTCTCTCTCTCTCTCTCACTGCAACAAGGCGCGTGAGCCATCCTTTTCATCTGGTCAAATTTGATGTCAACACCCCTGGGGGTTGGGCCTCTGAATTCAATTCTCGTGACTCTCCGTCAAATGTGCGGCCAGGTGTAATATTTTCCGTTTCCGTGTGTTATCTGAAGTTGGACTCGGACCCCCTGCAGAGCACCACCAACACAAACAAACAAAATCCTTGATCTACCTTCACAACCGAATGTTCGCCTTCATCAAATTTCCACCAGAAAATTCTTCCTGTCAACATCTTTTTCTCTTTCAAAACCAAATCACAAAATTCCTTGATTGATGAGTTTTTTTTCTCACATTCCTTCGCGGTGAATCTTGTCTCAACGATAAAACCCCAGCTCCCCACAGTGTGAGAGGGAGACTAGATTATCAGTGTATCCACAGCCCCTATCAGCTGTTGACGTATCCGAATCAGCAGACGGGACGCCGGGGTTACATCAACACCTCCCCGGGGATCCAGCCCCACAGACTCACAACCACGCAGCTCGGGTCTGAAAAACTGCTGAGTCAGCACATTTTTGGGCAGCTTTGAAAATATTAGTCTCGGAACTCGTTGGTCTGATCAAATTGTGGGTTGGTTCAAAACTCCATTTCTTCAAGATTTGCATTGAAACTTTTCAACATTGTTCTGGGTTCTACATTGGAGACTTTTTTTATTCTTTCCTGAAGAGTGACTCTGTTTTGACCCGTCTCGTCCAATGCGCCCGAGGCGATGATGGGTGGAGAGCGGATCGGCCGTATTGACTGAATTGATTTTCAGGCCTCAAATTTGCGCTCAAATGCAATTTAGAGACTTTGATCTGGAATGAATGGGAGGAGGGCGAAACGGTCGAGTTTGCTCTGTGTGTGTGTACGTTTGTGTACGTGTGTGTGTTTGTGTTTGTGTGCGTGTGCGTGTGCGTGTGTGTGTGTGTCAGGTGTGTGTCTTCTGTGCTGGGTTGAGAGCAGCCACGGGCCCAAACCTTGAGGTGGGGAGGGGGTGCCAAACCTTGGAGATTGCAAACTCCAACCTTGAGCACACAAAAATTTATGTCAAAACTTGCGTCGCAGCATCAGTGTGTCTGCGACGAACGACGTTGGGGTTCGGGGCCAAATTATTGGGGATAAGGGTTACCTGACCCCACGACCCCATGGCCCCTGGATCTGCCAGAGGCCTGGCCAAGTCTCCTGCCTGAAGGAAAATATCTACTGGAAATGACATTTTCTTTCAAAGCGTAAAACACTCGTCCTCGGTTCGTTTTGAGGCACCCTCGTGTCTGCGCTCTGTTTTGTATTGGCACCTTTCTGCAGGAATGTTCAGAAGCGCTGAGTTGGATGAGTCTCGTCTGAGCAATGCGTGGTATGTATGCGATGTGAGGCAGGGGGGATCCCTGTACATAGAGCCTCGTACACAGAGCACCTGCTGCCAATTCCAACCCAATCGAGAGGCAGACACCCTCCCATCGTTCTCTCCTCAGGTACACACACCGCGTCCAACAAGCCACAGACACTTCTGCAAGAAACTTGGGTCTGGTGGAACTCTCATTTTCTGTTCGCGTGGAGTTTTTGAGGGTGTCACAGAGATGCTTGGGAACCTGGGGTCCCTGACCACACCCCACCCCACCCTCAATTTAAACTCCTTCGTTTGCGCCTCCAATGGTCGAAGGCTGACCGAGACTGAGATCCCCAAGCCCAAATCCAGGACCCTCCAGACAGTGCATCAGGAGACTCAAGTTTGGTCTTCTTCCAACAAAGCAAGCGTCTGTGGCATGGAGAAGGTGCAGACTCCCGAACTGCAAACAACAGCAACAGTCCTGGATCCACCTCACCCGGCTGAAACCAAACAGCAATGAACGAATTACAACAATGTTTGTACTCACCTTTGCAGTCCCTAGTGGTAGACTCCAATTCCAAAGCTGACCTCACTGGAGTGCTGTCACGTTTGTATCCCACAACTGAGACACCCACGAACACGTACACATCCAACAAGTTGTTAATGGATCATTGGCTCACAATCCGTTTGAGCCATTTACTGACCCTGCATCCTGCCAGACCATCCCAAAACCACCGTGGTCACTATGTTCTGTAGGAAACACGCGTGTTCTGTATCGGAGACACTGGAGGGCCACTCAATGTGAGTGTGGGTGTGCGAGACGGTGTGAGCCCTGCACACATGGAAGACGCACAGCTGATTCCTGACGCGATGCCGGCCGACTGCGTTCGTTTTCTACAGCAGCTTCTCACAGAGTGTTCCCGCCTTGGTGCTGGAGCGCCGTCCTTGCTGTTCCCGCCTCGAGGCTGGAGCGCCGTCCTTGCTCTCCGCAGCTGAACAGCGACACACTGACTGCAAATATTCAGTTCCACTGCCAAAGCTGGGGCGTCTTCTTTGGGAATGTGCATTTGTGGTTTTGGGCAAAACAGGTTGCAACCCACTGAACTTGCAGTGATGTTTGTTTTGGAAGCTGTCAAAGTTACTGGATCCAACACCCTGAGATGCAGGCAGACGAAGCCAAGCCCTGCCATGTCCAGTGTGCAGTTGGGTTGTGCAGGTCTTGACCTGTTCCTGCTGCAGGACGGCGCTGCGTTCGCCTCTGCGTTTCTCTGTATCGTGCTGCGTTATTCTGCGTCGGCTGGAAACGAACAGAGCCTCC
>JAAUXT010003690.1_pt1 | contig 18950 bp, 29 predicted proteins | sample 7278171 | NCBI WGS metagenome assembly JAAUXT01 (sample SAMN14350112, study PRJNA611818) | marine sediment metagenome | isolation source: surface marine sediment (1.8m) | place: French Polynesia: Moorea | collected 2018-08 | reverse complement strand
CCCCCCCCCCCCCCCCCCCCCCCCCCCCCCCCCCCCCCCCCCCCCCCCCCCCCCCCCCCCCCCCCCCCCCCCCCCCCCCCCCCCCGCCCCCCCCCCCCCCCCCCCCCCCCCACGCCGTGCAGCCGGGCGGTGGGGTCAACTGAGCGTGGAGGTCACCAGGCGTGCCAAGGTCATCAGGGTTGGGGGCGTGGGCAGCCAGGGCGCAGGGGTCAGCGGAGCGCCTGGGTTAGTTACCCTGGGGTGCAGGGGTCAAGTGCACTGAAGTGGGTCATTTCGTGCAAGGAGACGGAACCAGAGCAACAGTGGGTCTGGTGCAGTGGGATTGTGGTTGCACAGTGGTCAGCAAGGCATGGCCTGTCAGCGAGCAGTCGACACACCGGAGGGAACAACATTCTCTGAGATAGCCAAAAATTCTTGTGCCAGAATAGCTTTCAGGCTGTGCACAATCGTGAATTGTTCATTTGGTTGAGTCCAACAAGAAAGATTTTGTGGATCGCATTTTCAGGAGGAGTCCGAGAGCGACGAGTACAAGGCGAAGCCGAAGGTGAAGCGACGCGCACGCGCCAAGCTCAGCCAATCGGACGACGACTCCGACACGGACGCGCAGTGGCGCACAGTGCGCAAGCGCCGCAAACTGGCCGTGCACATGCGCAGGTGCGTGCAACCGGGAGCCAATCAGACTTGTCGTTGTCGTTCACAAACGAAGCAGAATAAGTTTCTTTTCTTTGACAAATTGTGAAATCCAAAATAGACAGGACTGTAGAAGGACAAATTTGGGTTTCCAAAACTCAGAATTTCCAGGGTGTGTTGTGACTGGAATCAAATGGTTCCAGAGCAAAAATGTGAAAAGTGGAAAGAAGATTGGGTTGTTCAAGCAGAAATTCAGGTCAAGAAGGACAAATTTGGTTTCCAAATCGCACACATCAGTTGTCGCGCAGACTTGGCTTGACCCGCTCATCTCTGTGTGTTTCAGCTGTATCGTGGAGTGGATCTCGCCGAGCGGGAAGGTGAAGGTCAAGGAGAAGATGAAGCCGGAGGAGAAGGGCGTGCCCAACAGAGGGGTGGTGAAGAGTGCAGAGACACGGGTCAGACGTACGTAACTCCCTCCTTGTACCTCCCTCCCTGTACCTCCACATGTGTCGTACCTTCCTGCGCTGCCCTGAGGAGAAGGGTGCGGCGACCCGGGGTGTGGTGAAGAGCGCAGAGACACGGGTCAGAGGTACGTAACTCCCCGTACCTCCCCATGTGTCGTACCTCCCTGCGCTGCCCTGAGGAGAAGGGCGCGGCAACCCGGGGTGTGGTGAAGAGCGTAGAAACGCGGGTCAGAGGTGCGTACCTCCCCCTGTACCTCCCCGTGTGTTGCACCACCCTGCGCGGCCCTGCAGAGGAAGGGCGTGTCCACCCGGGGCGTCGGGAGGCGTGCTGAGGCACAAGTCAGAAGCACCGGCACATTCTCCCCGCGCGTGTCCTTCACCGTCCCACTCTTGTCCGAGTCTCTCGCGACTGAAACAACGCGCAGCACTTTTCAGAAATTGACCTGAGTTGGGCAATCTCAGTGGATGCCGACAAGAACTCGTGGTGAAGTATGTGGATCAAATTTCATAAATTTTTGCGAGGGGAAGCATTCTACTTCACATTTGACATTGCGGTGTACTCTTCGTCCAGTTTGCCCATTTGCAGCGACGCATCGCCACGTGTCTCGCGCATGACCGGATGTGTGACCCATGTGACCGGATGTGTGACCCACGTGACCGGATGTGTTTCAGAGCTGTACCAGGAGGCGCCCCCTGCCGTGGAGACGCTGAGTCGCGACCTCGAGGGCCAGATCGACACCGTCGGGAAAATCCTCTCGCTCCTCGAGAAACACAAAACTTCCGACAAAAGTACGTCCAACATACTTTGTACTGAGCTTGCATATTCGAGGTGAAGGACGAAAGTCCTTGTCGTGACCCGTCTACCGCAACGCAGTCTCATGTTTTTGCGTCCGACGTCCTCACACGTGTGATAAGAGCACACATGCACTGACCAACCAACCCCGAATGAATGCTGTCTGAAAGCCGAGACAAACGAGCTTCAAATTGTTGGTGGACGTACGAGGGGGATCCCAATGCCGGCGACCGGGCAAAGCATGTTGTATCACCTTTAGGACGCCTGTTGTGCGCAAATTTGTCGACACGGACGATCGTCCTGATATTTGCGTGTAAATGGGCGGCAGCATTATGATCACCCTCGTATGTGTTTCGTGTGTTTTCCAACTGTGGAGAACTGAACTTTAAGTGTTTGTTACATGCTCACGCTTACAGCCAGGAAAAAGAGAGGAAGACGTACGTAGCTTTGCTCTCTGTGTGGCGTTGGTCACAAACGCTGGTTTCATTTTCTTCCATTGTGACTTTGTCAAGCAGAATCAAGCGTTGGTTGTCATTGTCTGCACTGTCGACTGTAAGAAACTGCTTTCGGTATCTTGCGTCGCTGTTCGGTCGTGCATCTCGATGTGGCTCAGACCCTCATAGGGAAGTTGTCTTGACGCTGTTGTGTGTGTCTTCTCTTGCCTGGAAACACCGTACGAGATGCGTCAGGCGTCTCTTGCACTGACACAACACAGCGACTTGATGTCTCGCGTGTTTCCTCTGAAGTCCATGACCGCTTCGTTGCCAACTCAACGCAGCAATTATTGCCTTGCACATAAAAGCAAGATGCAGCACATCCATTGTGATTCAGGCAAAGGTCCAATTTGGCATCTGAGGTCCACGAAATTTCGCTGTGTGTGTTGTGTGTGTGTGTGTGTGTGTGTGTGTGCGCACGCGCGTGTGAGTGTATGTGTATGTGTTGCAGATGTGCAGGTCCCCGTTCTTTCACAGCCCTGTATCTGTTGCAGACCGGCGGCGCACGGTGGACGACGTCGTCACGGAGACGACGCGCGCGACGCAGCGTCGCAGCGCGCTCGACTCGGGACGCGAGCTGCTCAACGCCGTCTTCCTCAAGTACAACACGGGTGCGCATGCGTGGTGTCAGCTCATGCTACAGCTATTCCATGTTTTACTTGCGAAGAATGCTGCCTGTCCGTCCAGAGGGCCAGTGGTCAGAAAGGGTGTTGAATTCGTCCGGTACCCCCGACCCTGCGCTTGTGCAAGGTGGTGTTTGCATAATTTGCCGTGTACAACGCGGAATCACTGGACAGAAGAAAGGTTGGCGCGCATGCGCGCGCACGTGTGTGTCTGTTTGTTATTGTCAGCATGCCTATGACTGCGTGTTGCTGTGTGTGTGTGTGTGTGTGTGTGTCTGTCTGTCTGTCTGTCTGTCTGTCTGTCTGTCTCTGTGAATGTGTGTGTGTGTGTATCGTATTGCAGTATCAACGAGCGTGTGAGTGTGTGTGTGTGTGTGTGTGTTGTCCGCTGTTTGCGATTGTGTTTCAACCCGTCGGGCAGTCTCTGAACTGAATCTGGTTCGCCTGCAGAGTTGCGGGACCGACTGAAGGCGGCGATGGTGTCGCAGGCGCAGGTGAAGAAGCAGATCAAGGACAGCGGACAGCAACCGGAGGAGCCGGACGCCTACGAGAGGTGAGGGTGAAGAGGGGACGGGCAAAGAGGGGAGGGGGAGAGGTGGGAGAGCTGGATGGGTGGGGAGGAGGGAACCTGATTGGGTGTGGAAGATGAGGGGAAGGAGAGCGGGCATCAGCCGGGGGAACCCGACGCTGACGGAAGGTGAGAAGCAAGGCGGGAAGGGGGAAATGAGCAGGGAAGCCTGAAGGGCCCAACGCCTGTGGGAGCTGCGTCTTCAGGAGAGAGAGTCGGATGGGAACTGGAGCAGTGGGTGAGAGCAGGGCAGACTGTGGGAGAAAGGAGACGAGTGTTGAAACTGGTCCAGGCGAGAGCAACTGAAGAGAGGATGCACAAGAAACCAGATGAACACTGCGCACTTGGGGCACTTTCCAACTGAGTTGTCCAACTGAATGGTTCAATTATTTTGCGGCAGCTTTATTGTTGATATGACTTCAAAATTGCTATGTCCGTGTTGCCTCTTGAACGTTTGTGCATGTTTCCCGCAGGTCGCCGGCGTTCCGGAAGGTGGCTGGGAAGAAGCCTCGGGCGGCGCGGCGGGAGCGACAGCGGTCCGCGGGCGGAGCGGCCTCGTCCCCCGGGGGAGCAGCAGCGGGGAGCCCCGGGGCCGTGGTGCAGACCCTGTCCCCCTGCCGCAGCATCATGGGCCTCATGAAGTCCCCCACCAGTCCACACAGAGGGTCAGTGTTGCAGATAACATATCACACTTCTTGAAAACTGTGGTCAGGTTTCAACGTGACATTTTGTACTGTATCCCCTCGTGTGTCCACCCGGTAAAGATGCACCTTTCTGTCTTGGAATTATGCACCAAAAATACCTCCAGGGAGGTCGCGTGATTTGCACCCCATTGGAATCTGCACCCAATATCACCCGTCACAAACCAACATTCCAAAGTTGTGTACTTTGAACAAAATCCTTCCTGCCACATCATGCTTGAACCAAAAGAAGTCTGCACACCAAGAATTAACAGAATTGAACACTATCTTTTTGGAAAAACTCTTGTCCACAGAATCTTGTCCACAATGCCTTATGTGCTTTGTGCCATTGCAATGGGTTGCAACGGTGCAAATCACCAAAAAGGAGGGGTGCATCTCATGCATGGGCATGGGGTCACCATTGGTTCAATGGGACCTCCATGCAACAGTTCAAGTCAGGGTGCGACTTGTACTTGGGTGGATACGGTAATTGGCTGTGTAGCATTGATCCTGATACAAAGAGTGAGCTTTAGCCCCCTCTCTTGGGTGCAGTCTTTTGCCAGACCAAAGCCGTTTCTTCTCGTGTGTTCAGGCTGATAACGACAGTTGTGTGTTGTGCTGCAGGATTCGGAGCCCGACCCTGGCGCTCTCCCCTCGCGCCAACTCTCCTGCCTGGAACACGCTGCAGATCCTCAACATGCGCTCCTTCGTGCCGACACAACGCTCGCTCATCCCCGCGCCAGGGGCGTACCGTGGGATGGTGCCGGGTGAGTGTGTACACGTGTGTGTGTGTGCGTGTGTGCGTGTGTGTGTGTGTGTGTTCATGCGTGTGACTGTGGATGTATGCGTCCGCGCTCTAGCTCATCTTTTCTGTGGCGTGCACTTTTCTGCGCGTGTCTGGAAGTGTGTTAAGTTTGTTCTTCAGTGTACTTGGAATTTTCCGACACCACCTGACTCTCCCACATTTTCCGCAGGCTTCGGCGCGTCTCAGATCTACCTGAACAGTCCCCCTGGTGGCCGGAAGCAGAACCAGAGCGCCAAGCGGAAGCCCGACCAGAACGAGGTCATCCTGATCGAGAGCGATGACGACGACAAGGCCAGCGACAGCGGCGCCCCCGTGTGTAAAATAGGTGGGTGAGTTAGCGACGGGAGAGTTCTGCGTGAAAAGGTGCGAAGAGGTGCTGTCGGTGCGTGAGTGGATCAGGCACAGTAATCTTCAAACTTTGTGGGGAAAATTCCTGGTGCGGATCCAGGCACACGCAGTGGGCCAAGGTCAAACAGCTGGCTGTCGTCTCTGGACGTCCCAAGCCTTCATCTTTCGGCAAAAGATTTGAGGGAGTTCTGTGCTCGCGCGTGTCACAATTGTTTCACTTCTCAGTCACACTTGCGCATGCGCGCGTGTGTGTCTGTGCTTGTGTGTGCTTGTCGGGTTCTGTCTGGTGTTGGTTGCTTCCTGAAGCAAGAACAAGCGATTTGGGTCTTTCCTGTTGCAGGCAGCACGTTCTCGCTGAGCTCGGGAGAGGGCAGCGCCGTCGCCGCCGCGCTGCTCGACCAGTTCGGCAAGGCGTCCCCCAGCGGCAGTCCCGAGAAACAAGATGGCGGCGGCGGCGCGCGCAAGCGCAAAGTGCCTTCGTGCGAGGAGTGCGGACATTCGTTCGACAGGATGGAGAGGTGAGGCAAAGCGTGAAGACGGAGCTCCGAAATTACTGGTTGCTGTTGCACGCCTTTCAAAGCGCAGGGCGAGATTTGGATGGTGGATCCACGTCAACAACCAGCAGATGCGTTTTGCTCGTGCGCGTCCAGCAGACAGTCTCCAGTCAAAATGATTTTTGCGTCTCACTGTCCCAAAGGAAATGTTTGCTCAGTGTGTGTGTGTTTTGTGCTTGTTCCTGTTTTTCTGAGAGGTTCACGTTGAGATTTGAGATGTTTCGTGAACACTTGGTATGCAGGTATCACAGGGTGTGTGTGTGTGTGTGTGTTCGTGTGAGTTGAACGCACTGGCACTCTGCACCTTGTTCCACAGGTACCAGGCGCACATGTTGATGCACCAGGGCCTCAAGGCAAACGAGTGCAGCATCTGTCACCGGAAGTACGCGCGGCGGGACGCTCTGCGCACGCACGTCAAGTCGAACCACCCCGCGCAGTTCAAAACGCTCTACGGCTGACGAGTGGACCGAAACACAAACACACGTGCCTGGATGACCTGTGTGTATTGGATGATGTCAGCTGTTTTGGATCAGATGAGGCCTTCACGTTACGTATCAATCCAACGTCATGTTGCGCGTGTGCGTCGGATGACGGTCGGTGAAACTGCTGACGTCAGCAGAAATACCCATTGCCCAGCTTAGTTCGTGCTGGGTCCAAGCCAGGGCCTCACGTACTTCAGGTGACACCAGCAGTTGCGCCAACGCCGTTATGATACACAGTCCGCATGGCAGTGGCGAGGAACCCAAACGCCATTGGGCTCGTTCGATTTGCTTGCAAGCTGGAATATCAGTGGAAAGCAAACGGAGTCACCGAATGCAGTCCACAATGCCAGTCCAAACAGAAAAACTGATTCCAAGTGGACTTCGTTGAACAACAATGCCAATTCATCAGTACCTGTCTGGGGTGTGGGAAATTGAGAAGGAACGTGCTCAATCATTGAGACAGGAAAATGGGACAGAGGAAGAAAACCAATGTTGTTGGATTTTCATCGTTTGTACAGTGCGTGACCTGATCAGGTGTATCCAGTGATTGCATCGCTGTGGCTTGTTTGTGATGGAAATCAGGCTGCACGTCGCCGTGAAGCAGGCAAGGATAAACCACGGCAGAAACTCCCGCTCACCGCGCGTCGGCGCAAACTCTGCAGTTTGTACAGGAAGTCGCGTCAGATATGGCTTGAACACGTCAGATATGGCGGGAACACGTCAGATATGGCGGGGACACGTCAGATATGGCGGGAACGCGTCAGATATGGCGGGAACGCGACTGTAGATACAGTTTGCACACAATACTCACCTTTTCCATAGCAACACGTGATCCTCGAACTGAACTGCAAAAACGGTCGGTTTCCATGGAAACCCAGCCGCCCTGGGAACTACATATCACTTCCTGCATCTCTCACTCACTCTGTGCCCTTTCTGCACTGACGGGACCCGGTTCAATGTGTATGTGTGTGAGTTGAAGGGGGGGTGTAGTTTGACTCCACCCTGAGCGTCTGCCACACGTCACGTCGCAGATTTGTCCATCTCGGTTGTGTTGAAATTGACGTTGGCGGCGTTTGGTGTGTGACGGGACGCTTGCCGGAACTTCCTGTTCAGAAAAACACGTGCATGTGCGAACCATTGTGATCGTCACGATCCCGTCTGTGCGTCTTCACTGCAGCTCAATTTCTATTTCAAGGTCTCCGTGGTGGGGAGGGGGGCAGACTCAACTCTGACAGTGCAAACCTAAAGAAAACAGATCACTTGACTATGTATCCGCCCTCACTGTTTCTGTCTTTCTCACTGTGAACTGAAGGTTGTTTCTGTTTCTGCCACAGATGAATGTACATTTTTCAGTTTGTGGAACTTGCGGAGTGGGAATTGTTGTAGAAGTTGTTTTGGGATATTTGCCGCCGCTCCTGCGTGTTCTGTTCTGCCCACTGCATCTGTGTGTCATTGTGGGGCTCTCACTGCCCTCTCAGGAAGCCGACCAGGGGAGGGGGACGGGGGGGGCACCTCACTGGTCATTCTGACCGTGGAAGGACGGGTCAGCTTGACTGGTCAGTCTGAGCATGTCTGGTGCGGGTTAGGTGGGGTGGGGTCAACCTGCAGTTTCGTTTCCACGGATGTAGATCAGCTGGTCCGTCACTGCAGTGAAGCCTGTCATGTGATGAGCTGAACAGTTGTCTCATTTCAACAACCAACAACGCTTTACCCCTTGTTCACTCTGGTTGCGCGAATCGGTGGCGGAAAGGCTTTTGCTTCTGAAGCCAAAATCTGTGGAGCCAAAGCCTTTCCATCATCGATTGACGGAACCAGTGTGAACAGAACGATTGCAGCAGCAGGCCATTTCACGCCCAATTTACCCAATGTGTTACACACTGTGTTTCGTCATGGGTCCGGAACCAGTGTGAACACGGGGCAACACACGATTTGTCATCTTTTGTACAAACTGTAGCGATGAAAAGTATTTGTCAGCACCGAGACGGGATGGGAACTGCAGATAGAACTGGTTGCAACTGGTAGAAACGCACCTTGAATCGGAGGTAGCAACTATGACACTAACACCCGGTTATAAATGGGGAAAACTAACGGTGGTTTTGAATTCGTTTCCCTCCAGTGCGCCGACGTTACGTCAGGGAAAGAACACGTGTTCACTCCCAAGTGATACACACTGTCAGTGGAAAAACTTTTGTTTGCTTTTGCCCCCGCGACTTGTACGATTCTTTTGGCGTGCAAGGGGCGTCGTGTGCCACAATGAATTCGTTATGGGGGGGGGGGGCATCGCGTGGTGTCTTGTGGCTTTGTTTTGCACAAGGCCCGTCCCACAAGTTCGCATTGTGTGTTTGCGTCTCGCTGTACCGCTCAGATACCGTATCCACCCTTGCTTTTGACGCACCTTATCCTTGTTTTTGAGCACTAAAAGCAGGGGTACATGCACATGGGTGTGAGATTACCACAATTTCAATGGGACCTTCACAAGAAATCAAGGCTGAAGTTGGGTGCGTCTGAAACTTTGGTGAACTCGGTAAATGTGACGCATTGTGGTGTGAGCTTGCACTTCAAGTGTTGAAGAAAGGCAGCACGGTGTCTCTTTCAGGTCAAAAAGATTTTCCTCCACTTTCACAGTCCAGAATTGCGTTGTCACGTGGCGGGGGGGGGGGTCACGTGGGGGTGTCACGTGTCGTCACTGCGCATCTTGCTTTTGTTCGTTGACCCTGATTCTCCAGTGAAGGTTGTCACGTGATTCGGCGGCGCCTACAGTTCAGGTCTCTGCGCATCTTCTCTGCGCAGCTTCAGCTTTATCCACGATCTGAGTTACTTCTGATGCGAAGACAAGAGAAAAATGATAGAAACATGCTCTCTACTGTTCCTCGCTAATTTCCGAAGGAGAAAATGTGATTCCTCTGATTTGGGTTGATTTTGAAACCCGCCTTTGTATAATGTGTGTTACCGTTAATTTATCCTCACACACTCGTGGTGTGCGCTTTTTGTGACCATTTCTTGATTTGTAAATATTTTGTACATTTTGCTACTACTTCAGGTGAATTCCCACGTTCATAGATAAAGTTTTCACAAAGCAAAGATGGCGGCTTGGTTTTTGTTTCGCTCGCACTTTCCGCAGAGATTTGTGAAGGAAGTTAGCAATTCGCGCAACAAGAACACCTGTCAGCGTGGACCAGGTGCGTTATGGTGGCCATGTTGAACTCCAGTGAGGCATTGTGGTCAAAATCGATTTGGGTGAGAGTGGAAATTCTGTGAGTCACGACTATCCGCCATCGATGTGCTTGGCCTCTGCGCAAGTGGGGTTGGTGCCACGGATGCCGAACCCCTCCCCACAGGACCTGTCTCTTACGACCCAGCTTGGACACTGGTGCCGGACACCACCTCCCACCTCCAGGAGTGCACATACACACATACACACACACACACACACACACACACACAGCGATTGCACTCGGCACGCTGGAGGACGCCTTCAGCGAACCGCGCGCTCCACACTCGTGCGTCTGCAAATCTGCGCACGCAAAACTGGAAGATTCGTAAAATAAAGAAACACGAAGTCACTGGTTATGAAAGAATCTCTTGGCTTTATTCACACCCCTCTTCTCTCTCCACTCGTCGACACAGACGCTTCCGAGACATTCAAACGAAGCGGGAAACAAAAATAAACTTCATTTGAGAAACGAATAGACGACGGTGATGACGTCGCAATTTTAAAATGGCGGCATGTGACGGCAAAATGTAAAGCATTCTGTACAGAAATGTACACCTGACGCACAGAAGAGACGAAATCGAATTTTAAATAATACAAGACACTGTACATGAAACACAAAACGACCCTGGAGGTTCGGTTGCGCCAAGGACGAAACGCAGGGCGAAGTACGCCAGCGTAACGCAAGCGTAATGCAACGTATTTGGCGCTCAAGGGCAGATCCAGGGAATGATGGCAACCACCCCTCCGAACCCCTGGAAGATTGCCCCGATACACACACACACACACACACACACGCACATGTTGGTACCAACTTGTTTGTGCACGTCGAACTTTCAAAGTTGAAGTTGCCACCTCCCCAAGGGTGTCGCCCCCCCCCCCACCTTCTCCAGACCCTGGATCCGCCCCTGGACCCGTCTCTGCGTTTCGTTCTTGACGCACAAACTCCAACTGCGACGCACACTGTACACATACAATTCGCGCACTGTACAGATAAAAGTGGTATTTCGTCAAAATGCACCAAAACTGCATTTGTACAAAAGTTTCGGCCATCTTCATGATTGTGCCCTTATCCACTGTAATCGCAAGCGATGGGGAAAGTTAGCACCTTCAAAGCGCGGCGAAGATGTGCACAAGAAAGAATTGTTGTTCTCTCCGAAAAGAAGCGACTCACGAAAGCGAAGCCAAGTTGAAAACAATGGTGAAAGCTCCCAAGACGGAAGTTTCTGAATTCTGACTTCACTGTGCATTGTTTTGACTGGGAGGTGGGTGGAGTCTTGGTCAACTGTTCAGAGATGACTCGCCAAAACGCGAATCTTTTATCTCTGGCAGAGCAATGGCAAATCTACTCGGTCCGTACACGCAGAAAATCGTTCACAAGTCGGATCCAAAAAGAAATCCAGGTCGCATCCCAAACTTCCCATTCTGTTCAGTTGAAGCAGTTTGTACCAAATTTCACAATTGGGGGAAAGTCTTCCGCACAACCCTTGTGAACAAGCGCACAACACGACGGAGTCACACTGCGTCTGCGCGCGTCGCGTGGTTCCCTCTCTGGACACGCGCACAAACGCAGTGTGAACCAGGACTGACGACACTTGACAACAGACTTGCATACATGTCCCACCTGCAGATACCTGTTTCTATAGCAATCTTGCTCTGCAACCACGAAGGCGCGAAAACTCATGGCAAGTATCCTGTGCGATGCACAAGCGCCTCAAAGGAAATGTCTTTTTTCGGAAAAATGTCAAAAAATATGCATTTTATCGAAAATACTGCTATTTTACAGGCAACTGGATTCTGACAAGGCCAGATACGCAGTGCCATATGAGATGCTTTCAATGAGTTTTTCCTTGCTTTTTCTGGAGGGTTCAAAACACTGGTCAACTTGCCCATCTGAGTACAATTTTCCACGAAAATATCGTTCATGCCCAGTCAATGCAGGAAACTGTTGAGCACCAAAAAAACTACACTTTTGTGAACACTGACAACATTACAACCTGGTACCGCTACAAAATGTGCGCTTCTCGTGAAAAAATAACTTTGTACTGACATGTCTGAAGACGGTGCATCATGTGACGTGAAACTGCGATTTCCAGCATTCTGAATATTTCTGAAAAGCCACATTCACTCGTGTACAAGTCACGCTTTTGTTGTCCTCATATTGAGCGTCAAAAGAAGGGACACGTCCAATACATGAGTTTGACTTCATTATTTTAAATGGGTTCGTGCTCCCAGAAAATTTGGGCAATATCTGGGATGATACTTGGGCGCGACTTGTACACGAGTGACCACGGTAGGACCAGCGCAGCGCGCAGTGGACATTGGGAAGAGGATGGCACGACGGACAACAATAGCAACTGGAATCATCGCAAAAAGCACTTCGCGCAATCCTGAGGTATCGAAATTTCACAGCGTCAAGTTCACAGGCAGATGGCGCTGAATCGTTGTCGCTGCTGGCAGTTGATCTCAAAAATACAAAAATTCATTCACTCCACGCAGCCAGAAACACGTGCGCGTCAACAGGCGTTCGTTCTCCCCAACTCGATTCTTACATTTTTTGTGCATGTTTTTGTGTCTGGAACACAGTACGTGTATCTGATAAATTTTCACAAAATTTTCAAACAGCGTCAAAAGCAGTTTGGTGCTTTGTAGAGATGTGCATCAGAATCTACAGTGCAGGATTTGACCTCGTTGCTTGTGTGAATTTGCGCCGCAACACGTGGCGCCCCGCAGGGGTCGCGGTGGCGCCACCCAGCGGCCGGGAAAAACTTCCTTCGCGTATGTACAGGTTTCCTTTGTGCATCACTTACTTATCTCTGCATTCACGAACATTTCCTCAGGGTCCGTCCCATCTTTGGCAGCGAATCCTCAATATTCGTACAAAATCCGACTCTCATTCCACTGTGTGCCTTTCGTATCTCCAGTCTCACAGCTATTGCTTGCTTCAGTTTTCTTCCACTGTGACATGTCAACAGCCAGTTGATAGTGAGCTTGGGCGGATCCAGGCGTGGGTGGGTGGGGGGGCCCTGCTCCAGGACCACTGGAAAAATGAAACCACCCCAGCCCCTTGTTTGTGTTGTGCCACAGGCACAATTTCTCCCCTCCTCCCTTTGGCAAATCAGTCCCCTTTCGGACATGAAAGGGGTCGGCCCACTGATTAGATCCTGGAACCGCCCCTGGTGTGGTCCAAATATCCTCACACACAGTTCACAGGCAACACGTGCAAACCACGCTGACACTTCCTTTCACTGCATGTGCTCCAGGCCCTTTCTCACATTATCGCCCACGCGTCCGGACGCACTCAGCCCAGCTGTACAGATAAATACGCCACATTCAGCTCCCATTCATTCCACTTCTTATGTACAAAATATTCGCGACGATGTGCGAGTCTGTAACGGCTCCACCGTTTCTCTCCGCACTGACTGAGCAGTTCAGTTTTCGCTGCTGTGACTCCCAAGTATCAGCTGTGTGACTCTTTATTTGGTATGAACCTCGTCTTCGTAACCTTCCGCGCACAAACTTTCGATCCACTTCACGTGATCCTGATTTCCACGTGCGCCACAAGGCTTCAGACGAAGTCCTCTGCACCAGCACATTTCACGTCACGTGTCCTGAAAAGGGCGTCTTGGAAATCCCGAAGATTCCCGAGGTATCGCGGCGGAACTGCCCGACCGCGGACGAAGTGGGCGGCGGAAGAAGCCGAAGTTTGCGCCGAGTTTTGGCGGAGGTTTCCGAGTTTAGACGGAGGTTTCCGAGTTGAGTCGCAGCACGAACTTGTTGGTCTTTGGGTCGATGACCTCTTCCGTCAGGTTGAAATGCGGCAGTTTTCGCACCGTCACCAGCAGCGAGACGTCACCCTGACGCAACTGCAACGGAAAGGAACAACGCTCTGAGATAAAGGTCTCTAGCAAGGCGACCAGTCGTGACATGGACAGCAGAATTGTGTTGCAGCTTCCTCCAACACCAGACTGTTTCTGCTTCTTTTTCTGTCGCAGGTCAGGCGGACGAAAACCCAACAAAAACGACCTTTCCTCGCAATTGTTTCGCCTCAACGAAATTCCCATCACGTATCCATTCGCTTTGAGTGATGTGCAGCAAGACACTCAAAAGAGTGCGCCACTTCTTGTCGAACCAAACCGGTGTCCATTGTACCACATCAGCACACCCTGACCATGACACCACTATCACCTCGTTTATGTTGTGCCCTTCCCTGATGCAAATGCCAGTCTTCCAAGGTAAATCACACCGCATTACACTTCTCTGCATTTCCAGTGAACCCCACCCACCACCCAGTGTTTCCCGGCTGCGCGCGCACCTGGAAGAGCGTTCCGTGCTCGGCGGCGCGACTCAGCAGCTGGTCGCAGATGAGAACCCACGTCTGCGTCGAGCGGTAGTCCTTGTCGCTGAAGATCACAGGACCTGCGCGCAAAAAGGGTTAATGAGTTCACACACACAATTACTTGAGTGCACAAGCACTAGAGCTAGCTGTCTGCTGAAGCTGTGGTGCCATGACGGCACGTAATCGGCGTCCAGGTACAAAGGCCAATGCAATCGTTTTGCGCAGTTGCTATGAACACAATCGAGACTAACACGTGCGCGCGCACTCGCACACACACACACACACACACACACACACACACACAACGCGCAAGTCACACACACATGTATGCGTGCGCACTCGCACACACACACAACGCGCACGCCACACACACACACACACACACACACATGTATGCGCGCGCACTCGCACACACACACGCACACACACATACAACGCGCACGCCACACACACACACACACATGTATGCGCACGCACTCCAACGCACAGTTTCGGTTGTACTCACCCTGACAGAGGTATCTGCTGAGGAAGCTCTTGGGAGACATGTCGTGGGAGATACAAGTGGCGAGGTGCTCCAGTATGCTCTCCATCGTGTACCTGCAACAACAATACAATACAACAATCCGTCAAACACACAAGACTAGAACCTGCACCGGCTCAACATGTGCGGCCAACACGGCTCAACATGTGCGGCCAACAAACTATTTCCCGTGTGCCCAGGCCAGGCAGTGGGCAGGCGATGTTGCGGGTAACGTGTAGCCAAGCTGCTGAGCGACAATGCGGGACGTGCAATTCTTGGGCTTCTGAGCGATAACAGGGGACGTGCGATACCTGGACTCGCAGTATTTGGGCTACTGGGCGATTATGTGGGACAACGGTACCTTGGCCAATGGGCGATAATATAAGACAGGCGGTACCTGGGCTGCTGAGCGATAATGAAGGACAGCGGTACCTGGGCTGCTGAGCGATAATAGGGGACGTGCGTACCTGGGCTGCTGACGTGTGACTCGGAGGTACTTCTGCAGCGCGCGCGCCATCGACGGGAAGATGCTCTGCGCAGCCTCCATCGGGTCCATCGGGATCGCAGGACCTGCGCGACACCACACGAGTCCAGTCAGTCAGAGAAGAAACCTGTCTCACCACTGCCCAGTTCATTGACCTCAGTTGTACATGAAGATGCAAACAGCCTTCGCGATTCCCCACATTGAACCAGTACAGATGTTTCTGTGTTCAGCACAGGTTTACAAAACTCGCCCCCAAGTCACGTCCCACAAGGCCACGCCCACGTGTACAGAAGGCGATATTCAGTGACGGGCAATCAGACCGCCGACTTGGGTCTTCTGCCACGTGCGCGCACGCCACGTGGTCAGTGGGCGATATTGGAGGCGTCTCTCACCCTGCTCGTCCTGGAGGCGCTTGATGTGGGTGAACGCCTCCTCGGCGGCGACGAGTAGCCGCGCGTGTCGCTTGCGGACGCGCCGCTCGTGCTCCTGCTCCTCGTAGAAACGGTCGTTGTGCGACGTGTCCCGCCGCCGCGCAGCCGCCGCGAAGATCGCGCGCGACCGGCTGAAAGGGTCACGTACACGTCAGCGTCAAGTGTGCACGTTGGCGTCCAAACAGTGTGCGTGGCGTCGAGTTGAGTTTCGAGAAAGCTTTGATTGATGTCATGTATACGCCAGCGTCAAGTCACGTGCATTCACGTCAAATGTCAGGCCACGTGAACGCATTCAACCTTGATGCACGCAAGCGTCGGTCAGGACGTGAACGCAAGCAAAGCGAGACTGATTCCGGTCATGCTCAAACGCGCTTTTGTCAGTTGACGCAAATAGGGTTGACACAGCCACTGGCAGTGGCGTCAAGTTTCGACAAAAATCTTTCGCAAGACCTGAGTTAGGCGGATTTGTGTCTGGCAGAGCTCTCACCTGGCGGGCGTGTTGGGCCCCATGCCGTCGATGTCGTAGAACTTGAAGTTTGAGATTTTCGGTGTTCGTCGCGGCATGTGCTCTAAGTACGGGTTGTAAATCTGCAGCGAGGCAACAACATAAAACTGAAGTGGTCGCTCTCTTCTGGTGTGTGTGTGTGTGTGTGTGTGTGTGTGTGTGTGTGTGTGTGTGTGTGTGTGTGTGTGTCCGCGCAAGGCACCCTCGATTTTCTTTGTCCGAATGCGTTTGCCAAAGGTCCGTGGACCCGCCTCCTTTTCATTTTCTCAACCCTTTGAAGAACCCTCCACTCAGGACTCACATTTCCCACACACTTCGTGACTCCCCCCACCACCACCCCCACCCCCATGATCCATCTGCATCAGTCGCACCTGGAAGTCCTTGTAGTACTGCTCGAGCACCCAGACGGCGAGTCTCTGTATGCTGAGCTGGCCGGCCGTGTACACGTGGCTCTCCCCGTCCGGAGAGCGGGTCACGCGCAGCACGTACTGCGGTTGCAGCTGCCGGATCTCCAGCAGGATGATGGCCAGGTAGTGCACGAAAAGGAGCGCGTCCACCAGGGAGCTCGCGTACAGCACTGAAACATTCAACAGCGCGTCATACAGGGAGACCAAACATTCAACAGCGCGTCATACAGGGAGACCAAACATTCAACAGCGCGTCATACAGGCAGTGTACAGCACTGGAATGTTCTACAGCGCGTCATTCAGGTAGTGCACGAAGAGGAGCGCGTCCACCAGGGAGCTCGCGTACAACACTGAGACAGAGAGGGGTTGAACAGTGTGTCAACCAGGAAGCTGCTGGCGTACAGAACCAAAACATTCAACAGCGCGTCATACAGGCTGTGCACGATGGGCGTCAAAAATGGCGCTCGCGCACAGCACTGAAGGAAGTACGTATCAGCGCGTCACACACGGAGGCATTTGCACTTCAAGCACAATTTTCAGACTTCTCGCATTCCAGACGCCAGTGCTTGGTGAGCTGCAGTGCTGGGCCCAGCAAACAAGGGAATCAGTACGCACCTATGCTGTGGTAGTTGGGCTCGGCCTTCTCGTAGATGCGGACCCCGTAGAAGAGCCAGAAGGCGAAGGTGACGATGAAGACGAGGAACATGACGAGTGCCCTGCAACACAACACGAGAGACGTAAGAACCCTGCGTCTCTCCTCGCGGTGGAAACTTCCGTATTCACACACGTTTGAGTCGCACCCAAGAACAAGACGCTTCCCAACGTCTTGATTTTCTGGTGTCAGATCCCATTGAAACAACGTCTTACACTCATGCACAAGACGCACCCCCAGTTTTGGTGCTCAAATTCCGGACAAAATTATGCGTCTTGTACACGGGTGGACGCCCTGGATTCGTGACGGAAAAGGAGCAAACGAAACTTCACCCCTGGGTTGGACAAAGGGTAAAGACAGCCATTGTGGCGAACTCGGTTGGCGTAAATTGAACGCGCCCAATGAAGAACCCATCGTAAAATTTCAGTTTGGAACAAGCGAACAAGAACAGAAACGCAAGTAAAACTGGAAGCCTTGTTTTCACCTGAACTGGTCGGTGTCCTGAAAATATTTGCAGAAGAAAAATCCACTTGTTGGGAAAGGAACCTTCCGCACAAGGCCAGGAAGAAATCTGTGTGTGTGTGTGTGTGTGTGTGTGTGTGTGTGTGTGTGTGTGTGTGTGTGTATACGTGTATGTGTGTGTATGTATGTATGTGTGTATGTGTGTGTATACATGTGTGTATACATGTGTGTGTATGTGGTCTTTGTGTGTGTGTATGTGTGTGTATGTGTGTGTGTATGTGTGTGTGTATGTGTGTGTGTGTGCATGAGCGCCAAAGCCAAAGTAAGCATCTGTACGAATCAATTTATTCCCCGCGCCATGCTAACACGCCGCTCGTCAGTCCACGCACCTGAATATGAAGATGCGCGGCATCGTCGCCTTCGGTTTGCGAAAGAAGAGCGCCCAGGTGCCGATGAGCAGGATGAGCAGCTTCGCCGAGAAACTGATGAAGAGGCCCTCACACACCGGGCCACAGGGCTCCTGCTCCCACTCCTGAAAATTCGGCCGTGTCAATGGTCAGATCTCACTAACAGAGACGCCTGTGTTTCTACGCTGCGCGACGTTTTCGTATTTTCCCTTGAAATTGGTGTCCACGGAGCTGAAGATCACGCCCAGCCCAATTTTTCTGAGTTTGACCTTACAACGTTTCCCGTCCTCTCTGACACAAGTTTGACCTTGAACGTCATAGTTGACCTTGGTACATGGTCTCACTATGACACCGAGTTTGACCTGAGGTTGACCTTGGCACAGAGATTGACTTTGGCACCAAGTCTGACCTTGGCGCTGACCTTGGCGTCAAGTCGACCTTGGCGCTGACCTTGGATGCCGAGGTTGACCTTGGGACTGACCTTGATGCCGAGCTTGGGGAGCCCGACCATGACGATGGGCGACACGAAGGCGACGAGACCGAGCACGGCGGCGAGTAGCGACCCGACGTAGCGCGCGCACTGGAACCCGATCGAGTCCTCCATGTCCTGCAATCAATCAATCAATAGGTCAATCAACAGATCAATCAAAACCTGTTCAGTCTTCCCCGGACTTGAAAACCAGTTTGACAACTGACCACCGATTGCCACCGAATGTTTGTCGGCCATCTTGATCAAGAACCAGCAATGTTCAGTTTTTAGGTGATTTGAGGAGCTTGGGCTGATTTGTGAGCTTTTGGAAAAAGCGAGCGAAATCAGACCGAGTGAAATCAAAACACCTATAGGCAGGGTCTTCCAAATGTGTGTCAGCAGCACTTTCATGGTCAAAATGAGGATTGATTTGGGATCTTTTGGGCTCTTTTGGTTCATTTTGGGTTGGGGATAATGCGCAAGGAAGGAATTTGTCAATTTTGAATTTTTAAGTTTCTGAGGTCAAAAAGGTCAAATTTGGAAGTGCAGAAAAAATGGGGTGTGAATGTAGAAATGTCTCTGTATCTCAGAAGGTACAAATATTTGGTGAAAGAAGTATATT
>JAAUXT010082395.1_pt1 | contig 18954 bp, 14 predicted proteins | sample 7278171 | NCBI WGS metagenome assembly JAAUXT01 (sample SAMN14350112, study PRJNA611818) | marine sediment metagenome | isolation source: surface marine sediment (1.8m) | place: French Polynesia: Moorea | collected 2018-08 | reverse complement strand
GTAAAGTGGGTCTAATCGGGGGGGGGGGTTGGACCCACTTTGGGAAAATGGTCAGTGAGCATCACTGATCATTTCTGGCCATTTTCCTAAAGTGGGTCTAACCCCTGGTTGGCTGAAAAGTGGGTCTAGGAAATTTTTTCCAAATGGTAATATCTTGCTTCTCACAAGGCATTTATGAACAACGAATGTTTATGTGACCACACGCTTTTTATGCGTAGCATTCTTGTTAAGCAGTGCTGCCAGCTCAAATTTGGACTGATTTCAACAGTACAAGTGCCATGGATTTGAACTGGATCGAAAGAAGAACGAATTCTGAGAAAAGCACATTCGCGATTTCTATTCCGCCAATTTCCACATCTTTGTAAAGCACTGAGAACAAAAGGTAATTTGCATTGAGTGTGCAGACTCTAAATGCTCCAAATTAACATTTACATTGTAATGAGTGAATTTCCATATTTATTGCCGAATACAAATTGCTCTCGTTTATTAGATAGACCCAAGATATGCTAATGCTGAAAGGCAGTCAACGTTTCCTTTTAAAAATGTCAAGCAAACGTGTATTACATTGCCACACAATTGTTGGGAGCATTTGTCTATTCAAATGAGATCTGAAGCAACAATTAATCAGCGTCTCCAGCGGCGGAATTGTTCTTGATGTTCACGAAGTCTGATCGGCCTTGGGTCGAATGACACGGCGTTTTGTTGCCAACGGAGGCACCTGAAATGCGACCCACATTTGCAAATTTCACTCCTGAATCCTGACTGACCCTGTTTCAGCTCATTGGAATGGACACCGCACCCTGGATATGTAAATGGCCTGCAACTAAAGGAATGTCGTACGGGTGTGAACAAGGCAGTGGCGCATTCCACGACACCAGTAGAGTTCCTTGCTGAATCTGAGAAGAGTGTTCCAAACTGGGTCAAGCAGCTAGTAGCCTTGAGCCTTGGACGCAATTTTGTGGTTTTTTTTTCACAAAATTGCTGGATTCCCCTCTCTCTATCCTGGACCTCAGAACATCATGCAGCCTTTCCAGTGCAGATTCAAGGCGTTGCTTTTCTGCAAGAGAGGAGTTCGCTGCCAAATTCGGAGAATTGGCCGCAGCTTTGAGCAATAAAACGTCCAAATTGGGATAATCCTCAAGGTAGACGGACATCAAACGGACATGAGCAGCCAGAGGGACGTGAATGCATTCGTTACCGTGCCAAAGACTAAATTTATGGAGGGAGAGGGAGTGCTCCGGTTACTGCTCGGTTGCTCGGTGATCGGACATGCAATTTGCTTTGTAGTTGGGAAAGTGGTCCTTCCCTAAGCTGTTGAAAATACAGCAGTGGGTTCTTAGCACAAGCGAAACCCAATTTGGGTCAAAGCGAAAAGTACTGGGCGTTCCAGTTCCCACATGCAGGTGCAAGACTCTTCTGCAGCGAAACGAACTGCAAATGGTGCCAAGACACAATTCGGAACACTTGAGGGGATGGAGAGGGAACTTACAGCTTTGAATTGAGGCGACCATTTAGAATCATATCTCCAGTGGAATCTGTGGTGGAAGTACCCTTCAGGCCGCTGTTCCCGTGGAACCAGGCGACTCGTCCGAATTAATGGCGTGTATTACAGCGGCAACATGGAGCGGGAACGACCCATGATTGGCCATTCGTTAGACTGACGACGGCAATTTGTGTTGGCGGTTGAAAGCTTCGCTGTGCTTCTCTATGGATCCAGTATGGAAGATGTTCTGGTGAGTTTTATTGTGCCTCGGACTGTGGATACAACAGCCTTTTGTGCATTGTTGCGGGCACAACTTTCCCTGTTGTGATAGGAAAACCATTACATTTGCTGCGAGAATGGAGCAAGAGCATCTTGCGAAGGAAAAATTAAGATTCACCAAGACGTATGCTTCGTCACAGTCCCGAACTCAAAATTCAATTTGTGTACGATCGTCAACATCCCTCATTCTGCAATGCGTGTGACACATCAGGGGCAGAGAGATTCTGCGGATGCCCACGAGTCCACCCGCCCGTACATACGAGCGTAACAGACCAACATCTCCAACGGTGAACAAAGTTTCTTTGATACAGTCAGACTGGGATCCATGGAGCCTTTTTCCCACACCCAGACTCAGAGCTGCTTTGAAATCGTAGACAAAACGTCTGAAGCTGAATTGGTCCAGCTCATTCTGAAGCAATGCAATAAGAAGGCTGAGACTCGCCAGTCTAATCACATTGAAGTTTGTAGCTAACGAGGTTATCCTTGGCGGAGGTGAGGGGTGGGAGGGAGGCCTTTTGGTGATGAGGCTGAAATGCATGGTTTGGGACAGACACAGATGCTGATTCTGAAGAGGAAGGGAAGGAGGCTCCAGGAACCTGGGAGAAACAGAAGACGCCGGCCAGTTTGTGGGCTTCTGGAGTTTCAACATCATGGCGTCACCTGTGTCTCCGTTTCATTCAAAGTTATTTTGAAAGGTTGTTGTTCCCCTGCAAGTCCGGCTGCCAGCGCGTTGAGTCCTGGATCTGTGGGGAGTGACCGGCGCATGCACTGTCCCAATCACGAAACCACTCCACACTGTACTTACAGCCCATGTTGGGAACGAGCGACACGGAGCCTGAACCCAATTAGACACGGCACGTCTTCTTGTGGATTCGCCGCACACCCTGCTGATGAAACCCTGCCAGGTTATTCAGAACAACGGGCGGAATTGGAGAAGCTCATGTGTCGTCCTTGTGGCCTGGAAGAGGAACCTGCGTGCACAGGCTGGAGGTTCTGTTGATTCCTTGGTGGACTCAGACTGAGACGTGTCGTGCACCACGACTTAAGGACGGCGCTACAGTCTGAACCGCCTCGACTTGATTGCATTTCCGCAGCTTCACATTGAGGAAGCGAGTCAGGGAAACCTGTCATATCTAATTACTGTTGTCGAGTGCTGAAGGTATTGGTATTGGGCGATATTGGGAGGATTCCCCGTTGATTAGATCCAATCAACACTGCATGTTCAAAGACATACTCTGCGGACTGCTCCACCCTTCATACACTCCAGTTCATATTGATTGGGAAGTGGTGTTGCACTGTGGAAACCAGATCAATGTCACTCTGTTCCAGATGAAACTTTACTTTTGTGGAACCTGTCTCGCAACATTTTCTGCAGGCAGCTCAAGTATCGTGTGGGGTTTGCGCGTGTGGTGCTCTGAATTATCCTGTGCCCATCCGTGTTCGAGTACTTCCATTATCAGACCAAATTTATCAATTTGTGTTTCTTCTGTCGTTGCAGGTAAGGTTCCAGCTCTGTTGGTTCTCTCTCCGAACACAACCACCGGGATGGGCGAGACAATAAATACACCAGCCAGTGAAGAAAGATGCGTGGAGCAAGGGGTCAAAGTTCAGATGTGATCAATCTGATGAAACAAAAGGTCAGATACAAGGTCATCTGTCCGAGCAGGTCAGCAGTTCAGCTTGAATGTGGACCACGGTTTGTTAACGATGGGTCAGCGCAGAAGGTGGACGTGCTCTGGGTGTGAGAATAGTGCGGCACTGATGAGGGTAATCAGTCTAATGAACCGGGATGGACGGGCGGCTTCTTCCCACTTCAGGTGCACAGGCCCATGAGGAGGAGATGGGAGGAGAAGGTCCGTCTGTTTGGCTGTGCTGAAGGAGTCTTTCCAGATGCAGTGACAGGTGCTCAGCGAGTCTTAGTTCGGCGAGTCCGGTTTTGCACATCGCCCACACATCTGCGACCCATTTCGTGGAAAATTTGGTTCGAAGGGGTGATCAGACAGTTCGCCAAGTCCTGCAGGGAGAAGGCACAATGAAGATGAAATGCGAAGAAAAACATCAGAACGGCAGGGAAAACGGTCAAGAGTCTGACTGTAGACAAAGCATCTGGTTATCTGGAAGCGTGAGAGTGAACACTGACCGGGTGGTTCCTCCCGGTGCTGGTTTAGTCTGGCCTGATTGATGCCCCTCACAGCGAAGACTATCGCTCTGCTTTGTTCCCTGTTGAATGGCGATCAACAGAAAGATGAACAGCAGATTCAGGTGAGCGGAACAGTCTGTGGTTGTTGGAGTTCGGTCCTGAGATATTGCTTCGGCTTCTGCGTTCTAAACCGTACAAGTTGCACGGGACTCACGTTTCCCTGGTCAGAGAGGTCTTGCTTGTGGCATGGCTTGGTCGTCTATTTGTTCAGCTTGGTGTTCAAAAATCGACAGCCTGCATCCATGGTGCTCGGTCAGTGAGTGTAATGGTATTCTCCATCGGTTTTGCACGGAGTCCCCTCGGGAGTTAGTAGCACTGCCTCACCCAACCTCAACCTTTTCCTCGCTCTGAAGGTGCTGTGCAATTTATCCTTATTGTCATGGGGAGAGACACAGTATCCTTCCTTCCTTCCCTCTGTGTCAAATGTCCCCCGCTGCATAATCATAAAGCTTCTTGCTCATGAATAGCGAAGCTGTTACGGTGACACAGGCTGTATTTCCGTAGCTCCAATTTCGTAGTTATTCATGGTGTCTCCATTGAAGCAGTGCAGAGAATGAGGGATTGTCACCTGCAGGGCCTTCCCTCTGAGGCGGATGTGGACATGTTCCACCCTTTCTGAGGGTCACATCAGCACCACGGAAACAGGAAATCTTTATCTCGAAGCAAAGTGTTCTTCTGTGGCTGGTTCGCGCGCGCACACACGCACACACGCACACACACGTACACACACCGTGTGAACATCGCACACTAAACGTCCCCGTCCTGGATCCACTGTTCATCTCTTTGTCGGCCATATATGTCAAGTGCAATATGTAGAATGGACCTCGGGCGGTAATGGAAACTGTCATTCATTCATCCGCGGGAAACACACACGCAATTTACGCGTACGCGTTTTCTTTTCCCTTTTACGCCGCAGGGAATTATTACTCAGCTGATGACCTGTATATTGTGTTTTATTGAGAGCAGGTCAGCCTGCAGTATGCAGCTGGTTTCGTGGAGGGGAATTTTACAGCTTCAGGATGCGCGGGACTTGAATAAATGCATTTGAATTGCATTTCGCAGGCCAGTGCGTTCTTCAGTGAAAACGCAAAGATAGCTTTCACAATGCGATTTACCTTCCGAGGCACGTGGAGTCTGCTCTACTGAAGGGAATTTCCCCGCTCCAGGATCTAACCTCGTTTGATTGTCATGCAATTACAAATGCGTGAAGTATTTCCCAGACACTGAAGTTATCTCTGTTTTACGCATTCATGTGTTTGTTGATGGGTGCAAGGCTTGTTTGCTTTCTGGTGGTTCTTGGACGCTTGAGGCTTTGAGGAAAACCAGAATCCTGTTTGCCTGTTACTGAGTCTGGTGCGCGCTGAGGTCACCTGACCCGGGAACCATCTAATGTCCGTCAGCGCCGCCACCGACGGAGCCGACAAATTTACTGGCGCGTCACATTCACTGTTTATTTTCATCTGAAACATCAACTCAGTGACTGAATAGGTGCAGAAAGTAGGGATGACTCACCCACCCAACCCGAGTGGTGAGCTGCGAGACTGGAAGGCGTAAACAAACTGAGGTGGACTCTTGTCTCATTTGTGGGCAGCTGGGGACTCATTATGAGGACACTAAGGCAAAAACCGGAGGAAAGCACAAGGTTCGGGGCGGATGCTGATCCTCACGGTCATTGAGAACTTTGCAAAGCAGAGGCAATGCACAACGAAGCGTGTGGGGAGTTCCTTGGACCTTGGTACGTAGATCCAGCCCTGACGGCCAGTGGACCTGAAGTTGAGGAGACGGGTTTGACAATAACCGGGCCCGGCCCTGCAGGCTTCCTGTCTCAATAAAGCTGTCCGCAATGGGAGAACTGTCCACTTCAATGGAAACAAACACCATGACCGCAAACTTGATCAACTTCAAGCATTTGTTGGGCTTCAAACAACACTTAACCTCTCCACATCTCGCCCTTTGAAAAGGTCCTCTGTTGAGTGTCAGGCCGAATTATCTCAGATTGTCCCGAAGCCGCGCTCTCTCCAGACGTTCTGCGCAGGCGCCATGTTGGAACCCGTGACATGTGGGCTCTGATTCGTTGTGACACCTCCGTGAGTATTGCGCATCCACGTGCGGAATTCTCCCTGACCCGTCGCCAGTAAATTTTCCAGCTCTGCATTCCAACACAAACAGGTGTCGGTTGTTGCGCCAGAATTAAAGCAATCTTTTCCCTCCATCCATCACGTGAGTTTCAAAAGCTCCTGTCAGAAGCCCGAATGGGTATTGGGAAAATCATTTGACAGCTTAATTGGGTCTCGGCAGATTTTTGCGGTGATTACACCAGTGTCTCCAGGATCCCGTCTCCAGGGTGATTAGTGTTGCTGTGGCGTCGCGCGTACGCGGTGGAACCACGACAACGATCTCTGGTGGAGCCACCAGCGACTTCTCCCGTCCGGACGAAATATGGACGTGCTCCGCCAGAGGAAAGAAGACGTGCAATTTCATAGTCGTTCAAATTGATCCAAAGTGTTGTCCGTTTCCTTGAAGGAAACAACCAAACATGGGGAACCAAAAAAGTTTTGGGATCATGCGCTGCTGGGCCATGAAGCAAAGGTCAGACGATTGTTGACTCCTGCAGCTCAGAGCTGACCGAGTCTTCACAAGGGGCTGACCCAGATACGATTGAGTACTCGAGGCCTCGAGTACCAAGTGTTTCAGCGAGGATCAAAGCTGGCATTATCTGCCTTCCACTCCCCACCACAATAGTTTGTTCACAAGCGCGGCTGCCTTATCACTGCATTTGCAGAGTCTAAGGAGGATAAATGGCATTTAAATGACTGGAGTTGTTTTACTGATGGCAGTTGGCGGTAAACATGACTCGAGGCTACACCACAGAGCAGCAGTAGACCCAGCAGTCTATCAGTATCTCTTGTTAGACCGGAAGTGAGAATCAAAATGGCCAATGGCGAGGCTAGAATTGATAGGTGCCAGCGTGAGTTTTCTGGAGACCGTGTCCTGATTATTGAGACTAATCAGGACATTAACGAGAAGTGACGTTCAATTTACACGTGCAGATTGCACGGATTGCTCTGTGTTCCAGAACCAGTTTGGAACAAATCGGAAACCAGTGTGAAGCATTGGTTCGCAGAGATAAGATCAGGCAGAGTTAATGAAAGAATGTAGCAATTATGGCAGAAATACTTTGATGTGGAACCAGGAGGCATAGTCTGCGTGCTCCCCATAAAGCCAGGAATTCTGAGCTAATTAGAGCAATATGATGGAGCATTGCGAAGAGTTAAGCAGGTCAAGGGATGGCACTGAAGTGTAAAGTAGTCGCCTTGGCAGCTCAGGCCCAAGGCAAAAAGGGGAGGAGTGTGGTGGGATTGATGGAGGAGCAAGCTGTGTGCGTTTGATAACAATTAATCAGAGTTGAAAAGCGGGGTCAATGGGAAATCAATGGGAAGCGTTTCACTGTGTCTCTGATCGAAGCGAGCACGGTTCAGCGTGCAGACAAAACAGAGAGAACCAGGTTCTGCAGAGATTGCTGCGTGTTCCGTGGCTTAGTCTGGGTACTGAAAGGTGAAGCTGAATTGCTCCCGCCTGGTCCCCAGGGTCGCGCAGAAAAGCTGGTCTCTCAGAGAAGGATCAGATTCGCCGTGATAACGCAGCCGGAAACGTGAGGCGCTGGTCCTCCAAGGGTTTCTTATTCACAGCCAGAGATTTGGGGACTGAGATGATGTGTGAGGACGGTGAAATATCTCACAGGTGGACAAATCTCTGCTTCTCTTGACGACTGCAGAACTTACGCTTGGCCTTCAAACTGACTTGGCCAGCTAGGCAACTGTTCTCTCAGTCTGTTCGAACAAGCAGAACTCTGACTGGAGAATCAAGCCGACATCGCTCACATGGATCCAACACGCGAGAACTGGAGGTGCAGTTGTATCTCATTTGTCAGAACGCTGCGGTTACCTAACAGTGTCAGTGAGATTCTGCAGGCCTCGTACCTTTGCAGCGCCCTCCACGCAGCCTCAGCTGGAGTTGCATTGAAGGGGACGGCCGATTCCAAACCTACTGCAGCGAAGGAACAATCTTTCGCTGCCAGGACCCAGATCAACGTTTCTTCAACGAAGTTACTGCCCCACGTTGTAGGGATGGCACTGCCTTCAGAACATGAAGAAAGGCTTCAAGCTTGGAATCAGACGTGTTCGGCCCAGCTTCGTCTGAGCAGAGGCTGAAGATGCTATCTGTGGCGGTTTGCGGCGCCTGGGACCTCGACGCATTAATTTCGCTGCAGAGAGACACCGTCTGAAAAGACACCGCGGCAACAGTGGCAAATGAGGTGCTGAGGGAGCAAGCCTTTTGTCAGATAGTATCTGCACAATAAGAATCCTGGAGCCTGCTGTTGGCACGGGTGGAGAATTGGGTTGTGGGAAACGTTGCTCGGTTTGCTCCAGTTTGAAACCACAGAACAAGAACGAGAACACAGATGCGATCTTGGTTGCGTGGTGGGGTTGGGCAGGGAATTTGGGGGGAGGGACAGAGCAAGTCAAAAACGGTCTGAATGATCTTGATGCCCGAAAGGCTCCACGATGTCTCAGACAGAACAGGCGCGCACGCGCACGTTTCTCTGACGGATTGCAGACGTCTGTATGTCAGCATGTTGCATGCAGGTATGTTGCAGGTGAGTGGGCGGGTCCGTGCAGGAGATAGCGAAAGAACGTGCATTCCTGAACGGGTCTGTGCCCCACCCTTCATATTGAACAGTTCTAATTGGAAGGGACTTTTTGGGCCGTGGTTCCTTATCAAGTCAAGATTCTGGAACGTTTTGTTCTCAATGATGAAGGTGAACCCCTCCGTCCATCCATCTGTGCGTTGTCTTTCATCCACTGCAATCTGCGGGTTCTCAACCCAGATGTGTTGGGGGATGCCATTGTAGCGCGCACGTGTGTGCTGAGCTATGCGGTTACAATACTGATGAAGTGTTGAAAAGTCGTCCAATTCGCTCTCAGCGGAAGAACATGGAAAATGGTGTCAAGAGCGCACGTGATCCGAGTCTGAGAAACGCGAACTCAGTCTCTGCGTTTCCTCCCCTTGTCTTCATTCGGCGCACGATACTCCACGGTGGGCGCTTGGTAGGAGCAGTCACCAGATATCTTTGTACTGTAGTCTATTTTCTGTCCCAAACTGGCTGAGTCACTGCGGTAGGGACAACATTCACAGATCCAACACGTTCCCAAGCCCCCCCCCCCGTCCCACCCGGACACACGTTTGATGCCCCGAAAGTTGCGCCTCCAGGTTCCCCCAGGATCCCACCGGTGTTTCGGTGGAGATGCGCCGCTGTTCACGGATTAGTCTGTGTGTAGCAATTACTCACCGCGAGTGGCGCTCTGAATGAGTACTCGGCGATAAGCGGCGCGTCTATTGAAAACGCGCTCAGTGCGAGTGTGGCGGGGCGATAGCGCCTGATGGAGAGGCGCCTGATAGCGGTGCAGCTGGAGGAAAGGCTACAGTCAGTGTTGTGTTTCAGCCTCAGTCATCGTGTTACAGCAGTTCCATCGGCTTCAAGTGACATACTGGCAGAGGTTTCTTGGGAGACAGTGTTTTGTGGAGAAGAAAGAAAGATGGTGTGTGCTGTGTATCGTGTGTGAAGAATGAGCAAACATCTGAGTCGCGTGGAAAATTCCCTTTCACATCTGTGTGGTGACAGCACAGAGGGTGCATGACAGCCCAGACAGATCTCGTCGATCTACGAGTATTCGTTTTCAATGCACTTTGGAAGTGCACGGCCGCAAGAAATGAACAGTTTCCATTTGCAGTCTGCAATTTCATCAGAGTAATGGAAGTGGCTGCAGCGCATATTGGCTGCTTGTAATAATTGAATAGACTGAGATCTGTGCGCTACATGCGCAGGGAATAAATCTGCATCATTTCCGCGCAAGGTAAAGCGAAAACGCCGGAGTAACGAGGTTAGTGAGATGGACTCGCGCGCAATGTGCCAAGAATGGAGCTTTGGCGACACAGTTCCGCGCGACCAATAAGTGAAATTGGAGACACGAGGTCTTCAGATGATAAAATAGTTGAGTTCTTTTCATGAGACACAATAGAATGTGAGCTTCGGCGTGCAGGGATTTCCGTGCTTTTCTTCGCGCTGCCTCGTGTCCGTGATGCGCGGCTCCCGAATCTGCATTTGGGGAATTGCGGCCTCACAGAATGCAAATCGCATCATCGTTTTTCTATCAGAGGCAATTCTCTCACCCTAAATGACTGAAATCTGCGCGGACAATGTGGCCACTAACCTCGCCCATGCATAGCAATAGCGAGTTGGGGCCATGATGATCGGTTCTAATGACGGGTTTTACCAGGGCCGTGACTCCGGGGCCCAGATTCGATATGTCTCAGCCTGGAGGGCGCAGCATGGTGCTGATAAGACGAACACACACACACACACACACACACACACAGTGTCACGTGTCCATTTGAGATTGAGAGTTTCAAGAAACTTTCATTTCGTTGCTCGTGTGAAAGTTCACAGTATTGGACAGGACCTTTCACTGTCCAGCATTCTCCACGGCCATTTTCCAGCGAGGAAAGAGCCGTTTCAGACCAGGTGTTGTTTTCGACACGTCATTGAAGTATTTTCAAAAGAAACGTTGATGGACGCTCAGACGATCGCTCTGACATATCACGAACCACAGCGTCACAGGAAGTTCGTGCGCAGCGTCCTGCGTCTCGTGACTCCAGAAGCAAGAGAGTTTTTTGCGCATTCAGTAGATTTTCTGGAGTCGAACTCAGTTCATTTTGGAACAAAAGAGTCAGCGTGTTGTCAGACATTCGTGCATTTTCTTTGTCCGAGCCTTTTCAGCCTGTTGTTCTTTCTTTACTCGTAGAACAGCTATTTTCTTTTAGTTGCTGCACGAAGCTTTGTGGCGGATGGGGACAGAAGATCAAGCAAGCAGCCGCTCGACCCAAAAGGTGTCAAAGCGGTGAATCTCGAAGCCTCAAATGGAGTAAATTGGAGAACGAAAGGAAAGTTGAGCTGTGCAAACAAGGCTGAACTGAAACACCGCAGAATCGCTCTGCAAGTGACTTCCTCTCAATCCAAAATTTGGCTGCCCTTGCTTTTGCAACCACGCTCCATCAAAGCGCACGTCCGCTTTCGTCAGACTTTCATGACCCACTTCCTGACCCTGCAAGAGTCGTTATCTGCGACAGAACGTGCGCAGGATAGGGATTTCACGACTACTGTGACGTCACCTGCCCTTTGCGACAAAGCGCCGCGGCCGCACTGCTCATTTCTCGGACCCGCCACCTCGTTACAAGGCGATTTATCGTGGCATTAAGTCGCGCTGATGACTGGATGGCACGGTGATTTTCTTCGGGATTGCGCGTCGGTGTAGCGGTTTTGTAAGCAGTCGTGTATGGGGGACGCATCGTGGAAAATTTATGGGTTTTGGTGCCTCGACTGAATTTTGATGAACATTGAGGCGCAATCAAGATGGATCCAAAAGTTATGGGGGCAAGTGGGATTTGTTTGAAAACCTGTGGGCTCTTGCATGCCGCTGCACCGCGACTTAGTCACCTCCGCGGCGGCGCGGGGAGATTGGGCGGGGGACGCGTTTGATCCGCTGATCTGTGATGAATGGAAGTGTGGCGCGCGCGGAGCGGTGTGGAGGAATCCCACCCCGACCCGAGAGGCCCGCTGAATCACGCTCAGATTACTCTCTGCCGCAGACAGTGAGGCAACCCCAAAGGATCCAGGGGTTGGGACGCGGGTGGTTCAGAATGCGTGTTAGGGTCAGTTGCATTGAGCCATGGTGCTGGGTATGGGTCAGAACCGCGTCTGCATTTCCCCGCACCCAGATCCTGGGTCCGCAAAATCCTTTCTCCCTGCGCACCAAAGGTGCCCGCAATCCGCACAAAAGGTGGCGAAGCCTGAACAGTGACCGCTGCGTGGCATGCATAGATTATACGCAGAGGTTAACAGATTGATTTTCTCACTCAATAAATCTGTGGAGTTTGACATCAAGTGGATTCGACGCAGCTGAGATTGTATCTGATGTCCGGGATTTGAGCGAAAAAGTCTCAAAGAGAATTGTAACTTTCCTCAGGCTTTGGTGCGAAGAAATTTGCCTTTGCCATTGGCAAACTTCACACTTGACTGGAGAAGCCGAAGACAACAACTGAATTGTAACAACCAAGGCCTGGTCTTTGTGACTTGAGGCAGTAGTCACTGGAAGAAGGTTGTTCTGCAACTTGGAAAAATGTGACTTTGAAATGGACACTTGAAGTCGTGTCTTGCTGAAACAAAGTAAGGCAGGATCAAAACACAAGTCAGAAAAAAATATTGGTGTCGACGTTGTATTTGCGCTGGGTGTCCCCCTTTCGCGGAAGCTCTTGTGTCCGGCTCTTGCCTTGGTGTGTTCAGTGCTGGTCCCGTTCAGAGCCCATTCTTCACGGAAGCAGGAACAGGGCACTGCAGGGCGGCAGCAGTGGCAGTGGGAACCGACCCTGCAGCTGAGAAATATCATTTGCTGTCCTAACGCGACGCATTAACACGCCGTCCACGTAACGCGATAAGTCAACCAATCATTTCTCTATTCTCGGGAGCCTCGAAGTGGTCGCACATTGGGCTGGGGTCGTAACGTAAGATATAATTTACTGCATGTTGAATGTCTGCAGGGTTTCTCCTCTTCTGCAGACTTCATCCCTGTGTGTACGAGTGTTCCCGTGAACCACACAAGGCAGTCTTCACGAGGACCCTGGAGACCATAGACTTTAGATGCTCGCACCTGATCTGGTCGGGGAAGGTTCTATTCAGCGCAAACAGAAGGTTCCCACTGTGTCAATTGTCACTCGTTTGTGCAACACAGACCAGAAGAGTTCGAAAAACGGTGAAAGCATTGAAATGTCCAGGCACCTGCCTTAGCCTGACAGGGTGACATTTCGCCTTTTGTATTGGTCTGCACACCAAGGCCAGACATGTCGAATTGATTCCGCTTTGCCGTTTCATTGCAATGTGTTCTCGGCACGAAGACCTTCCCGGTGGCCTTACGTACAGCGGATCCAAAGTCTGGAAAGACAGCACGAGAAGCAACAACAGAGCGACACCTGCACCGTAACTTTAAGATAGGAATACTGACGACAGGAATCGGGGTGACCCGGGCTGTGCCTGGATCCGGTCCAGTGATAGATGTTGGTGGCCCAAGATATTCACCTCCCATTGTCGCGACAATTTGATAGCGTGTGAATGGGGACGGGAAATGTATTTTTTATTCATTCGGGGCCACATTACTGAGGAGCGGCGCCGATCGATCACCCCGGGCCTCACGCCCTCCGCCGCCCTCCTCAGTCTCAAGCACCGAGTGAGAAGCTTTCTCGTCTCGTGTTTGAAAGTCAACTTTAATTCACACGAAGATCTTTTCCTGGAGCAGTTTCAAAATGACGTTATTCACAACGAAGGTGGGGGTCTCACGGCTGTGGACTCACGGTCGATCTCTTGCCTGCTGAATTGTGTGCGTGTGCGTGTGTGTGTTTGGAGAACTCGTGTGCTTGCGTGTGAAAGGTCGGACCAAGTTCTTCAGTAGGACTTGCAAACAAGTGACCTCAAGTGCGCGCGATCTCTTTTCCAGTGTGCCGATCTCTCCCCCTGCCCTCGCGCCCGATCCATTTCATCTTCATTTCACCGCCTCTGCTCGTTTATTACTCTCGATCCCTTCAGGATTGCGCGCCGAATTCGTCCCCGGGAGCAGGGCACCGCAGCGCGAGTGGAATACATGAGACGCCGTCAAAAATATTCAGCCTGAAAAGGGTGTTTAGGTTGTGGAGAACGAAGCAGCTCTTCTGTTCATCTCCTGAACTGAAGAGTGTTCACTTGTGATTCAGTTTCGTTTGGTTTCAGTTTCACTGCTTTGTCGTCAGTTGTGAACGCCACGTTAAAAGCTGGAACTGCAGGTGTCTATCTTACTGTCTGTGACATTCACAAAATTCATCGTGCAAAAACATCACGACAGCGTTTTGTGCTGGAGGCGATGAGAAGAAGATTTGAGGCATTGAACTGGGATCGGGGCTGCGACAAGTGGGAACGAGACTGGACTCGAAACGTACGGAGATCAATGATGATAGATGGGGTGTTGTTCTCACGTGGGCAGACTTCTGCCCTTCGACGACTTCGCACACATCTCACAGGACGGTCGCAGAATAAAGTTGGGAACTTACGCAAATAATTTACGATTGAAAGCATTCACTGTGCAAGTTGGGACAGGGCGCATTTGTCGCAGCCTTTCACTGCATTTGCATCGGGAACTTGCAGCTGCATGTTGCAGGCACTTCCTCCAGAAATGCAGAAAACCGCACGTTTCATATCAATGCCAATATTTAACCGCTGCATGCGAAAGTCGGACCTGATATGGCGGGGCTCCTTTCACGGCTCTTCATCGAGCATTCAGCGGATGCCTGCGCACGCCCGGGCCCATCGATCACGCCGACAGTTTCTTAATTTCGCTGATAGGTCCGACTGGGCAGGGTTTTTCCGTTTGTGACATCCGCGGTGTATTTGTGGGTGCACAGTGCAAAAATGGAGTTTCGCCAAAGAGACGCAGAATCTGACAGGTTGGGTGTCTGAAAGTGAAAGCAAATTTGTGTGAGAAACGTCATCATGGAATTTCCTGGCGTGTCAAGAGATGCAAGCCGTAACTGAAGAAGCGACAGAGCACGGATGAAAGAAGCAGGGACAGAAGGTGTATTTTAGAGTGCTGGGATTTTGTCCCTTTCTTCCGAGGCAGCATGTTATCAAATCATGCAGGTTTCAGATGCATCACGCGGGCCTGACAGCCCTATAATGATAGTGTTTCCTTCAGCAGTCCGCTTCTGAGTGGAGTGAGTGCCTTTGCCTGTGTTTTCTTCATGTCGAACAGAGTCACTGTGACTGAACTGGACTTGCCCAAAAACACGAGTACATTTGCCATGCGTGCGCACACACAGAACATACAACACACACACACACACACACACACACACACACACTCTCTCTCTCTCTCTCTCTCTCTCTCACTCACTCACTGTCTCTCTCGGCAGCGGCCGAGTGGCAGCAGGGGGTCATTTCCTAACTGGTCGTGTGTGAGACAAAGCACCATCAGCATGGGTCCACAAGGTCCGGTTTGTTTCGGAGGTAAACGTATCAATGCAAATTTGCGCTTGATGCATGCGTCAGAGACGCATTAGGCCTCAATTTAATTTCGCAGACTTCAATCAAAGCGCGCCTCGAAATCGAATCAAGGTGCTTTAAGATTCAGTCAGCCCAGAGGTGGACTCAGAGAGATAGGAACCACACGACGCTCTCACCCGGAAAACAATAGACGGTTTCATTGTAATACCGCAAGCGAAGTCTGCCACTCGCGCATGTTCAGGGGACGGAGAGGCCCGGGCCATTGAGGGTCTGGACTGCTCCTCAACCCAGCGCAGGATCCCGCCCCGGAGCTGCCGTTGCCCTTGGACAACAAATCACCCGAAGCGTTCTCTCTAATGCTGAAAAACACTCAGCGGGGACTGTGTAGGGTTCTCAATGTCTTCATTAATTCTCTATCAACCTCCTTTGCGCGGCATTTTCTCCCCAAGTTGAGCTCACGCTTGTGCAGCGTGGGTGGGTACTCAAGAGCAGGCACTCCAGAGTGGTGCATTCTGGGAGGTACTGTTGACGGGCTTTTTGTCTTGGTACTGAGTACCTGCTTGAAGTTCGATGTTGGTTTGGAGTATTTCGTGTGTTCTTAAGAATTCCTGTGATTCTTTGGCAAAACCTTTCAGTCTGATCGTCCGTGAAGTCGACTTGCGCATGGTGCGCACATCTGCACGACCGAATCTCCACAAGGACTCCGAATCGTGACAACTTTCAGCTTCAAGAATACCTGGTTGGATCCTGTGGTGAAGCCCCCCTTGTAGCGTCTCGTACCGTTCTCAGACCAGCAGAAAGGAAGCACTGCGACCCACCGACCCACAATAACGAGTATTGAGTGGCTGTTCTCGGCCGGGATTTGTCATATTACTGCGCGTAACGATGATGCATGGCGAGGACGGCTCTTGTCTCGGTTCACCCCGGCGCGACTCGAATCACGAGTAATGAATAGCCCACTCCGTTCACTGCGCCCAGACACTCCTTCGGTGCTCAGGTGGTTTGCTCTGGTACCAGGGAAGAACAGAGGACACGGTTGAAAAGAAAAGGCAGAACGACGACGAATCAGAGTGGTTCTTGTTGGTCAACCTGAAAAGGAGATAATGTTTTGGTTTTCCTCTGGAACATGGTTCTGGTGCGAGAACACTGAGCGGACGTGTTTCTGGGACGACTGGGCCTTTGGATGTCAATGCTTGCCTTGAGAAATCCTGAGCGTTTCGTCCAGCAGCATCAGACGACCGTCGTGAATCTTGATCCCTGGTGCCTTTCTTCAGGTCATTCTCGGGTGTACGTGCTGTGCGACCGCTCTTCGTGTCGTGTTGCACGTGGGAATCGCGTCCCTCAACACTGTGAAGATTGAGAGGCGGTACGAGTGAGCGCAAGACGTGCAGATGTTCAGGCCAGGAACTCAAGTCCTGACTCTGTGACGCGCAGGCCCAAAGATTGCACCAGTGCGAGTTTGCACGGGAGGAGTCACCATCGTGGTTGTTTCCTCCTGCAGACCGTTTCCGTGCTGTATGTGTCGGATGAAAAGACTCCACTTTGGCCCCGAGGATCGAGACAAACTGCAGCCTGTCACGGAGAATCCTTGTTCCCTCAGGGATGCGTCAACCGAAAGGGACGCTGACGTTATTTGACCCCTCGCCTCCAATAAGTTCCTCCGTACAGACCAATATGGCCATTAGAGTCTGCACAGAGGTTCTCATTTACAGCCGCCGTGAGTCATATGAGTGATAATTCAGGCTTTTACCAGTCTCATTTATCACTTAATGCCTTCCCCATAGAAATGTGCTAAGTGCAGTGAATGGAATTTCCATTCTTGATACGGCCGAGGTCTGAATTTGGGGTTGACGTGGATCAAGTGCAGAATTGTAGCCGTTCGTGATTTGTCCTGTCTGATTGAAGCAGCTTTGGAAGAAGGGTTGTCTGGAAGGAGAGGAAGCTCAGAAATGAGGAATTTTGATTGACAGGACGTGAGCATTTCTGAATAATGCGGTGTGCAAAAAGCACATTTTGCTTGTTGTGATGCGATGTGCTTTCGATGTGCATTCTCCCATGAAAGCTTCAGTTGTAAAAATGTTCGAGCACGCGGCTGGAAACTGCTTGAAGTTGCATTCGTGCTTAAGGTTTATGAACAGTTTAGTGGTGGAAAATTTCAGGCCTTCCAAGAATGCGCAAATTCCAATTCCCTGTGCAGAGACACAAACACAAGAATATCGTCTGCAAGTTGCAGACATGTGAGAGGCAGCGTTTCTGGCTCCTGTAGGTGGGAGCGGTGCGCCTGCAGACAGGGGCGAAAATAACGCAGCGCGCGCGTTCAATAACACCCCGCAGGCGATAATGGACGCGAAATTATGTACATTTCGCACAAAATGGATCAGAAAATTGGGTTTGCAAGAGGGAAATTGTTGGCAGATGGGAAGAAAAACATAGACGGCAAGTATAACGCGATATTGCGGGGAGGAGATAGATTGGAGCCTGCAAGGAAGCAGCGAAGTTCGCTGCCCGGCTCATCAAATTTGACACGGACTTGCGCCCACAGTGGTTTTTGATAGTTTCCCCATTGGACAACGTGATTTGTGGGCAGTACGTTGGCAATACTGTTTCATTGTCGGCGCCGTGGTGTCCAGAGAGGCGTTGACCTTGAGAGAAAGTGGGGAAGTGGAAGCAGTTGTTGACCGACTTCATTTGGGCTTCGTTGATTCTGTGGGTTCAGAATAAAACTTCGTTTGTTTGCAATATGTTGCTGGTTGAAAAGATGCACAAGTGGAAGAATTAGTCAGGTGGTGTCTTGAAGGAGGAAATCAGGCGTTGAAGCTGTTACCCGCCTGAGCTGTGTCAATTCTGCCTGTCTGAGAGTTGTTCTGTTTCACCAAGATGAAAATTTAGTTCGGTCCAAAACAAATTCCTTTGTTTTCCTCGACAACACGCAGAAAGGCCTGTGGATGGAAAAAGCTGGTTTGGTGCGCGCTGGAAACTTGCTCATAAAAAATGCATGACAAAAACACCTCGCTTTAATCCCCTGCCGAATCAAGCCGGAGCCTTTCCTGTAGACCTGCGCACAGAACCTTCATCTCGTATCCACGGAGATAATAGCTTCTTAGCAACGGCTTTTGGTGACGAGAATAACGGGAAGAGATAGAAAGAAAGGCAATTATTGATGCTCGCGTGTTGCCTTTGAAATTCTCCAGGTATTTTATTCTGCGAGAAAGTCTGCTGTGGTTGTGGAGAGGCGGGCTTCTTCCACGCAACACCCCTCTTTCGCCCCTTCAACTCTTTTCCCTGAACCAAATGAAACACAGATCTTCGTCACTTCAATCTTTTTCTTTTTTTGCACGGGTAAAAAACTTTTCTTTTGCCATGCATAAAGCACGAAAAGGTTGGCTGCGATTTTAATAATCATGACACATTTTATTGGACTGGTGCGACCTAAAACACACAGGCTCTCTGTTGATTTAGCATATTTTGAACGGGTGATATTTCTGGGATGTCAGAACCTGTGTTTACTCTGAGTATTTCCAACGTGTGAGATTTCTAGTGTTTTTGATCCAAACAAACAGAGGTTGTGTCGGTGAGAACAGGTGGGGATTCACGGAGTGTCTACATGCTGTGAGCAACCAGGAAAATGTCTGGCAAAAATTCCATCAGTTCTTGTCTGCTTTTGCACAGTGAATTCAGAGACACACACAAATGAGCATCTCGGATCAGGCACCTCCCAACATTCAAACGGACGCGTGCGGGGGGGGGCGCGCCCCCCCCCCCCCCCCACCGCGGCCAAAAAAACCCCAGCCGAACAAGGCCCCCACCACAACAAGAAAACAGGACGGGAGATAAATGAGTGCGAAAACAAAT
>JAAUXT010019573.1_pt1 | contig 18954 bp, 20 predicted proteins | sample 7278171 | NCBI WGS metagenome assembly JAAUXT01 (sample SAMN14350112, study PRJNA611818) | marine sediment metagenome | isolation source: surface marine sediment (1.8m) | place: French Polynesia: Moorea | collected 2018-08 | reverse complement strand
GGTCTGGCAGAGGGGGATGGGGGGTCTAGTAGAGGGGGAGGGGGGTCTGGCTGAGGGGGATGGTTACATTCCAAAGTGTGGACAGATGTACACATGAATGCTACTGGTTATTAAGCCGTTAGCGGCACCAAGATGGCCGGCTACGCGACCATCAAAAAGCTCAAATGTGGAAATAGCGTGTCGTGTGAAGGTTTCAGTTTGAGGGTTGCAGCTGTTTTCCAGCAAACATGTTGGCACAGGTAAATATTCCTACATCATTGCGGTCTTGAACATGTCGATAAAATATCAATATTGCGCGACAAACAAAACGCGCGCGCAGCAGCTTTCCTCTTCAGCTGATCTGTGGCCGGGAAATAATCGGGTGGCTTGGGGCTTTTTACTCCGACCAAGTCAGAAAAGTGCAACTGGTTCATCAGCAAAACTCGTCACAAGAGAAACTTTAGTTCGGTAACTTTTGATTCCATTGCAGTAACCATGCACTCACTCGTCACTCAATTCCAAAAGGCTGTACGAGAAGCAATAAGTGTTTGGAGTTCCAACTTTGACAAACCCCACAGCACTCGTTCCAGTGCTTGGGGTGTACTTTTTGGAGAATCCATGTTTTTAGAGCTCAAAATTAATCTTTCCTTGTCAAGGTTCTACGTGTGAGCCTTTCCGCCTGGTCAGGTTCAAAGAAGTGACCCAGTTTGATGGTTTTGCGAACCAAGATTATACATGTACTCGTACGTGAAGCTTCGTCCAACCCCTGCCATGGACTGTGCAATCGTCATGGCGGCAAAGTGCGCTTTGTGCTGTCACCACACGAGTACATGGTGTTCTGTACGTGTGTGTGCACAGTTGGCGGTCTTGGTAGGTCCCACTCATGCATGGGCCAACACCTATACCTCAGCCAGGGTAAGTCCCACCTGTGGGCCGACTGAGTGGGCCCGTTGGGGATAAGACCTGCTCAGTGGGACCGGCGGCGCCTCCCTCAGCCAGGGCAGGTTCTGCCGTCGGGGTGGTTGGGTGGAACCCAGCTGCCTGGCGGGGCCGTGCGCGCGCTTTCTGGTTTCTGATCTCTTATCCAATTGCCTGCTATTTGTGTACAGATAAGCGTATGTTTCTTGAGAAGACAGATTTGCGATTTGGAGATTTTAACCTCCACACACAACTTTCAACACTGACACATTTGCACATTTCTGCCGTCCTCCCTCCTTTGCTTGACCTGGACCAATTCCAATCACGCACACAGACACACACATTCCGTTCCTTTTTACCAAACTGGGAAAAGTTTGGGTGTGGACCCGTGCAATAGTTACGAGTGCACATTGACAGGGAACGGGTCACTGTTGATTGCATTCGATCCGTGTTGATTAACCTGAGCTCGGTGTCGTGTTTCTGTTGACGCAAATTGTTTGTGGAGTCAGCGAGTATTCGAACATCATTTGAATTTGCTCCAAACTAGGGTGAATAATGGCTGAAAAGCAATGTCGTGTTTGAATCACACGCTTTTGTGTTTCCGGTAATGAACTGTTGGCAGACTCTTCACTCTTTCTCATTGGTTTCCAGTGCGAAAAATTCATGTCGGTTGAGGTGACAGTGATGGATGTTGCAAATCCTCACTGTGTCAATTTTGAATCTTCATGGATCATTAGCGTCGTAGCGCACAACGAGAAACTTGTTTGCAGAAGCGTTGTTTCTCCATGCATGCAGCGCATCGTGAACGACGGCCGAGTTCAGGTTATTCGCGTCACACCATTAAATCTCGCGCAGAGGGCAAAAGTCGCACAATTGGCAGAACAATGTACGTAATTAGTGTCAAAGCTGGAGCTCCCGGTCGCTTGTCTGGGCCCGACTGATAAGGGACCCCATTGTACAGCTCTCAAGTTGAATGGATCTGCAGGGGACGAGCTACAAGGACTCTGCTGAACTGCACTGCTCCTTGACTGGGCTGTGTGGTCCAGGCATAAAAACAGGTGCGGGATGGTGAGCTCACAAAAGCTCTCACAGTCTACCGCACACACCACTGACCCCTGAACGTTTCGCATCATTGACGAGTTGCACTGCGACGTGCAAGGCCACGACCTCTTGATTGAAATTGTTGGAAATTTCAAAATTTGCAACGTTTGTCGAACTGCATTGCTACTTCCAGTTGAGACAGAAGGTTGTGTGTTGGTCAGTTTGGACATCGAAGAAGCGTTTCAAGTTCTCAGGTCAGTCTTTGAATTTGGATTTTGTGTATGTGTGAGCGTTGTGTGTGTTTTCGTGCCAGACCTTGGAGTTTGGATTTCTTGCAGACCCCACGGTTTGCAATGATTCCAGCTGAGAAAAACGTCTTGTACCTGAGCGTGCAACAATTTATGCGGGGCTGAGGAGGACTGCATCCCGCCCAGTCTTGAACAATGTGTGTGTGTGTCTGTGTGTGTGTGTTGTTGTTGTTGTTGTTGTTGTTGTTGTTTTTTGGGGATACCTTTGGTCAACAACCCATGTTTGGTTCGGATCCCTCATTGCCTCAGACCACAAAACGTGAGTTCGGTTTGGTTGTTTTGAGAGGATTTGTGAGAAGCTGTGAAAATGATCAGGTGCTGGGAAGGCGGCTTGGCACATTCGCACTTGAGTGAGTACAGCGCCTGGAGTTGGGGGGGGGAGACATTTTACGCTTCGATCACAGGTGATCGTAACGTTGTTTTCATCAGCGACGAATGCTCATGAACATTGCGTTTGGCGATTGGATGTGCTGCAACCTGCTTTCTGTGTTCACCTGTCTCGAGAAAAACAAATGTAGAACGTACTTCCCTTCAAACAATCAGCGAAAGTGATGCAGACAACCCCTCCTTGCAAAACAGAACTCAGGTTTCTTGTTTGCGCATCTGTTGGGTGAGAATAGATTCTTAAGTGTGACAAGAAACTTTGAATTTTTCAGATTTTGACTTTGTTTTGTTTTTGTTAGCGCTGTGAGGTGCCCCCCCTCCCCCCACCTTTCAGACGTGACAAAGTCTGGAAGTTTGCTGTCAGGCCAAAACTTGGATGAGATTTGGTCAGACAGCAGTTACGTAGCTGTTTTCATAAGTATTGATTCCTTGGCGGTGAAACTGATGCACATGACCACAAACTGATGGGAACATTTTCAATGCTTCACCAAATATACAAAGAAGTTTTCCAACAGCAAAATAGAAAGAAGTTAGAGACCTCCAGTATCTGAAAATAATCACCAAGATTCAAACAACATATTTAAATGGAATGCTACTGCTTCTAAAATGATCTGAAAATGATTTTTCATGAAGCAATAATTAAGAAAATTTTAACAAAAAAGAATTGGAGAAAACTTCATCAAAATACCTAAAATTTTATTAAATTTTTAGCAACTGATATTGATTAACCAATTTTCAGACCTCAATTATGCCCTTTGTTTTGATTTTGTAATTATTTTCTTATCATACACATGCAGATTATGACTATGGTTATGAGAAAGTCTTGTTGGAATTTTCTCAAAAGTATTGCCGTGAGTACACAAACTGAGGAATCAATACTTCTGAAAACTGCCTCGTACCTTGAATTCTTGAGAGTTTGCTTGAATTTGATTTCGTGGGAGAGGTATCTGCGGGTCCCCCTCTTGTTCAAACTTTGGCAAGATCTGTAACGTCCCCCCTCCCATTGTCTTTTAGGCCAAGAGTCAAAGTTGGCAGTTTGGCAAAATCTTTCAAATTGTTTTTCGCCACCAATGCAAATTCTTCGCACTGAAGATTCCGGTGTTGATTGCACTTGCTCGCTCTCGGTACGTTCGGGTTGTTTTGACGTGACTGGCATTGTTTTTTTCGCCAGACTCAGTCCAGCGAGTATCTCCCGGTACACGTACGTGGATTTCTGAAGTGGGCGTTTCGAAATGTTTTGCTCTTCACAGACACAACCAACTCAAGGTGTCCTCCTACGACTGTGTGCTTGTCGAATAATTTCTGGTCGTGTTTGTTTGTTTGGGTGCATGTTTCCAAACAAACCTCGTTGGAGGAATCCGATGCGAGTGTTTCGTCACTGCTTGGAGAAGTGTGCTGCTGCCAGTTATGACTGCCGCCTTTCGCAAAGCGCCTGTTTTGTGCGCGACGACTGACAACCGGAGATTGGTGTCAAAAAATACACAAGTGTCATCTGGTTTGATGCAGTTTGCCATAACTGGAAGGAAGCATTTCAGGTTTGACTGTGAAAGAAGTGCAGAAGTGTGTGTGAAATATTTACAAATTGAAGTTCAGCAGGTTTCAGGTGAGAGTGCAAAAATACCAGAGTACACCATACCATACCACACTCTACTGTATAGTGTACCACACTATGCTCCAGAAAAACTGCAGTATGCTGCACCAAGCATGCCACACTGTACTGCAGAAGACAAAACTGCAGTATACCAGACCAAGTGAACTGCACTGAGCATACCACACAATACCATGTGCAGTATGTTGCATCAACAAATTGCACTGTTCCACAGGATACTGCACAAAGTTGTCTGGGCTATACTGTAGTGTACCACACCAAGTATGCTGCACAAAACTGCAGTATGTCAGACCAAAACTGCACCACACTGCAGATATCGCACTGCATCGTGGCACATCACTACAGTGTACCACAATATACCATACCAAGCTGCAGTGCACCACAGTACATTGCAGTGCAGGAAAAAATATTTGATAATCTATTAAAAATTGAAATTTTGTTTGCACCGCAATTTTTCAACAAAAACTACCCTTTGTACTGATTGTCACACACGTTTCTACCCTGATTTCATGAAAACCATGCCTGGATTGGATTCCCACTGAATCTCCACGAAACCACAAGAATCCATCCAAATAAACCAAACGTTTTGTGCATTCTCACTCAAAACCTGCACCGCTTCCATTGTTTGTTGCATTTTTCTTCAAAATATTGAAAAGTATGGAACAAAACTGAAATACTTTCTTCCAGCGGTGACTGTCGCTGAAGAAAAACAAATCTGAGACAAGCTCCTCCGTCATTGGCTCCTCAATCCAACAAAGACTCTGATTGATATTGCTTTGAATCTTAGTCAGTCATAGCCCTCACATTAGCGTGCAAGCAGTTTACGAAATCCTAATCGTTGGATATTCGTGGTATGCTCCCGGTGGGAAAAGAACGTAGCTGATGTGCGAGCAAACCTGACGACCAAGCCCACTCCCTTTGTCAGATCGCCAATCAGGTCAATTTGGCATCAGCACGGTGCGCTTTTCCTGCACGAGACAACGTGAGAGGCTGGAAGTCGTCTCAGCGTGAGTTGCCTCACCTGCAGTTGGTTTGTGAAGACGGGCGGTCTCCACAGCTTCACGGTGTCCCGCTGTTTGTTTTCATCGTCATGAAGCGTCGTGTTTGTTGTGCGAAACAAGCGTTGAAATGTTGTGCCAGATTTCGCTTGATTGGCGCTTTCTCTTTGCCAGCTTCTTCGCTGTTGCGCGGAATCAAGTTTGAACTGTTTCACAGGGCGTTTAGGGTTGATGAAGCAGTTGCAACATCATTCTTTCTGTTACAAGATGAGGCATCTGCAGGTGGAGGCATTTCTCGGCAGAACCGCCAACGTGCGTTCTCACTCGTTCTCAATTCGAACAGCGTCGGTGGAGACTATTTGAAGGACAAAATGCATTCACATTCGCTTCCATGTTGCAACGGAACGCCAGAGGCCGTCGGGGAAGACGACCGCGTCGAAACTGTGCAGGCCTCGCATCTGCGCATGCAGATACATATCAGTGTGAAACACCGCGACATTGGAGCCACGCACTTGAACTTTGTAGTTAATGAATACAGATGCTTTTGGGTTATTGACAGCATACTTGTGCACCTGATTGTTATCAAATTGTGTGTTATTTCAGGACTGTGGTAATTGTGACTCGCGTCACAAGTTTTGCAGAAACTGAGAAACTTTGCATCAGACCAGGGAAACCAGAACCAGCTGTTCTGCATTCTGTTCAGGTGTGGTGCACGAGAGGCATCGTTCAGTGATAGGTAAAGCAATGGATCATTCAGGCTGTGGTGTGTCCCCACTCAAGCATTGCAAAGCGTGGGTGGGTTTAGACAAAGTTTGGACGAGCTGGTTCCAAAGCGATCAAACCTGTCCAATTTGCATGAGTATAGATGCACACAAAACACAAACCACCAATGTGTGTTGTGCCGTGGCACAACATGCAACAAAGGTGTTTCATGTGAATGACGTTCAAAAGGTATGGAGAACTTCATTGGTACAAGTTGGTTATGGTGGGTAAGGACTCGTGTGTGGGGTGACTATGTTTGTTCTCACCAACCATCACCCTAAGATGAGTGCTTCAGGTGGTCTGGAAATTGACACTTTTCTGGTGAGGGGCAAACTAATGGGGCCTGCTTGAAGTGAATTTGAAAATGGGGGATGTGGCCCTTGATGAATTTACCCGTGTCACACAATGGAGGAAATTCTGTCGATTGACACTTCTGAGGATTGTTCCTCTGGTGTTTTGCCTTTCTCAGGAGCTAAAAACAGCTTGCCTTCGTGATCAATTCGAAATTGTCAGTCGTACATGCTGTCTGGAGTGGACTTTGTGGACTGGTGCTCGGATAAACACAGTCCAGATCTGTGGAGATTGGTTTTTCGGATAAAGTAAACAGCATTGAGATCATCCGGCAGATGACCCGTTGCCAAATTTAGTCGCGGTCTGTTTTTCATCTGGCATGGAAATGAAGTTGGCAGAGAGCAGAACGGGAAGAACAAGCAGCAGAGATGCAAATTCTTCTGTGTTGACGGAGTTTTAGGATAATTGGAAGAGACGTGAAGCCTTCGGGTGCTCAAATAACAAGGACTTGTGGCACTGCGAAACTTTCGGCAGAATTGCTGTTTTTGCTGCAACAGAATTCCAGTGGCCAAGTTGTTCTTTGAATGTGATCCTTGCACGCTTGTGCCGAACCGTGAACTTTTTCTCTCCATGGGCTTCTGTTTGTTCTGGGCGACGTGGAGAAGAATATGGGCAATTTTGAGAACCAGAAGTGATGCCAATCAAGTTCCAGTCTGAATGTGGTCCAACACATTAAGGAAACGGCCTGAAGTTTGTTCAGAAGCGGATTAACACATCGAGTTTCCATTCGTGACTTGGTTGGCGACAGGCAGTGAACTATGCATCCTGCAGGCTTTCCTTTCATAAGCACGTCTGTAAACTTACCACTCCCGGGGATCAGCACCAAAATGTGACGTTGTCTTCGTGGAAAAAGAAATTTTGTCAAAGAGAACACTTGGATGCACTCGTATGCAAGGTGAATACAGCCAGTGGTCGTTAGATCTCCTTCTCGCTATTTGGGAAATGGTTTGGCCCAAGTGTCGACAAATTGTCAGAGCCAAGGGTATGGTCGAGAATCATTGACGAATTTGTTGAGAATTTGCAGAAGAAATGCGCGGTCAGTGTGCACGCTGTTACACAGATGCACTGGCAAAGCGGCGAATATTACGCTCCAGGTTTGAAGGGACAAGACCTGCCTGATATCCTGCGCCCGGGACGTCACGACTTTTGAAGTATGTCCTACCTTGGCACCTGCCTTGAAAATGTGGGTTGGTCTTGAGTGGGCTAATATCCACTCCATGGCAAATTTTTGGGTTGCTCACAGGGCAGCAGCGCTTGCCCGTTGGGTACGTCCTGCCCTACCAAGGATAGGGTTTTAGGTGGGTTGTGGAGGGCATACACCCCATCTCTATTTTGCTTGGGTCCTCCCCCAGCAGACAGTTTGAGTCCATACCGGCGAAGCACCTCCCCAAAAATGGTTTGTCTCCCCCCTCCCTCCCTGTTGTTTTTCAGGGAAGTGCAGCGCCTGCACCTGCCTCGAATTTGTTAGTGAGCTCCCCGAGGACGTTTGCAAGGATGTCATGCAAGCCTGACGATTCACCGGTGTTCAAGCTCGGTTTCTGACTTTCGGAGATTGGCCTTTGGCCAGAATCTGAAAACGAATTGGAATAATCGCAATTTGGAAGACAACAACAACCTTGCAAATTGACTGAACGTTTGCAGATGTCTTGTGCGGGGTCGGAATCCATGAAAAGTGTCTGACAAACCACTGACGGAGATGAGTCTTTTGAGATCTGACCCACATTCAAAGCGACTTTTCTTGCGTCTCGGCGGACGCTTCAGGTGAAGAGGACAAACAGTGGAGTTACATCCGTGTTTTGTGGTCTGCCAAATCCGAAAGTTGCGCACGTGTTCCATTTGGCACTTGTGCCCCGATTGCGCCCATAAAATATTCAGACTCTGTTCTGTAGAATTCCGTGTGACTTCCAGGGAAATTTCTTGCCTTCTGCAAGGATGAACTCGCATAATCTCTGAAACAAAGAAAAATTGTATTGCTCTTGGTTTTTGGCGTGAAACATCGTTCATGTGCAGTGACAATCCGATGCGAAGATGTACGAGCGTACCTGCACCCCGATCAGTTCCCCGTCTTTGATCCGTCGCTCGGCTCACCGAGGAAAGCATGTGGTTTGGTGTTTTCTTGCAAAATCTGCTCCATAGGACAGTCAGTGCATTTTTCTTTGGGTCAGTGTGTTCTGCTCCACGATGAACGGATGTTTCCAGCTTGACTTCTTTGCTGTCCGCACAGAATTTGTTTACAAGTTTGTTCTGGTTCCGCTGTTCGACTGCTCGAGTAGTGGACGGATTTTCGTCACTCGTAGATGTACGGTACAGCACTGCTGAAATGAATCTATCCAACTGTGTCCTGGTGCAATCATCCCTGTTTGTGTATCTGTACCCGGGGTTGGTGTCAGCACCAGGCCAGATTCCACCCTGGATCCCCTCCTCTCCCGGGTAGCATGGTGGCACTGGGTCAAATCCCACCCAGGACCTCAGTTGGTATCAGTGCTGGTCCCCCCCCCAGGTAAGATGGTAGCACCTGGTAAGGTTCCACTCAGGACCTGAGTTGTGATGCAACTACCAGAACCCCCACCCCACTCCCCACCCCAGCAGGATGGTAGCACCACCCAGAACTGCTCGCCGTACAATGGCGGTTTCTTGGCGCACGAAAAGGTCCAAACTAATGGAAAACCAGGGACGACAAAAGTTCCATTATCACGGAAGAAAGATGAATGTGCTGTGAGAAAGCAAAGGAAGCATTGCCGTTAGCCTTGCAAAACGAAGCTGACAGTATTTGTCAGCGAGGAATTCGCTGCACTGCTTTTCGTATCAGGTTGAGCCGCTTGCGCCGAACCACCTTGATACACGTTTGTTTTGATTGGGGCTGTTCGCCAGATGCTAAAGGGTCCGGAAGGAGGCTTCGATCTGTTGCTTTTCACGGGAAAGAGTACAATGGATAAATGTTGGTGTTTTTCACAGGAATTTTCGGAACAACAGTTAGGAAGCTTCTCATTTTTTTTAACTTTCAACAAAGGGATTTTCTTATTTGATAGGGTTTCACGTATTCCCGGCCTGTTCCGGCAGAACAACGACGACGCTTGGGTGGAGACAGTTGAAACGAGAACATTGTGGACAAAGGCAGTTGGTGCATTCCAGTCGCTATTTGTCAGCAGCGTCACGCGACTTCGCGACTGCACTTTTTTCGATCTTCCTGTCGATTTTGAGCTTGGAGCGAAAAGGCCTGCCTCAAACTTTTGTGAAATGTCTGACAACTGCGTCGATATCATGACTTGTCTCCAGATTGTCTGAAGCACTTGAGGGATCTGGATATCAGTGAAATATTGGGTCAAAGTAAACACGCGTCCGCGTTGCGGTGCGTGCAACTCGCGAGTGCAGTCTCGCAACTTCAGTCGTTTTGTGCGATACCACTCAAGCTGGAATGATAAGAGAGCGGTGCCACGTCGAACTTACGTGTTCGTCAACAAAATGTCATTCGTAAACTGAACGTAGTCTGCAAATTTCAACCACCTGCAGAGGTGACTGGCGGTAAAAACGTGTACGTGTACTTTTCCCAAAGTTTCCAGAACTTGATGAGCACACAACAGTGCAAAGGCCCTACCAACTCTAGATTGACGGCACTCCAAATGTCTTTTGCGAGGAGCTGGTTGGGATCTTGTTCACACTTCAGACTACTGAACCAAACAAAAACAGGAGCGAAAGTCTGAACAAAATGAGGAGTGACACTGATTTCCCGGCTCAAAATTGCTCTGTAATTCGAGCCCAACTTGTTTGGAAGGTCCTGGTGCCACGGTAACTCTTCTGTGGCTTTGGTGCAATGCTGTTTGCAACGTTCGTCTTGAACCAAGGGTCATATCTCCACCTTTCCACTCGCGTAAACATTGTGCAATCAGCTCCAACACTGCGACCTTCATGTTATGGTGCTTCGACATTTGGTCGTAACTTTCCGGGGACAACCAAATTTGTGGAGAACGGACCGCAACTTCTCTTCCCCCCCCCCCTTGATGTGATTGATGTCAAACCAGGAGTGAACGCGTGCGTTATGGATGATCACCCTTGTTTCAGAATATGTGGATCAGCCTCGTGTTGGAAGGAGGTGTGTGTTGCGCAGCTGTGTTCGGACCGCGCCTGCGGATAAAGTACTGCGGCTGTGAGACGAGGAAGCTGTTGGTTTCGAGGCGATAAAACTAAGTTCCTGCTGAAGCTGCGGCGTCATTGGTGGTTCAACTCGGCCGATCGTTCTGATGTCAGTGTGGAGTGAAACTACTGATTCTTTTGTTGAACGCGGATTGACTTGACAGCTCAGACAAAAGACCCCAAAGGATAGAAATACAAGATCACAGCTGTCGTCTGTCGTTATTTTGTGAGGTAAGTGTCCGTCACACAGACTTGTGATTTGCTGTGCATCGGTTCGTCGCTGCGATCGCTCGTGTTCAGAAAAATGCAGCCGTTCGCAAAACATGGCGCGTTGCCCCCAATATTTTGTGAAAAGTACAGCATTCGCCAGAGAACAGTGACTTTGTTGTCAGTGAAGCAGGAGTCCAGATGCGTATCGAAGGAACGAATGCATGCGACAACGCGTTGACGCGCGTTTTGCCTTCTGCATGGGCACATCTATGGAATTGCATGTTGTTTGGTGGTGTGCTGTGCGGGCAAATTATCCCGAGCAATAGATGTGAGTGCCTGCAAGCAACTCAATTCACCGAGTAAGTGGTAATGTCTGGCAGAAGCGGTTCCGAGGGAAGTGGCGTCTGGAACAACATGCGGAGGAAAGAAAAGTATGGAGTGAGTCAGCTTCAGTTGGTGGCAACGAGAGTAATCGACAAATGGTGTGATATGCTGAGAGTGCCCAGTGAAAGGAACCATTCCCGGAGGTTGTCGAATTTCTCACTATTGATTTTATCTTCTTGAACACTTTTTATGCAATCTGTATTGACCGCAAGGTAAATGGTGCGATGGTGTCGCAGAAAAGGAGAAGCTGTGAGGGGTTCTTTGAGACGACTCGAGTGGTGGTTTCTCTGCGGACATGGACAGGGAAATTGAAGACCAGAGCGATCTCGAATGCTGATTGACTGGCGTCTGAAATAGCTGGAAATCTTTGGGATGTTGAGTGGTTTTGAAGTTGGTTGGCAGACAAGAGCAGAGAAAGCCAGGCCGGAAGAGCAATTGCACGATTTTCGAACCTGAACACGTTGAACAACATCGGTGCAGCCTTTACACTTTGCTGTGTCAGCGCGTGTTTGTCAAGCATTTTCTGAAAGGTGCGCAGACTCCCCCTGCAAAATTTTCATGGGTGAGACCCCCATGGGGATCTCAGGTCCGAGTGGAGTGAACCCCCACTCCTGACAAGAACTTTCAAAACCTTGCCCAAGAGTCGCTCTGGACCCACCCGCTCCAGAACAACATTTCCTGTCATCTGCTGCTTGGATGGCCTGGCCGTGTTCTTTGGAAGTCTCCGCGGCTTCATTCGAGGTCCTGAGCACAAGGCCGTCACGCAAGTGCAAGACCTCGCCTGTGCATGGCTGAGACTCCGGAGGTTGAGGGCAAGCTGCCCTTCAGGCACCTTGGCCAATCGGCCGTCAGAGGGTTCAACAGGGAAAAAATGCCTGAACTCCACCCCAAAGGCAGGTTGGGGTGGCTTCACTCAAGTTTGGGCTGATCCTGCCCTCCCCCTCTGCAAATAAATTTCAGAGTCGATCCCAGCCAAGCACTTACCTCCAAAATGTGGGGAGGTCCCACCTCTGCCGAGGACGCGCCTGTATTCAAAGCTCTGCTTTCTTGTTGTTGTATTTTGTTGGTGAAACCGCCTGTAAAACTGAGAGATTCATTGGGAGTGAAAAACACGGGAAATTGTATTGCTGTCAATGTGAATTGAGGATTTTGGCCTGAAAACGTCTTTTTGCCAGCAGATCATGTCCAGTACTGGTGCACCAGCCATGCGCGGGCACCGAGAGGGTCGGTGCTCAGTTTTGTCTGCTCTCGTGTGCGCATTCTCAGCCGCGCTGCAGTTGACGAACGAGCACATTGTTTTGTCGTTCTCCCTGAACAAGAGTTGTTTTCATCAGCACGAATATGGAACCTTTTCGTGACTTCATCTCACAACCTCCCAAATCCGTCGCCTGAATGACATCATCATCCATGTCGAACCGCTTTCATGCACGAATCAAGCTTCACTGAAAACAGCCCAGCAATTTCCGAGAAAATCAAGGCTCAATAGACTCACCATTTTGATGGCAACCATCAAGATCCATTTTTATCTTGGGTGTCTTTTTCATCGGTTTGCCCAGTGTCCGTCTGCTGATCGTGTTGCCAATGGAGGAGGTCGCTCTCATTTCCAGATTCAAAGCATATTTGACATTGTGGATTCCCTCGGACACTGATCGCGCGGATGATGAGGGTGGTCTATTTAACCTGAATTAGGGACCACAGTCGGAGATTGGATGGGGAAGTTGATCACTGGGATTTTCATACAGAGCCCGCTGTGCCTGAAGTTGTTTGATGACTGTTGGATGAGTTTGCGACCACGATGCCGTGGTGGGTGCTGTGGCGCAACGCGAGCAAGTTCCCGAGGGAAGTCCATCTTTGCCAGGTCTCATATTTGGAGTTGAGTAGGTGGTGTTCTTTGGTATGGCGATGCAGAGCGAAGGATGTTTCAGGTCGTCGTGAGCGCAGTTGGCCACGGAAATTCAAAGGCTGTGCTTGGTTCCGTTTCAACGCGAGAAGCGTCCCTGAAGCTTCATCGCATCCAGTATGGTACCAGTAACACACACACACACACACACACACACACACACACACACACACACACACACACACACACACACACACACACACACACACTTGCAGATTTCTCAGAACTGGAAGCGCACACTTGCAGCTTCGTCAAGCGTGAAGGTCGTTCACGTTCCGCGAAGCTGGAGTTTCATTGCACGACCGCACCCTCTTGCTTTGCCGATCTCTCGTGAGCCTCAATGAGAAGTTTATGCACTGAAAGCCACGAAGGTGTTTGGTGGTGCTGAAAGCAATAGCTCTGGTGGGTTGCGATGCCTCTGCCGGGGGAGGAGAAGGTCAAGCAGCGTGGCGATAGCGCTCCTATCGCTTGGCTCCGGACTGCGGCGCCGATCGTCCATCAATGATCTTGCGCTGAAGATGAAATCTTGGTGGCTGCTCTTTGCAAAGGGAGATTTGGTGGGTGGGTGGTTGCGAGCCTCCGTAGATGAACGTGCCAAGTTTGATGACCAGATCACTGTGTTCAGGTGTGTGTCAGGAGGTGTACACGAGAAGGAAGAACTCGAAAATTATTCACAGTGGACCAAACTGTTTTGTAACAACAATCTCACCTCGTACCTTCGCAGTGCGAATAAGTCGCCACGTATTCTGTGTTTCTTATCAGTGCAACTCTGCCTGGCGAAACCCTCACCACAAAAGGAGAAACCAGCCAATTTGCTTTTAAAACTTCAGCAGTGCGTCATCGATTTGCCACTCATCTCTCAGTGCAGGAATCTTGAGTGGCCTCATTAACGAATCTCTTTAAAGTGAATTAATGAAGAGGGAGCCGTCCCGACTGCAGAAGAAATGCTACAGTGACATGCCACTGTGCACTGCTGGAACACGGTCCATGGTGCGCGTGGAAAAGCACGTTGGTTTGAGATTGGCATTGCTGTACTGCGCAAAAAGTGACCTCAGGTGGGTCGCCTGTTGGTCGGTGTCGAGCGCAATGCGTGGCCCTTGGACATGGAATTCAACACTGTGCGACCGCTCGTTGGTCATCGCCTTCGCCAGTACCAGCTGAGACACAGTCGGGCTTTGTCTTTGTTTTGTTGGCTTTTTCCCGGATCTCGCTTCGAGCAGCACACTCCTGATATCACAAGGCATTGTCATGCGACTGAGTGGGCACAATTCATTGGGCCTGATTCGTAAAGCTCACTGTGATTCGAGTGAGTGGAAATGATACAAAAATACATTGGATTGTACTCGTATGGTGGATTTCTGCACACAACACGAGACATACGCACCGACTCATCAAGATAAGACAACATCAGAAGCAGTTTGGGTGTTGCAGTGCGTCATGAACACACCCTCTGCGTTCTTGCAAGGTAAGATTCCGGCGGTGGATAGGTGGACAACAAATTTGTGTGGATTGTCATCCAGCTTGACACGTTGGTCGTCTTCGTGCACCAACTGAAACGGCCGAGTTGGGTGAGTGGACATTCAGCAGTTTCTCCACGTTGTGCTGACACTCGTGTCCGAAATGAGACTGCCAGGAAAGTCCAGAAATATTTCTTATGCGGGCATTCAGCGAGAACATCCTGCATGTTTTGTGTTGAAAGCGGCACGGGAGTGCCTTGCTCATAGGAATCCTGCAAATAAAGCCATCATCTGGCACTGTCATTCTCTGCTATTGATTTCTATCCACTGTCTCTAGAGGCAAAAAAAAACTTAATGTTCCGATCATGTGTCAGAAAATGAAAGGCACGGAAACCGGTTGCTCGGATGCTGCTGTTGCGCGGTGTGGTGGGGAAAGAAAAAGTGCATCAAGCTTGGAATCTGATTTGCCGGAATTCAATAACGCGAAGCATCCCTTATTCGGAGGCGGTAAACAAAGGGAGATAATAGAGTCGGCGCGATTCAATGGGCTGTCGTTAGGAAATTCGATCTGCTCATCTGGAAGTTGAGCTGAGAGATGTGCGTGAGCCTGCAGACGGAGGGAATGAGGCTGTTGATAGCGCGACACGCTGGGAATTGAGGAACAGGTGCATTCCGATCAACGCACAGATCACGTGGAACAGGTTCTCGGGAGAAAGGTCAGTGTCATCAGATCAGGACGGGAGGTTGAGCGGCAGATGACTTCGTGTTTTTGAAAACGCACGGCTCGCCGAAGGCGTTCTTCCGCGCTGAGCACAGTCGTCCAGATGATGTTCGGTACAAGAATGTAGATGGGAGGGTCCCAGCCCAACTTAAATATTTTCAAGTCTCAGCAATTATTCGTGATCATTGCCTGTTCATTTTCACAGTTGGGCCAGATCACCCCCCCCCCCTATTCATTTTGGAAGTTGGTGAGGAATGTCTCTCACCCCGGTTGCTTGGGCATGGGCTTGAGCCCCAACCTCTTTTCGAAAATGAAGAAATCAGAAGTCGATCAATGTTGGCGCAGCCTTCTTGTTCTGGGTCTGTTGTGATCACTCGTTCACCGAGATGCCGAAGGAAACGTTTCGCGGCCTAACCCCAATGAACAAAAACAAGCGTCACAATTGTCGACACGTTGGTGTGGTTTGGTAGGATAAAGCAGAATGGGATTCGACGGAAGCCCGCGCACCAAACCCCAGCTCGAGTCTTCTGTATGATGGACGCCGTCATTTTTCATCGAGGGCTACACGCTCGACCTGCTGAGCAGGGCGCGTGTTCCCGATTCCTGTGTCAATGCCCAGCTCCATTAATTCCCCCATCAAAGCATTCTGCAGATTGTCAGCCTGGGTAAAGGTCACATCAGTAATTGGTTTACGGTTCGTGAAGCTTTGGATAGGTTGGGAGACTGATAGGAGATTACGAGGATTGGGCCGCGCTGATCGTTGATGAAGAAACGCTGCAGGTGAACAGCTGTTCGGTGCAGCCAGAAGTTATTGAGCTTTTCCGGTCAGATTGCAGCGTGGGATAAAACAGAAGCGAAAATGCGAGGGACGGGTAAAAAAGCGGAAGACATTGTTGAGAGTCGGTTGCACCAAATGCCGTCAAGTTAAATTTGCGACAACTTGAGGAAATGATTGCCATATCGTATCAGTTCCCCAACGAAATGTGTTTGTGAATGCATTGCGAAAATGCTGTTCTGGGTCATTCATTTCATGGGAAAGACATCAGCTGGTGTCACCACATGTGTGAGAGACATGCATGCATGTGAGAATGTCTCCTTGGAATTTTCTCAGGGTCGTGGAGCTCACTTCGACCATTGTGAGTTCCCTTTCCTTTCTACTTTTGAGTGTCGAGCGTGCCCCAATCGGATTCCGAGAGAACGAAAAACATGAAGGATCGGAGAAGCACCGTGCACGAGTGCTGCAAAGTTGGAAGAGGTCGCCCTTTGTTGTGTTTGTGGTGAGGGGGCCATGTTTGTGGTTTTGGTTGGAACCTGCAGTTTTCCTGGGCCACAACGCTCCAGCTTGAAATGTTTTGCATTTGTACTCAACAGTTCTGTTGGTCCTCGACGAAGCAGCAATGCTTCGGGGTCAATATCTTTGAAGAGTTGAAGCCAAAGGTACGAGCGTAAAAGTATGAGGGAATGCAATGGTCATTTTCTGAAAGGAAGAAATTTGAACGGAAGTTCTCTGGCAGAGTATATTTGTTGCGGTTGAATGCATTCTGGACACAGAGGTGTTGCCTGAAAGTGGAAGGAGGGTCATAAATATTCGTCTGCTCTGTGTGGCACAGGTACATCAATCACCAGCGCAGCACAGGCTGATGAACACTGCAACCAGAAGCTCATATTTGCGCTCTGGACACGGGGGGAATTAATCTCCTGATGGAAAGTGCTGTGTTCTCGGGGCCGCCTGGACACCGCTGAAGGAAGTAGCAGGTTTAGCATTGGCCTGTGCACAGATACTGGCAGTGTTTTTTTTTGTTTTTTTTGTTGGTGCTTGCGGTTGTGTCAACTGGCTTTTCAACAACAGCAATTCGCGTTTCTCCGGGGCGCAATTGGAAACTCCACAGCTGATCGGTGGACTGGGTCCGTGGTCTGTGTCCACTGGACCCGCAAAATGAGACACAATGCGTCCAACAAGTCTCACATTTGCATCTGCGTTGACCTTTGATCTTAATGGCCTCTCTGAACTTGAAGCCAAGTGATAAAATGTGCCCGTGATTGAACACTGCAGTGAGATCGCTCGAATGACAGCATCCCAGCATGCAGTGAATCGCTGTTTCTGGTCGATCCACCGCCACGGATGCACGGTCAAATGTTTACTCTGAATCAAACGGATTCTATTCATGAAATCATAGACCAAGTGGTTTAATTACCGATGCACAATGGAGTCCAGCAGCAATAAAGATGATAATGAGACGGCTTTTATTCCACAACAGACATGAGAATAACACTGACTTCATGACCCTGACATCATGTCCAGGAAACTATTAGCATAAATCGGAAACGCATTTCCTTTGTTTTGAGCTCTGCAGCGAAGAGGTGTGACCTGCTACGTAAAGACACGAGTCAGGCCCCGAGCGAGGTGCAGCACCACCGCTGCCTGGTTGCACTGGGTCTGCTGACCCGAGCGACTGATCTGCCAAAGACAAAAGTCCAGGTGCAGACGCAATGGTTCTTGGTCGTCGCGTCTGTGTGAAGACTGTCAGCCTGCTTGGATCGGATGGCCTGCTCGAATGTTGTGGGCCAGAGTGATCAACCAACCTCCTGTTGGATGGGTTTGGCCTGGTGCGCAGACACCGTCGAAGGTTGTCAGGTCTTCGCTTGGTGCGATTTTGAGACACATTACACAAGTTTCAGACACCCAGACTGTTGTTGAAAAGGGTTGGTTGTTTTGTGCTGCACGCCAGAACCGAACTGAAGCGTTGCCGACAAGGAGCACTGGACCACCAAGGAGACTACCCCGCGGGTTGTGGCAGCTTTGAATGATGTGAACTTCGAACTGGGAAAACGTGCTTGTCCATAGTAGTTCGCCACTGAGGTGGGGCTTTGTTCCAAGGTGAGCACATCGGGTCTTGAAGACGGGTGGCGGACGGACGAATATCATCCAGTGATTCTGCAAGACGTCAAGATTGATGAAATAAGACAAGTCACGTTTTTTCCAGATCTGTCGACAAACAGGCAATTGCTTTTCTTGTTAATTAGAGGCCACGCCTGTTGTTCTGCTTGGAGGTTTCGCAGTCTCTGCATGAAGACAACACTTTTTGCAGGCGTTGCATGCTGAATGTTCCTTCGCAGACTTTCGGGCATTCTGAGGACATCCGACTTTGGCAAAAAGTGACACGATGAGGTGATTTTCTGTCGAGTTCTCATCGTGTGGATGGGGACGTCTGATGTCGTCTGCCAAGCAGGAAAACGACTCTCTCTTTTGTTGCACAGAAATGCTCGATGTGGAGACCACTCCAGAAATGGTTTCGCAGTGTCGCTTGCAACTGTCCACAACACAAACGAGTGGCATTTATGGTGATAGGAACAAATGAACACAAGGCGCCACCAATTGCAAGGGGAGCTGTGGAAAAGGAAAGAAAATTTCTAACAGGGTCAATGACATTGTCACCATTGCACGTGCGAAGCTGCGGAAGTCTCAGGTGGAAATACGAGGTTCTATCCAAAAGTCCCTGGAAACATGTTGATCGCTCTGCGACGATTACGGTCGGCACTTGACCTAGTCCGTGGATGGAATTGAGGTCGACAACGGCGGACGCTGTGACCTTCGTGTTTCTTTTGTCCTGAGCATGCTGCGATTTTTCAGTCGCACTTTTGTCAGTGTGATCGACAAGAATTCCTTGAGTAGAGTTGCTTGAATGTATTCAACATGTCAACAAGGTAGTCAAGGAATTCTTGTCGATCACACTGACAAAAGTGCGACTGAAAAATCGCAGCATGCTCAGGACAAAAGAAACACGAAGGTCACAGCGTCCG
>JAAUXT010108583.1_pt1 | contig 18955 bp, 4 predicted proteins | sample 7278171 | NCBI WGS metagenome assembly JAAUXT01 (sample SAMN14350112, study PRJNA611818) | marine sediment metagenome | isolation source: surface marine sediment (1.8m) | place: French Polynesia: Moorea | collected 2018-08 | reverse complement strand
TCTCTCTCTCTCTCTCTCTCTTTCTCTCTCTCTCTCTCTCTCTCTTTCTCTCTCTCTCTCTCTCTCTCTCTTTTTCTCTCTCTCTCTCTCTCTCTTTCTCTCTCTCTCTCTCTCTAAAGGCGCAGAAGACACCCAGAATGGCTGTGGTACAAGAGGGGCGCCCAGCCACCCACCCAACCCTGCGTCAAAAGCTCTACAGGTTCGAGTTCAGGAACCAAAGTTTCGGGTTCATCCTGACGTCAATGTGCTCATTGCATTTTGCAATGTTTGAAATAACTTCGTTCACGTCCTGACCAAACTCCACGTCAAGGTCAAAAGACGATGTTCGCCTTGCCTCCGGTGTTCTGGTTGGTCCTGACGAGGGCGACGAGACAGTGGTCTTGCCTTCAGCGTCGGACGCTGCAGTATCACATCCCGCCGCGCGGCTCGTTCCACGCACCTTCAAAGCGTCGGTCGCGTGGCGGCGATAATTACTGCAGCGCCAGCACTTCCTGTGTCGGCGACAGGTGTGTGTGCGTGTGTGTGTTTGATAACACAATTCCTGGGTTTGTTCTACCCACAGACATCACCCGTGTGTTTGTGTGTGTGTGTGTGTGTGTGTGTGTTCATTCCGACCCACAAGTGGCGGTGTAAACACTGGACACAGGACTCTGTCCCTGCCTCAGCCCTTGGTCAACGCCTACAAGCCGAATCAAAAGTGACTGTGTGTGGGTGTTATCGCTGAGCCCAAATTGGGTGGGAAGGGTTTGACTGGTGCTCTGCGCGGGTCGGCTGGACGCTGCGCCGCCGCGGTCGTGTTGTACACAGGTCGGCAACTCGACCCCTCGTCCCGAGCTCGTTACAACCGGCTTCGTCTCAATTATTGATGCGGCGTCTCTAATGCGGAGACTCACATGTCCAGCTCCTCATCCCCCCTCTCTCTCTCCCTCCCCGGACGTTCACATCTCTTCACTGTGATGTTTCATGTTTTCACCACGTGAGATCAAAAGCCCATTCAGCTTCGTGGAGCCGAGTGAAGCTCACGTGCTCAACGCGTACCCACGTGTCGGGATGTTCCAGACGCACGTTCCTTGGAGGACGTCAGGACTGGAGTCATTTGAAGAAAAGGTTCATTTTGAAAAGAGCTGGAGAACAAACTGACTTTCTGAACGCAGGTGCACCTTCTGTCATGTACAGTGCACAGTGTCGCGTTCACAATGACGCGGCGTTATTATGCCACCAGCGGGTTAATTGTGAGTGATTAGTGGAGGCGGTGTTTGGTCGTTGTGAACGTAAGACTCTCTCCACAGGCCGGGAGGGGAAGCCTCGGAAGCAGCGGTGAGCGGTGGGCTGTTGTAGCAAGGCGCACGTCTAAGAATAAAAGTAATAAGCTGGTTAAGAGAATGTCAGACTCTGGAGAGGAGACTGGATCTAATGGATGCGAGCTAAAGTGAAAATCACCTCATTATGAGGCGGAGAGGATGGAAAGGTCCCCCTCTTTCCTTTCCTGTGCTATTAAATGTAATATACAAGGGAAAAAGGCTTTGAGATTACGCCTGATAAGTCTTGAAATAAATGAAGCATTCACGTTTGGCATTGATTATTGTTTCAAAGGGCTTTTGTGAGGCGCGCAGCTTCAAAGCTGCTGCGCTGAATCAAACAGCGAGAGTCTGGCCAGTTGTCTTATGACTTTCTATAATGAAAGAAAAATATGAAAGGAAGGTTGCTGATGATGAGAGATGGCATGATAATAAGGCCTCGATTTTTTTCTCTGTGCCATTGATTCTCTGTGTTTAGCTTGACATTCTAACTGTTTGAAAGGTAGCGGTGCCGACGGCGTAATAATAATCATGCACTTTGGATAATTACTCTTGATACTTGATGCTGACTGATTAATTGCAGGTTTTTTTTTTGTTCTCAGTTTCCCCTTTGATAGGTACAGAAGCCATGACTGGTGAAATGGAAAAAAGAGAAACTGTGAATGTTTTCTGGTTCTTTTTTTTCTGGGCCAAGCATGTGAAGGTGAAAATTGAGCCGTGACATGGAAGGGACGTGTGGAGCGGGGAGGGAGGGAGCGAGGCCGGGGAGCCCGGCGGGGAGAGAGAAATGACGGCTCGAGGATCGCCTTGTTAATTGTCAGGACACCCGACTGCAGCGGCGGCCGCTGCTGCATGACCGATGGGCTTCTGCGCCGAGGTCTTGTTTTCCAAGGTGTAACATGGCATGTCAGGGAGGTGTGCAGGACTTAATGTCTGCCGCGGTGTCCTCGCCTATCTTTCGCCTCGTGTCTTGTTCTGTGGGGTCCGGTCCCTCCTTCTGTAATGCGATAGTGTCGCTGCAGTTAATGACAAAGGATGACTGGCGTTGCAAATGAACCAGACAATGGGCTGATCCCTCGCCGCAGCGGACGCGGCAGAAATTAAAAAGCGAAGAGACAGATGCGGAGGCGTCTCGCGGCTTTTGTCTTTTTGATGTTCGCGCCTTCCCGTGCGTGGTACTTTTCAGCTTTTGATTTTCTTTGATGCATTCTTCTCTCTTCCGTTTATTCGCATCCACCCATGGGTCACGCATATCAAAGGAACGTGTTTTTTTCTCTTGTTACAGACGGACGTCATGAAGTGGAGGGACTGAGCTGAGCGCCTGGCTCACTGCGATGGACGTGACGCCGACGCCTCCGGAAAACTTCGCGGCGCCGGATCTCAGCGATATGGCGCAGTCGCCACTTCCGCTTCCGGGAAGCGACGCCCTCCCGAAGGACGCGCCCCTCGTCCCCAACAATAACAACATCGACGACGCCGCTGTCGCCAGCCTCACCACCGCCGTGCTCGCCGCCAAGTCGGCGCTGGTTGGCGGTGGGAGTCGGGCGGGGTCGCTGGACACACCGCCGCCCGCACCGGGCGCAGGGCTCGAGAACTCCGGGGAGGAGGACGGGGACGGGCTGCCGCCCCTGATCCACTCCCGCCCCCTGGTGAACGGTGAGAAGGAGCCGGGCTGCTCCAGCGACACCGGCTCCGCCATGTCCAACTCAACTCCGGACAATCCTTCAGAAAGCAATCATGAACCTATGGACACCACAGACGCAGCGCGGGACGGGTCCGAATCCCCATCGTCCCGCTCACCCGACGCTGCTGGTGATGCTGATCACTCAGGAAGCAACACCTCAGATTCCCCAAGCAATGGCTCTGTCTCTGCTACTGCTGTCTCCTCCAGTACCTCCACCACCCGCAACACTGCTGCGACCAGTGAAGCATCCAGCAAGTCCAGGGACACCGTGCATTGCAACGATTGCTCAGATGCGTTCAACTCCATGGAATCCTATATGGAACACAAGTGCAATGGGAACAGCAAAGCAGATTCCAAAGACACCACCACCACCACCACGGCCCCTGGTGGTCAGGTGGACAATGACCATTTCTCGGACTGCGAGAGTTTTGACGGGAAGATAGTGTACAACCCTGACGGCTCGGCGTACATCATCGACGGGGCGGACTCGGACCTCAGTGACTCCGAGTCGCTGCTCGACGTCACGAAGCAGGAGGGCAGCATCGTCGACCAGAGAGGCAAGGTGAACACGAGTCAGATCCCGTCGTTCCCGCAGATCGCCAACGCCTTCTACATCCACCGCAACTCGGCGGCGCTGTACAACTCGTTCTTCATGTACCCGCCGGAGCGCGTGCCCCGCCCCGAGGCCCCCATCATGCACAGCTACCGCGTCTATGACGTCAGGTCCGCAAACAAAGCCAAAGAGTTCGGCGGAGGCGACAGCGACGACAGCTCGAGGTCAGACGACGACGAGGACGAAGATTCCGCCAAACCCGCCAAGATCCCGAAACTCGCACCAAAAATCGCCGAAGTCACCACGGTTCCCACCAAACCCATCCTCATGTGTTTCATCTGCAAACTGTCGTTCGGATACGCCAAGTCTTTCGTCGCGCACGCCATTGGCGAGCACGGCATGGAACTGATTGAACGCGAGCGAGAAATCATGAACTCAAAGAACGCGTCCGCGATCATACAGGGTGTCGGTAAGGAGAAGGAGCCGCTCATGTCGTTCCTCGAGCCGAACCAGACGAGTCCGTCTCAGTGCGACGACGGCGCCGCGAAGGACGTCGGAGGCAACGGGAGCCTCCCCGGCTCCATGTTCCCGACGCCGGGGCTCTACAGCGGCGGCGTCGGCGGCAGCACGACGCGGGTGAGCTACGCCTACCCGGCCTCGAAAGCCACGTCCCGCGAGAACCCAGCCCCGGGCGACGGGTGTAAAACGCCCAACGCCACCTCTCCAGGTCACGCCATCGACGGCGCGAAGTTCAACAACATTGACGCCAAGATGGGTGGAGTTGACGCCGCCTCGAGGTCTCCGAGCAAAGACGAGTTGTCTCCGCGAGAGGGCGGCGGGATGAACGGGGCGTCTCCCTCCCGGGCGACGCCCGACTCCGGGCCCAAGGACCGCGACAGCCCCGCCCGGAACACCTCGACTCCCAGAGCGTCGACCCCAGGAGACGAGTCCGGCAGCAGAGTCTCTCCCAAGGTCTCGATGCACTCGATGCTGCCGCCGACCTCCAACCAGATGGCGACGATGCCCGGCTTCGTGGTCCGAGCTGGATGCGAGGACCACATCAACGGCAACATGACCGGCGTCGAGTGCAGCAAGTGCGACATGGTCCTCGGCTCCGCCAAGTCCCTCGGGGGTCACATGACCAACATGCACTCGCGCAATTCGTGCAAGACTCTGAAATGCCCGAAATGCAACTGGCACTACAAGTACCAGGAGACGCTGGAGATCCACATGAAGGAAAAGCACCCTGACAATGATACTCAGTGCATCTACTGCATTACGAACCAGCCGCACCCGCGACTCGCGCGCGGAGAGGTCTACACCTGCGGGTACAAGCCCTACCGCTGCGATGTCTGCAACTACTCCACCACCACCAAAGGCAACCTGAGCATCCACATGCAGTCGGACAAGCACATCAACAACATCCAGGAGCTGCAGAACGGGTCTCAGGAGATCAAGATGCCGGCGCAGCCGCCGCAGGTGATGCCTCCGCCCCCGCAGGCGGCGCCACCCGAGATCATGAAGAAGCAGAGCAAGCCGAAGCCGACGTGGCGCTGCGACGTCTGCAACTACGAGACGAACGTGGCGCGCAACCTGCGCATCCACATGACCAGCGAGAAGCACACGCACAACATGATGGTGCTGCAGCAGAACATGAAGCACATGCACCGCGACATGCAGTTCCAGCTCAGTCAGATGGCCGTGCTCGGGCAGGACCCGTCGCTCATGCAGGCGGCGGGGCTCCCGCCGGGCTTCCCGCCCCTGGGCATTCCGCCCTTCGCCATGGAGCAGGGGGTGCCAGGGATGTTCCCGATGCCCGGATTCCCGGGTCCCCCGCCCCCAGGCGCCCCAGCTCCCGGGGCCCCTGCCACCCAGTGCGCGCCCGGCACCCCGAACCCACAGCAGCCGCCCCAGTCGGCCGACTCCCCGATGGATCTCAGCAAAGAAACCTCCAGCAACTCTCCACCAGACCACAAGAACCACAGCAGCAACGACGCCATGAAACTGTTCCAGTGCTCCGTCTGCAACGTGTTCTCGGACAACTCGGTGGAGGCGCTGCACAACCACATGCAGATCGACCGCAGCAAGATGAACAACCCCGACGCCGTCACCATCCTCAGCGGCACCTACTTGTGCAACCTCTGCCAGTACAAAACCAACCTCAAGGCCAATTTCCAGCTGCACTGCAAGACGGACAAGCATCTGCAGCGTCTCCAGCTCATCAACCACATCCGCGAGGGCGGTCCGCACAACGAGTGGCGCCTCAAGTACATGAACATGTCCAACCCGGTGCAGGTCCGCTGCACGGCGTGCGACTACTACACCAACTCCATCCACAAGCTGCAGCTGCACACCGCCAACGCGCGTCACGAGGCCAACGCTAAGCTCTACCACCACCTCCAGATCGCAGAGCTCAAGCTCAAGGGCGACCAGCGCTACTACCAGTGCACGCTGTGCATGTCGTCGACGCGCTCCAAGCTCGACCTGATCGCGCATGTGCGAAGCATGAAGCACATGCGCAACGAGAGCATCAAGATTATGCAGATCAAGGAGAGCGGCAGCGACGGCAGCGACTTCACCCTCGACAACATCTTCGTCGTCAAGAAGCTCGAAGACTCCGAAAGCGTCAAGTTCGAGGAACCAGGTAAGACGAGTTTCACACTCTATGTTTCTTGTAGGTCTGCGTTTGGCCCAAAAGCGCTGTTTTGTTCAAACAAAGGGAACTGAGTGCGATTTGGCAGATTGGTGACCAGGATTCTCAGACCTGTCAGAGACGAAGAAACGAACTCGATGAGATTCACAAAACATTTCGTCGCGATTGGAGAAACGAGTTCTCACACTTTGTTGAGATGCGTCTGCGTTGGTGGGAAGAAAGTCTCGAGAGCTTTCCTTCTGTTTCCACGCAGCATCGTGTGTTTGGCAATCGTGGTGGCTTTTTGTCAGGTCATGTTTTATAAGTTAGAAACGGGGACAAGTTTGCACAAAGAAGGATAATCGGCATGGAGATACCCAAAGGTAATTTTATATCCACACAAGCAGAACAAATGAAACACCGGGCATGTGAATTATATGGCTTCAGTCTAATTTTCCTTTGTGGACAGACGGCTGAAAGAGAAGATGCTTCGGACATTCCTTGTGTAAATTTTCAGGTCATATACCTCCTTGAATGAGTGGTCGTTCTAAAGAGCGGGCAGAATTTTCCATATTCTCTTGTCTAGAAAATATTTGCTCAGGTACTTGGGTCTTTTCAAAAAAACTCTCCTCTTATTTGCAAAAAATGACACGATGAAAGGAAACGTCCATGTTTTATGCTGCGATTAATTTGCTGCAAAAACGTTGTGTCTTTTAACTATCTTGAAGTTTGAAACAGAAAGAATCTTCCACAGAAGATATGAAAGAGATTGATGGGAAGAAAGCAATCTTTTGTGTTGAGCCCGCATCTCAAGTTGTTTTTAATTCCCTTCTTTGCTCGAGCGACAATACAAAGCTTCTCTCTTTGATCAAAAACCTGTCGGGCATTAATTCCAGCACTTTTTTCTCTGTCTGTGTCTGCGTGCTTGGTGTCTCAAAGTTTAATTAGGAGACGCAAAAAGTGTTGTCAATTAAGACTTTGAGTCGGGCTGTAATTGTTCCCTGGAGGGGGCTTCGCGCATTGCGGTGTTGTGTCTCAGGCTGATTGAGTTGAGTCTGCTGCAGCCCCGAGCAGAATGAGCCTGTTGAATGAGCAATCGACTTAGAATACTCACTTCACGACTCATAGCTGTTTAAACCTTTAACGGGCGACTGCTGCAGAGAGGCAGAGTGGGGCTTTAAGAAGAAGCTTTACTGGACAGCCTGGAATCCGCTTAACGACTCTGTGTCATTTACAAGGGAGGGAAAGGTCCGGCAGAAAAGGGCGCTTTTCAGATCAATAGAACTGAGTACTACAGCCGCTAGTTTGTTTGCCAGCTGATCTATCGCCGAGGAAGCTGTCGCTCCCTGTTTGCAGCGTGACTCCTGCCTCTGTGATTCTTCTTTTCTTGGCGAGGTGAAAAGCAGGTCGAGTTGGCGCTGGCAAAGATCCGTGTTGCACCGTGAGATACGGTGGGAATGAAACAGGGGCAGCTTCACTCAACTTATGAACTCAAGTCGTCCTGTTCTTCCCGTGGCGTTCTATTCTCTCTTGATTTGCGGTCAGAATGCAATGAAGAATTGCTGTGCAGTCCCAGGCAAAAAAGATGTGCGCAACGCGCACAAGCCTTTCTCTGACGCTGCTCGTGCAATTGAGATGTTGACGGGACGGCGGGGAGGGTGTTGCAACTGCGATCCGGGCGCCGTCGGTTCAACAGCCACTTGAGCTGCAGGTGCCTCCCGCCCGTGTGGGATCCGACTCCTGCAGATCCCGAGGCTCGCCGCAGGCAAGAACACTGCCGTCCTCGCAGCCAGGGGGCGTTTTGGGCGACACGGGACGACAACCGCGAGCAGCTCTGCATTGATGCAAGAGTGACACTGACTTTTGTAGCAACAAGCCCACCCACCCTGACAGGACGGCGCTGCAGCGTCGCTGCGAACTCCTCCAGGTGGAGGAATCCGGGGCAGCTCCGGTACCTGCTGCTGCTGCTGGTGGTAGAAATGGTGGGAGATCTACTCACCAGGTGAGGCCCCAGCAACAACAACATCAGCGCCAGGGAATGAAAATAACGATTAATTACCAGTAATGAGAAGTCGGGGTGTGAAGGACGAACGCTGCTGAACGTTCTGACTGCAGAAAAGACAGCTTTCAAAGCATTATCGTGAAACGTTTCTCAGGAATGAAACTATTCTTTTTACCTCTGTGACCCCGAGACCTCTGCTGACTTTAGTCTCAAGTCCGGGCAGACATGTTTGAACATTTTGCCACCACCAAGCATTTTATGTCAGAGATGACAATAAAAGTCAGTGCGCACCGTCTGAAGATTAACAAACTGCCGGCGTTAGGTTGGATAAGCAGGCTTTCAATTGAATGCAGAGAGAGATCTTGTACCGAACAACCCGTAGATTGCATTACTGTGAGATGATATGATACAGCAACAGTTTGATGCTCCGAAGTGTTTTTCATGAAGGGGAAAACAGTTGCTTTTGGGCTGGGTCCAGATCGCTCGGCCAGATTTGACACCAATCTAATGATCCGGTGTTGCTATGGGAACGCTGCCAGGTTTTCTAATCACACCAGTTGCGTCTGATCACACACGAGCGCGAGTTGCACCAGGTGTGGTCTGCTTCTTCCGACGACGGAGAGCGAGAATTCTCGCTGCTGTGGAACGAGAGTGAGGAGAGGACTGGTTGGAAGTTTGACACACGAGTCCCGTTTCGTGCAAAGCAATCAAAGATATTTGGGAAACATTTCCTGTCATGAAGCACATGACATGATGATGCTTACCTCAATTCGACTTTTTTCCTTTTTGGGGGCTTTTGCAGAAGAAAGGTTTCGAAGGCAAAAAGGTAATTAAATACGGATGTACTCCCATGCACAAAAATTACAAAGCTCTTTTCATTTCTTTTTATGGCTGAGCTTCATTTTGTATTTGTGACAACATCCGTTGAAACCGCGTGCCTTTTTTGGCGCACTTGTGTGTTCTTTATGCATGTCATTGTTGCTGGCCGTTGAGGGAGAGAAGCAATGTTTCCTTCCCTGACCCCCCTGATTAGCATTCAGACAAGAACTTTGCATTGCTTGTACAAATGGTACGCTTGATAGAAGACAAGCTCGGGATATGTTTTGATAGAACTAATATTACCACTTTGTTTGCCATACATGAGAAATATTGCTTGCAGAGAATTAGCTTCGTTCAATAGAAGGCCATAGAATGGAAACTCAACTCGTTTCGGACTTATAATTATCAAGTCACACAGCCTGTTCATATTATCCCAAAGACGGCTCTTTTTTGGGGCTCACGGCTGTCAAAGGAAGAAGTATTGAAAGAGGAGTCAGAGAAAACACGATATTGGTGTGACTGTTCCTCAAGATTGTGGTTGTGAGCTGAAAGTAAAATTACCACTATTTGATCCAAACACGCCCAGTCAGTAGAAATTTCTTCTTCGTCCACTGCCCATCGGAGAAAAGTGGACAAAGACGAGGGGAACTCAGTCACATGCTTTGAGACATTCTCTCACGCCAAAAAGGGCGTTTGAAAGAGATTGAAATCAAACAGCGAAATGACTCGGCTGTGACCTCGTTAAAACCAAGCCCGCCTGACCCCACACCAACTCTCTTTCAAAGACACTCAGAAAACACAAATGAATAGCAGCAAACTCTCACCAAATTGCCCACATAAATGATAGCTTTGTGTCCAACTGAGCTGCGTGAAAAGGCACCACTTTTCATCTGCGCTGCTCCGATGATTTTGTAAAATGCAATTGAACTGCCAGCGACACAAAAGGCTCGGCGAACGCTGATGCGCTAGGGTGAGTCGATACTGTTTCAGAACACAACTCGTGGTGGAGATCGCCGCAGAAACGAGCATCTCAAAATAGTTCCAAGTACTTTTTACCTATTAATGAAGCCACAACTTCCGGCAGGGATTAAAAATTTACGTTGTGTGGGCGATTTTTCATCGTGGAGCTGAAATCGACATCAATTAGTGATAGAGCTGACAACGACGATCTCTTCATAAAGTTTAAAGTTTCCGAGGGACAACCAACCTTCCCGGAGACAGTAGAGACAACCACGCTGTGTGTCGTGGTCAACTTGACTCGGCGGCGCGTTCTTGTCGCAGAGCGTGTTCTGCGCATTGTCGAGCTTCCGGATGAGGCTTGTGCAATATTTATGAGATGGATTAATGTGGCAAGTGTTGCGCTCGCTGTCTCCCATTTCCTTATTGTCCTGAATTAATGAGTGACCTCAATGCATGGAATAAATGAGTCCATCTCGTGTTAATAATTGCGGTGTTTTTTGTCGGATGCATAAATGAACGTCAACCCCCATACGTCATTGCGTTCAGCAGATCCATAGATCTATTCATTTCCAGTTGTACACGGTTGCTACAGTGCCAATGGCTGAAATTATTTCTGCACTTTTTGCCAGAAGGAAGAATACTCCAGAAAAGAAAAGACAAAACAAACAGCGGAGGCAGAGAATACATATGTACATAATTCATTGCATCACTTGCCTCCTGAAGCGATCCCTGTGTTTTTTGTCTCGCCCGTAATTAATTAATTAGATCAGGCATTGTGTTTGTCATATGATGTCGTGGCCCCTGCGCAATAATCTCCCGCGGCTGTCAGCTCGGTGCGGGGACCAGGTAAAGATCGGGATATGGATCATCTTTTATGTATGTAATTGCCTCGTTAATCACCCGGGATAAGCTGTGACAATTAATGCCGCTCCTGTCTTGTGATGAGCCTAAATGGTTTTGTCATAGATGATAATTGGATTTGTGCGCCTTCTTTTGTGATATTTCCTGCCTGCCGAGCTCTGTTCTTGTTGTGGATACAGAACAAGTTTTTTTTCGGGACGCTCCGGTGCGGAAACGAACGAACACTGTAGCCATTGTTTAAATTTTCAGTGGACAGTTTTCTGACTCTGACAAAGAGCGAAAACTTTGTTCCAACCCGTGAAAAGCTGTTGAACGATGGAAGCTGTGCAATTAGCAGCGGAAGTCGCTCTTGGAGCTGAAAAATCGGGTCAGATATTAATTGTTGATGAATCTCGTTAATATTCAACGAATGATTTTTCACACCTTTGACGCCGTGTGTGCTAAACATCGATCAGCTGCGTTAAACTTTGAGAAGAACTTTTTGTGTCACTATCGACATGTGTTTGTCAAATTGATGCTGTCAAACATTCGCAGAACCTTTTCAGTTTGACAGCTTCTGTTGTGTAAAAGCTGCTGCACTAAACACCGTGCAAGGCAATTTGGTGTGCGCATAACGTCTGCTTTTCTCTATTGTGGGAGACAACAAAAGCTGTTGGCTTGTGCTGGTCGACTAGCTGATGCCATTAGATGCGGAGTGTTTTGTTTCATGGCTTGTCTGCGAAGACATGCCATTCTTCAATTTTTCCTGGTCGTGTTGCGTGCGGGTCGGCAGCCCGAGGTGCGAAGCTTCTCGTCGTGTCAGACGCAACATCACCTGTCCGTCCGTCCGCCCCGAGAAGATGTCGCCTCCCGCCGTGAGCGCGGCGACGCACTCCCCCCAGGTTCCCTCGAGTTCATCTCACAATATGTACTGGGCGTCGTATGTCATCGCGCCCTGAAGTTGTGAGCGTAGCACATACGATGGGATGTGAACCGTTGAGTACCGTTCCTCGTTTGAGGCGGACGCTGACTGACGCACCTTGTGCCAAAGCGAAGCGACGTGAGAATGGCGTTTGCTGTGAAAGAAAAGAACTTTGACGTTTTTGTTGTCCCAGAACTGCGCCTCCCAGCGTCGCTGCGTGTGCGCGTGCGCCTCGTTCACTGATGCATTATTCACGCGCTCAACAGACATGTTTGTATTTATTATTGATTCCCGCTTCTTGTCACTTCTCACAAATAGCTCGTTTGTCCCAACATAGAAACGAGCCATTACTGGTAAAGCGCTCGGTTCGATCAGCAGCGTCAGTTTCATCTCGGCTTTTGCCGCGGCCGCTGTGTTGTTGTGGAGTTCGCTGCTGGATTCAGATTCCGATGACGCAGAAAGAACGCTGAGCGTTGAACATCGCAGAACTAACTGATGGTGCACATGCAAGTTGCGGTGCTTCAAAGCGAGAGACACTTCCAAACAGGTCAGTCGCTGCTTTATCACTTGGCTGTTTATTTATTGCCTTCACCAAATTAAGTTTTGCACTTGAGTCGCTAATTGTACGGGGAAGGCGTTGTCTGCTCCACCTGAGCTGCACTGAGCAACGTCACGGATCCGACGCACCGCGCGTCGTGAGGTTTCGCCTTGTGGGTCGGGTTGGTCACTCTACTCTGAGAGGGAGCTCTTCCAAGTTTCCCAAGGGACAACCAGGGCATGGATTTGTTTGAAGTTCGCGGAAATGCCAGGTTGTGCGGAGCACGCTCAATCGTAACACCAGATTAGATACTGTTCATTCACGAACGTCAAAGTGATGTGTATCACCAGCATTTTATTTCCCAGTGTTATCAGCGAGGAGAGGTAATTTGGTGGTCGTCTCGAGAACCTGCGAAAAGTCAATGAGTTCGTTGCAGTGACATATCAAACAGATTACGACAGGAAATCTTCAGCTCTCGACCTTTGTTCTAATTTTGGGGAAGAGACTCTTCATTAGAGATTTCAGCCTCACGTCGTCCAGTAACTTTATCAGTTTGGGCTCTGCCCAGAAACTTGTATTGTGAGCCATGGACACAGCACGAGTTCGCAGAGTTTGCTTTGTGTGGAACAACGCAATATGTATTATGAAAAACAGAGATCGTTAGGGCGTGTCATGTGATGTGGTTTGTGGACGTTCGGCAGATGAAGTGGCAGCGAGGTAAGTGATTGGTTTGTGTCTATGTTTGTGTGTTGTGACCACGACTGTGCTGTTCTCGCTCGTAGTATCGACACGTTGATGAGGAACGCGATGCACCTGTTTCACTTGGAATGACAAGTGAAGAGCCCGAAGGCTTCGACGAGGAATCAAACACCGTCGAGCAACTGAGTTGCTGGGCAATTCAGCATCGAGCCTGTCTGTTGAAGACATTCAAGTTCTTCGTGTTGGCTTGAGAGGAACTTCACAGGTTCTGGGGATCAGCAGGTCATTTCGTCCGGGAACAAGCAGAGCAGCTCATTGGTGAACTCACTGGGCAAAAGAGTGGTCGCAGGTCAGAGAGACCTCCACTGCACGTGGGATGACCCGTTCGTTCTTGCACGTTTGCCTTTTTGCACACCTTCGTATCGCCCTGGGCTTGGTGTGCAGTCACACGAGATGTGTTCACAAACCAACACCTTTCGTGGGAGGGTTGGGTGCCCTCCTTTTCTTCCTGTCAATTCTTTTTTTGCCAAGCGTTGTTGGACTTCAAAGAACGAAATACAAGTTTCATACCAAGAACTACTGGCTGCAGAAAAAGATGAATTTGCTCATTGTTCTCGTATCTAGACAAAAGACCCAGTTCATTTCCATGAACATAAATCAAACCTGTTGAGTCGGATTGTCACATGGAGCGAGTGTGAAGGAATGCAGCTTTCAAATAGCGATTTCCACAGCGTCGTCAGTAATTACTCCCGGACCGCCCGCTACGTTTTCTTCATTTGCAGGCTTTTTTATTGGCCGTGTTTTTGTAATTTCCAGCGACGGGGTATTTGCGTGGGTACTGTTGTTTTTTGGACGTCCCATGGCGTGGAGAGCTTGAGACTGAGTCTTTCTTGCGCAATTTCGCAGATGCCCAGATTATGCGCGGAGAGGCCGAGGCGTGACAGGCGCTCGTGCAGCAACGTATTGTTTCACGTCCGTCGAGGCGGAAGCCGCCCCGACCTCCTAATCCGAGCAACAACAAGTTAATTGTGCGAACTTCTTGGGTTTGCTGACGCTGATTAAATTCTCGAGGTTTGGTCAATAGCTGTGAGCAGCGTGAGACGAGGAGGGCTTTTCTTCCCTTGATGAGGTGTGAGGTAACACGGGTGCGCCGGGCAGGGTTGGGTCAGTTTTAATTACGGGGGCCTCAGTCCTAACGCGTTCCAACAAAGGACCAGCCCCGGCGCTAATGTATTGCTGTAGACACTGCACTTAAAGAGCTTTTCACTGTCTTGCAGCATGAGTTATGTCATTCACTCATCACTTGATTAAGACACCCACACCTGCACTCTGTAGCGCTGCAATGGCCGCCGACACAAACGTCCCTCGAGGCGCCACCGCAAGAACAATAGTTTTGTTCCAAGGCTGTTGTTCTGGCTGTGGACGCTCTCTATTTATTAGCCAGATTACTTCCAATTTAATTTTCGAGGCTGTCACCCAGGCTGGATTGTTGAAGCTTCTGGTCCGTTTCCCTCCAAAAACGAAGAGGAAGTCAAGACAATGAGTCTCCGAGGGACGAAAACTGAGCGGCCGAAGGAAAAAAGTGAACGTAATCCGCGGGGGTTGTTTTCGTTTCCACTTCATTCCTGAAGATGAATTGGTTTGTTCCATGCAAAAATGCGCGGAAAATGTTCAGGTCCACCTCATTGTCAAGTCGGTAAACCGATTTAGAATGCAAATACGACCATATGCTCTGTTTTAGATTGGTTTGAAAAAAACTTTTTACTGCCCTCGCTTGAATTCAAATGATCTGAGAAGCACGAAAAGTTCATTTTTAAATGCGCACGTCTCGGTAGGTAAATTAAAGAAGCGTTCATTAGGTTTGAGCGCTGATGGTTTCCTGCACACCCCCTTGTCTCCTTCAAATTATACTTTGAAGGAAACATAAATCATTTTTTATCAAAAGGCAGGTAAATGCGCTCTTTAAACTCTTTGAAGGAACGCTTCCAAATGAATGTTTAATAACTTTGTTCTTTAATTACACCTGAGATACACGCAGAACCCAGGTGAATACCTGTTTTTCTTGCGTTATTATTTTCGAGGGTAAGTAGGCGTAATATTCCATCAGTTCTGCATATTTTTACCCCTTGTAAAAAGAGCCCCATTCTTGGCCTATAGCTTTACATTTTGTGCATTGTGTTTATGGAAATGAGGGTATTCCTTCTATTAGCTGTAGACACTTCAGAGGAGAGCAGCAGGCCGGGATAGAAACAAGCTTTGGGATTAAATCAAGGAAACTTCACCCGAAAAGTAAATACTCGGCGATCTTTTGTGCATTCTAATCAACGTGCGCGCCTATGTTCTGTGAGTTTTGCTAATAATGGGGGTAAAGCAGACCCTTTCCCCTCATTCAGTGCTTTCCTTTCATTTTGTCACTTGCCCCTCTGAGAAAGAAAATGATCGCTGAATAGCAAAGAAGCGAAATTAAGTCTTGAGATGGATTTGCATGCACTCGGTGTTGGCGAAGCATACATTTGGAAAAATTGCTCCTCATTTGTGTCGGGTGTTTTGTCCGAGAATCAAGTGCAGAGTTTCCCACTGTCAGAGCGTTTCACTTCTTTTCATTCTTGTGAAATTAACCTTGGGCCCCGCTGTCACTCACCCAGACATGTGGGGCAACTGGGTGAATTTTGTTGCATTCTGCAGTTGCATACCGACAGCCAGAACAATTCACAAAGGAAAGTTTTGTCGGTTTGCGTCACTTGTTTCTGGAAACCATACAGTTCCATGCTGGATGCAACAAAGATACAGTTTAGGAATGCAGAAATGTTAGGACTGTTTCTCATGGAGACAAGATCTCTGTCTGTGTCCAGTTGTCGGACAGATGTCAGCACTGGACGGACCCGGCGGGCAGCATGTCACACAGCCCGGGCTGCCCTCTCGCAGGGAGGGTCAAGTCTTGACCCCTCGGGTCACACTGCCTGTCGACTTCAAAGCGAGGGAATAATATCTGCGTTTCTGCTAATTCCAACCTGTTTCTTTGGCCGTGACAGGCACACATGACATCAAAGACCTCGACTAATAACCACAGAGGGGAAAGCGCTCGCCTCCGCTGCTTTCCATTCCTTCCCAGGACAGCTTTATTATTTTGCGCTTTTTTGTGAAATATTTATGCGATTCATAATCGCATTACTAAGTAATTACTTAATGCATGTGAGTGACCTTCATTGGAACGTGGTCAAGTTAGAAAGGGTCGGACATTTGGTAGTTTGATTGCGGCAGTGTTTGTGAGGTGAAGTGGAAATGTCTTTCACTCAGTTCTCACGTGTTCAACCCGAATCAGCAACAGCGCGCATTCCTGAGATCAAGACTCCGTGCGACGCCCCCCCCCCCATTTCAACATCTTTGTCCTGGTAGTCACGTTGAAATTGGCGTGGGCGTGACCTTCGCATTGAGGTCACGTCCTGCGGGGGGGATCGGATCCAGTGAGCGCATTTTGCTGCGTATCCCAGGTGACGTGGGCTGTACGACTCTCTTCTGTGTTGCACCAAGCAGGAGTCGGGCGTCCGTCAATAAATTGATAAATGGTGAAACACGCCACAATTGACACGATTCCGTGAGTACACACACGACCAGCAGTGCATTGAACAGGTTGAAAATCGTTGTCAAGTTTTAATTTGGAGTTGACTCAGCTTTGTTTCTGCACTTTTCTGCACAGTGTGATTTCGTTTGAACAAAAGAGAGACAGTGAGACAAACCGTGTGGGAGCGAAAGGTATTCGCGGATGACAAATGGTTTGTTTCAACAGCTGGAGACATGCGCACAGCTTCAAGGACACGGAGCGGTCATTTTTTGTGCAGGCCATTTTGTTTAATGAATCAGATACGGGGATGGATGAGCCCCGGCCGGGGCCGCCGCCGCTGCCGCCGCCGGGCGCGATGATGTATCCGCCGTCGCTGCGCCAGCTTCAGCCGCAACGACCTTCGCAGCAAAAGACGCTGCCCGCAGTCGAAGACCCCCCTCCCTCCCTCCTTCCCTCCCTCCGCTCGTCCACCACCACATTTGCATCAAGTCTCCATATCTCAAATTAGATTAACGGCCAAACTGAATTAAAACATTTTTGCAATATGAATAAGTGCGCCTGCTGGCCGCGTTGCGTGGTGGACAGCTCTGCATGCTGCACTGCGGGCGGTGGCCATTTCTGCGTGCAATATGGGGAGCTCGCTGCGCCGTTTGATTAGATTTGCTTCTGAGGGGCACATTGTTTGGAATGTAAGGGAATGCCAGGATGGTCATGTCTCTGTTCATTAACACTGCGCAGGCCCGTGTTGTCGTGACCCGAGGCGGCTTCGACGCTTCCAACGGTTCCAGAAACACACAGCTCTGTGGGGGAGATACTCTTCAAATTTTTCAACGCAAAACCCTCACTTACGCAACAGTATCTCCGAACTGGTCACTCCTGGGGGTGCTGAGCCCGAATGTGCGAAAGTCGCGCTCCAACTTTGGGTTTTGAAAACAAGTGCGAGCAAACAAACCGTTGTGAGCCTTCTATCGGTTCGTCTCAGGAACAGCACTCCCACTCCAATCCGGACTCATCGCGGCTGCCTTTAATGAATCTTTTTGTGGCGCACGGCCCATGCCGGCAGAGGTTACAGAAGTTCCCTCTGAGTCATACATAATGATTTTTGCCCAACAATCGGATTACCAGCGGCTTCAAGTCCGCAGAAAGATAGTCAGTCGGGACATCCAGGCAAAGACTGGCATCCGCACTGGTCATTATGAGCGCGACTGCGACTTTTTTCCCCCGGACTGAACAGATTCCTGGCGCTGCGTGCATTACTCATTATGATTCGCCTCTGTGTTGGTCGTATCATTCCACTGCCAGAAACGTTGTTGTTTCGCTGTGGTTCCAGATTATGTCAGGTGCGCAGGAAGCAGGAAATTGCGGTGTAATCTGGCACCCAAGAACAACCAACCACCGGCTTGGCGCTTCCCATGGGTCTTTTTTCAAAGAGAAACAAGGTGTGCAAAGTTTGGAGAGAGAGAGAGAGAGAGAGAAAGAGAGAGAGAGAGAGAGAGAGAGAGAGAGAGAGAGAGAGAGAGAGAGAGAGAGAGAAATGGCAGTGCGTTGTTTCGTTGAATTTTATGCTTGATAATTTCAACAGTTGGGCTTAGTCAGGGTTGATGTGAAGCCCCCTCCTTTGCCCAACCTTTTAAGGAGACGAGGGTAAACACGAAAAGTAGGATTTTAGCCGGTCGGAACACAAAGGGACAGATGCCGCAAGCAAATTAGACCAAATGTGACAGTTTGTCTGCGTATCTGGTTCATTGTGCGGAAAAAAGTGGAAAGAAAACCTTCTTGCAGTGAGTTCCCGAAAGCAATTCATCATGGAATTATCTTGCAAATGTCACATTTTTTAAGCGTCGCAGGCAATAAGCTAAATGTTGGGTGTTCATTAAAAACTTGATCCCGTCTCAAGTCCCGCAGAAAAACGAGTGCTATCATCTTGCATTTCGTTTCCATAACTTATGTTGATTGAAGCCTTCATATGTGGCAATTAAAACAATTAGGTTTTCTGTGGTTTTAATTCTCATGCACCAGATCTGTTGAGAAACGTAACCTTGGTTGGCAAACGGAGTGTTTGCTGGTCGCGCTTCTGTCTTCATTAATTAGAGAAATCATGCAGGAAGGAAGCGGCCAAGGAGCTTTGAAGAACATTAAAAGTAACATTTCCATATTAATTTCTATCTGCCTATTGATTGCTGTCTCAAAGAAGCTCGAGGAAAAAGGCGCATTTGTCTTCCTAATGATGAGTCGAACTCATCCAGTGAGACAATGAAGACATTCCGACTTCCCTCTCCACTGACCCGAGAGGCCAGACTTTGTGCGGACTACACAATTCAATAGTTCCATTCTTCTTCAACAACAGATGACCTCATTACTTTCACGCGTCTATTGTTTGAAGCGTGCTGTGAATTTTCAGTCTCAACACAGTAGTCTTGTGAAAGTAATGAGGTCAACTGTTATT
>JAAUXT010115302.1_pt1 | contig 18956 bp, 14 predicted proteins | sample 7278171 | NCBI WGS metagenome assembly JAAUXT01 (sample SAMN14350112, study PRJNA611818) | marine sediment metagenome | isolation source: surface marine sediment (1.8m) | place: French Polynesia: Moorea | collected 2018-08 | reverse complement strand
TGAATCCAATGATAACGTCAAAAGTAACTGTAATATTTCGGCTGCTTTTTGCACCTTTCACACATGAGCGACAGCGCTAAGATTTGAATTTTACACAGGGTATAAACAAATCTTTGCGATGACCAAGTAAGACACCTCGGCACCGCAGAAATAAACAAATTCCTTGCCATGATGTATATCTCACACGCGTGACCCAGGTATCTGTGGACTTGCTTTCATTCAGCTCTATTGTGTTGAATGTCCCCAATATCCCCATGTCCCCTCAGCACAGAGAAACACATGACTATGCAAAACATGGGTGTGTTCAATAGCATCTGTGAGGCTGGTGAATTGGTGGAATTGGCTGAATATGCCTCATATCAAATGAAGGGGCAAAATCATACAACTTCACCAGTGTTTTGCCAAAATGTCATAAGTTGTCGCTCAGTCTGAAGATCTGTGGCTTTTTCACTTCGAACCAGAGAAGATTCACTGCTGGTTATTTTTTTCTGCTGTGTCATGACAACAAAACAATGTGCATTGAAGCACGTGCATATTATTTGGAGCTCACCCAAGTGAGCATACAGGTGTCCAATGCAACCACCACAAATTTAGCCTGAGGGAGGTTCATGGCGGGATTTCCCATCTGTTTCCCGGGTTTGAAAGGAGCTGCGAAGCATATGGACGTGTCCAATTAATGCATAGGGCACGCCACAGGCCAAGTTGCTTGCTTTGCTCCACTTGGTTGGAGATTGGGTCACCTGGGGGAAGTTAGCCCTTTGGGCTCACTCGGTCAGCCAGCACACTCAGATGCAACAGTGACACTGCCATGCTCAATTTAAGCATGCTGCTGGCGGCATGCCGCCCGCAAAGGCAGGCGCAACTTTGCTTTACCCCTGGGGTGGTGACAGGATAAATTCTCTGTTCACTGCGTGTAGAAATGTGTGGAACACACCCACTGTGAATCATTTCCACCTATAAAGTTGACAGGTGAGCATTACAACCGCCACAATTTATGTGTTTGTCTGAATACAACCATGCACCGAGGATGACTTGCTTGTCCCACGCCCATGCACCAGTCCCGGGTCCCGCCCCTATCCCCACCATCGCCCACGCCCAGTCCCACGCCCATGCGCCAGTCCCGGGCCCCGCCCCTATCCTCACGATCACCCCTGACCCTGCAGACAACAATGCCCATGCCTTTCCAAATGCCCCGGGGCTCACCTACGCACCAGGGGTAGCTGCTGCCCCCGCCCCTGCTCCCGCCCATGCCCCTGCCCACTCTCTTGACCATACTGCTGCCACCCCTGTCCCCGCCCCGATTGGTGGTCTCCCCGTCCCTGCCCCCGCCCCCACCCGTACCCTCGCCACTCCCGGTGCCACCCCTCCCGCTGTGGCCCTCGCCCCCGCCTCCGCCCACACACCCATCCCCACCTACGCCCCAGCTCTTGCTGCAATTGTCATGGTCGTGGTCGGCTCGTACAGAGTCGACATCATGACGGTGCTCGGGCAGGGCTCCTTCGGGATCGTGCATCCGGGCACTGACAGCCAGGGACGCCGCGTCGCTGCAAAGCGCATGCGCGTTGTCAGGGGCAACCGCGGCACGGCGATGTCGCTGCAGTTTGACGCGCTGCTCAAATTGGACCACCCCAACATCCTGAGCGTCTGTGACGTCATCGCATCGGACGCCACCTGGTGGATCATGATGGAGTACTGCGACAGAGGGGACCTAGACAAGTACGTCCTGGATACTGACCCAGATGAGGAGAAGATGTTCCAGATGATGTTGGGGCTCATGCAAGGACTTCAGTATCTCCATGGCAACAACATCGTGCACAGGGACATCAAGCCTGGCAACATCCTCATTGACGCCATGGAAACGCCGAAACTGACGGACTTTGACTTGAGTAAGTTCCTGGGCGACGGTGACACCTCAAGGATGAGTTCAACGGTCGGAACGGTCCTCTTCAGGGCCCCCGAGTTCTTCCTGAGGGAAGCCTCGCTCAGACTGCAGTACCACAGGAACGTGGACGTCTACGCCATGAGCCTGACCTTCCTGGCGATGCTCCAGGGCGGGAGGCCTCTGATCCCGCACATAGAGACACCCAATGAGGTATCAGAGCTGTACCACCCGGTGGGGCTCCTCATATCAGAGAGAATCCGGTACGGCGTGCTGCCGCTAGATGTCGTGGCGACGCCGCAGAGCGACGCGGGCACCAGAGCGGGGACCGGAAGTGGGGTTTGGAGCCGCATCGGGAGCCGATTCAGGAGCTGGTTGGGGAGTTGGTCAGGGAGACAGGCTGGGACTGGGCTGCAGCAGAGGGAGGGCGTCAGGGCGACAGGCAGCCAGACAGGCAGCCAGACAGGCAACCAGACCGGGACCCAGATAGGAAGCCAGACAACGAGCCGGACAAACAGCCAGACAGGCAGCCAGACAGGGACACAGACAGGGAACCAGGCACGGAACCAGACAAACAGCCAGACAGGCAGCCAGACAGGCAGCCAGACAGGAAGCCAGACAGCGAGCCAGAGAAGCAGTGATTCAGTAAATTGGGCAGCGTGGGGTGGGCGAGCAGCCGGGGCGGCGGCGCGGCCCTGGGCGGAGCCTCGGGCGTCCGCCCTGCGGGAGGTGATCCGCCTCATGACCTGCGCGCACCCGGAGGGTAGACCGGGCGCCGGCGACGTGCTGCAGCTGCTGACGGGGACGCGCGTCTTCACCGGGCTGCGTCACACGACACGCGTCTCCAGCGACGGCGTCGCACTGCACATGCGCGGACAGAACGCCGCGGCCAATGGGCGCTCGTGAAACTTGACTACTCCGTGTCTCCGCCAATCAGAAGAGAGATGATGGTTTCTGCGTGTCCGCACGGGCCGTGCTCCATCCTGGCTGTAACCAGAGCAACGCGTGCTGCACCCGGCGTGACCCAGACGTCAAGTGACGTAGCATCACTTGACGAAAAGCGTGACGCATCTTGTGTGAACCCAGTATCTGCAGACTATGACAGGGATGCAGCGCGCAATGCATTTACTGTTGTACGGACGCCAGTCGATCCCATACCCACCGACGCAAAAATAACGTGTGACGCATCTGCCTCCAAACATACTTCAGACGATACCGCACGGCACGGCGCTACGCAGGACGCATCCAACTTGAAGCAGACATCAGTTGACCCAGGGCCCGTTGACATGCTCATCGACGCAGCGCGTGACGTATCCAGTGTGGCGCAGACCGCACATCAAGATGACACACCACTGTGTGACGCTTCCAGCGTGAAACTCACCTCAGTCGACGCAGCACCCACAGAACTGAGCGCGGACCCAAGCTCCAGGGACGAGGACAAGGACGCAGCACGTGACGCTTCAGACGTGATGCATACTTCAAGCCACGCAGCGCCCATAAACGTGGACACCGACGCAGCGCGTGACGCGTCCAACGCCTCAGTGACGTCAGTGAACCCAGCACCCACTGATGGTGACGCATCCAGCACGAGAAACGCGTCACGTGACTCAGCTCGTTGTGACACAGAGCGTAACGCAACCCCTGTGAACGATACTTCCGCTTCAGCCAGTGACGCAGCGCGTGACGCAATTGACGTCACGGCCCCGGCCGACGGGATCCTGGAGGCGTGTATCATCTGTGAGAAAGTCCGTTACTATGACTACAGGACGATGACGTCACGCGTCGTGCTCTCCAGACCGGAAGTGTCTTTCCTGTGCCGCGGGCCGGGGGACTCCGTCATCGTGGGTGCCGAGAGGACGCTACTGATCGCGCGGTGGGCCGGGGATGGTGAGGGTGAGGAGGAGGGTGGAGGGGTGGGTCGGGAGGGTGGGGAGGACATGGGGAAGGGTGGGGCAGGCGGGGTTGGTGGGGTTGGTGGGCGGGAAGAGGGAGACAAGGGGGCTGGGGTCAGGCAGCGAAGGGAGAACAAAGTAGGGGCGAAGGTTGGGGAGGAGAAGGAAGAGCATGGTTCGGTTGGGCAGGATGGGGTGCAGGACGGAGAGGGTGGAGCTAGGGAGGGACCGAGAGGGAGGGTTGGCAGACGCCAGGGAAAAGGAGGGGAGAGGCTGGAGGTGGTGAGAGAACTGAAGGTTGGGAGCGTGGAATCAGCAGGGATGGCGTGGGTCTGGGGAGAGGCAGGGCGGGCAGAGGCAGGGTGGGCAGAGGCAGGGCAGGGAGAGGCAGGGCAGGGGGAGGCAGGGCAGGGAGAGCAAGGGGAGGGAGAGGCAGAGAGAGGAGGGATGGAGAATGCTGGTATGGTGATCCTGTGTCAATGGGCATCAGGCTTTGTCGAGGCGGTACGGCTCAGCGATGGGTCCACTGTTTGGAAGACGACGCGAGAAGTGGGGGTACGACCCATGGGGCTGTGCCTCGGGCAAGCTGAGAGGCAGGGAGGGGCAGGGGGTCAGGGAGGGCCTGTGGGGCTGTGCCTAACGGGAGCTGAGGTGACGCCAAGGGCTGCACCTGAGGGGCAGGGTGGGGCTGAGGAAGAGGGAGAAGAAAGGGGCACCGAACGGACCAGGAGCTCCAGGGGGCACGGGGTACAGGGTGGGGTCGGGGCACAACAAGGAAACTATACCCTTCAAGAATCAGGCAATCTGGGAAGCTCAGAAAGAACCGGGGTCTCAAAAAATTCGGAAGGAACTGGGAGCCTGGTGGGACATAGAGCTGAGAGAGGCCTGGGGACCCGGGCGCAGCCGGAGCCCAGCCTGTTCGTGGTGGATGAGAAGACTGCGGCGCTGTTGGAGATGAGCCCGACCTCGGGGCGGGTCCTCCGAACCCTCCCGATACCCGGGGGTCTCCAGGGGCTGGACGTGGCCTTCCTGAGGACCCCGCTCAGACTGGCTGTACTCGCCGGGGAGACCATCGTCCTCCAGCCGCTGTGAGGTTCAGGGGTCTGTTGAATATTCAATAGGTTGAAGATGCAATGGTGATGATATTGATTCTACATTCTGGACAGATTGAGACCCGAATATATCAAACAGCACACGGGAGACTGCAATCGCCTGGATAAATTGTGTGCGTGTGCGAGTATAGGACATGGAAGTCACAATTGTAAATACATGGACGAATAAAAAACAAAACTCGATGTAAAGCAACATGTGTGACTTGAGTACATCATTAGATCAACGCCACGAATTCCGCCCCTTCCATCTGTCCCTCGCCTAATGTCAGCTTCCTGTTCGTTCATCCACGACAAACTCGCACCAAAATACCCCTCTGTTTTTGTGCAACATACAAAACATGTTCCTTCAGAAAAAGAAGTTGTGCCCCGTTGCTTTGTCCATTCAAATTTGCAACAACCCCCAACTCAACCCTGAAAGTTCGTGTTCAGAATGCAACAGGCAAAAATCTTTCAAAGAGGCGATCTGAGAGACGATCTCGTCCAACCGCACAGAGCAAGGGTTTGGTGGTCAGTTGGTCACGTGACATCGCGACGCAGTGGTCAGTCTCCACCGCAACACACGGATCTCCATGACAACTGTGTTTTGTTCGCGAATTCTGCTCGTCTGTGGGTTCACACGGACAATGTCATGAACACCCCACAATTTTCGCGAACATCCTGAAATTTTTCTGACTGCAGTTTTGACAGTGATCTTTTTGTTGCTCAGCTGACATACTTGGGGCCAATGAGGAAGACGACGAGAATCAATTATATATTCACAGGACAAAAGGAAACTTTGCTTTGTTGTTCCCAACCCTATTGTCCTCCAGCTCTCAACATGCTCTCTGGAACAACAATGAAATTGATTTCTCTTTGTCTGTCTGATTGAATAGAAGAGCACTCAGCAAGTGTTAAATTTTTCAGCAGATCCGGGATCTATTGTCACAGTGGCACAATGCAGCACTCAGCTTGATGGACATGATAAATTAGGGCAACACGGGTGCCACATGAAGCCAGTGAATCCAAGGAGAGGCCAGGGGTTTCTCCATTACAAGTGAACATTAATTAACCCAATCACCTACTTTGTCGTGGGTTTTGGGGTGATTTGAAAGAGCACGTGTGCAGGTGACCCAGTATCACCTGCAGGTACGCAGGCAAATTCCAGCCTGGGAGCGGTGGGTCTGTGTTTTGGCCTTTGGGTTCCAAGGTTATTCTTTGTGCTTTGGGTGCTGAATAAGAAGCAGTGCTCAAGGCAACTGCAGTGCAAAGTCCCTGGAAGCCAACTGGCCTGCCAGGCTCCTGGTGCTCTGCCTTAGATAGATACCATACATGTCTGGGGGGGACAAAACCATGGGGGGTGGGCAAATCCGCAGGGGGGCATGTGACAGGGACAGGGACATCTGCCCCAGGCTGCCTGCACCGCACTACCACCAGGTGCTTGCCCTGAGGGGACTTCGCACAAAAATGACCAATGCTCCAAACGAACAAATATTTCTGAGTTTTTGCCCACATCCCTCACAAGGCCCACTCTGCTTGAACATGTCTGGCATCGATGTGCGTGTCTGTACTGCTCCCATACAAGTTCAGGTCTCGTAACTTTTGCCTTCCTTTGGTGTTGTGCGGAAAAATTCATCATGCGTTCTCAAAATATGGAGCTGCACATGAAATCACCTGACCAGCACTTTCAACAGCATAACTTGACAATTGTTTCTTCTCTTATTGCTTGTGCTGATACCTCTGCTGAACCTGCCCAGTTCAAGCCACCAACAATGGCGATAAGTTCCCCTGATTCCATCAATTTGTTGTGTCATTCTACTGCTTCAATAACAACACTGACCTTTGGTGCTTCCACCAACTGTTATAGAAGGAGCGCACAGTTGAGATGGACTGGGTGTTCCTGAATTCGAGCACATCCACCAGTTTGGGATTGTGCCTTGAAGCTCAAAATGGTCAAATGGCCAAAGTTAAGGTACAAATTAGGGAAATTTGGGAAAACACATGCCACATGACCAAGTTTCAACAGCAATGGTGGACAGTCATTCTATCTTCTCTGTGTTTGCTTGTCCTGCCACCTCTTGTGTCCTTTTCTCATGCTTGAGGAGCAACCTTGATCTCTGCTATTGTCAGTTTTGATCAGCAGAGCATATAGTTGAGATGGTTCTTCTTTCATTTGCTGGTCCGTGGCCTTGGCCCAAGCAACCTCTGTCTTTCCTTTTCAAACCCATTCAGTCTGCTTCTGTATTTGGCACAAACAAAGAAAAAAAATCAAAGGAGACAGCAAAAAAATTTATTTCACAACACAATATATGATATTTCTGACAGGATTCCCACAATTTTTACATCACACAAACACACAGGGTGAGTGTACTGAGTTTCACAATCTTGAGCATTTTGCAATGAGCCTCAAATGTTGGAACATTTCTGCATGAACAAATAGCAATGTCCAATTTGCCTTTCCCTTTTCTGTTTTGTAATGCTGAATACATCAGTGAATAAACCTAAAGCCTTCAGTTCTGACCAACTGCGGTGCAGCTATTGTGGAAAATAGTCAGCTAATTCACCAGATGCAAGAGGCCAACCAAAAACAGATAGCTCATCAAACAGCATATTTGGTGGTGTGTGAAATGTGGCTTTGTGCACAACATAGGGTCTCCCAACCACCATCCTCATCCTGGCCTCCAGGGTATTTGAGGAGCTGCTGTAGGTACTGGGCTGGCTGGCAGTCTCATCCAACCCATCTAGGTAGATTTTAACCCTTGGGGTGACAAACCACACCACAGCCACCTGCTGCCACATATTGATTTTGTCATGAAGAACTTGTTGTGATGAAAGAGAAAACCTCTTGGAGTCACTGCCTTCTTTGAAGACAACAACACCAAGTTTGCCATTGTCTGCTGTTGATATTCGGATGCCCTCTCTAGCTGAGCTCCAGTCCATTGTAGTAAGCACACCACCACCAAATGTGTCCAGTAGTTTCATCCAGAAGATATAGGTGGCACCAGTGGTGCATTGCGGGGGAGCCAGCATGCAAGGATTCATTGAAGAGGCGTCTACTTCAAACCCATGTGATGCTGTTGTATTCAACAGAGCTCCATTGCCATGCTGAGAAGAAAAGTTATGATAATGACATATGAACCAGTAGAAAGACATGATGTCTAAAAAATTGGGATGTGGCAGTAATTTGATGACATCAAAGGTGGGTGGCAATCCATTTTGCTGAAACTGAGCAAAAAACCAAAACCATGTGTCATGGTTTGGCTTCAGATTGATGTGAATCAAACACCCCTCACTTGTGTACCTACCAAATCCACGCCAAAGACGAAATCAAGTCAGAAGGCAGTTTCATCAAATCAAATGCTACCAAAATTGGCTGTGTGTTGTGAAACAGAATCTCTTTGGAGCCTCCATTGTACTCAATTTTTTTTCACCCAAAACATGAATCTAATATTATTTTACCTGATTGCGAGTAAATAAACCCAACTCCATTCCAAATATTTGTTTTGATAACATAGAACATCAAAAATCTTATGCCATACGGAACCCAACTGTTTCCCCCAAAAAACATTTTGGAACACTTTCATAAAATCTGATATTTTAACTCTAACTTCCACCCCACCTAAAGACCATGTAAATATGTTTGAAAAACCAAAAATTGAATGCTACCACTCAAACACCCAAACAATAAACCACATTTTATCAATACACTTTTTCACCAATAATTTGTACTTTCTGAGATACAGAAAAATCTGAGCTGGTAGTCCCAAATTATTGACCCCTTCCAATTTGAACTTTTTGACCTGAAGAACCAAAAATTCAAACTTCACAAATTCCTTGCTGGAGTATTATGCTCAACATAAATTCAACCAAAACACCCAAAAGGTCCCAATTTGATTCTCATCTTGACTATGAAACTGGTGTACACATTATTTTCATAGACTGCCTGTAGGTGTTTTGATTTCAGTCATTACATATTGGTTGCTCTTTGAGAAACCTTCAACACACAACCTCATCAATTTGCCTAAAAAGTTTGATTGAAAGACGAATGACACATGTCTCTAACTCACATATCCAGGAACAATTTCAGCATCATGAGGAATAAGAGGTAAAGTTGTGTCAAAGTCCAACAGATAGCTGCACTTTGCGTCTGCTGTCAAAGAAAGAGAAACATGTTCAGGGAACAAACATTCAAATGCAGTCATTTACAATAAACACAACATGGTTTGACACAGGAAAAATACCATTTTGCATGATGAACAGAGGCAGGTCATTTTCAGAAACAACAATGGTTCCCTGTCCACAGCCTGATACCAACCAACAATTGTCACTGCTTTGAGTGTCATTGTATTGAAAAGCAACGCACAATGGGTCCAGGCTGGTGGATGGTCCTGGTGTGGATGTCTCCACCTATGCATTTGTGGTGTTTGTTGTTAAGAATAATTTGAAAAATTAACAATGCTTGAAGGGTCACCAACCAAAGATAACAAAATGTGTACATAGTGTGTGTGTTCTCAGGAAACCAAAATGCTTTTGAAGCATAAAATGTTTGTGTTGGTGAAGTTGCACACACCTGATGGCACAGTGAATCTGGTGTGGTGCACTCAGCTGATACTTTTGTCCAGATATGGGGGTCTGGGCCACAGAAAATGTGCTTGCTGCTTCACCTGTTGGAAACAGAACACAGCCAGGTAAAACACACTTGGGTCATGAGAAAATGAAGTAGATCACACTGCTCTGCTTTTTACAGAGAAACAAATCTGCTGACAAGAGCAAGTGAACCTATCCTTTGCCAAGTTGTATTTTCCTGTATATATGTAAAGCATTGACAGACAGGCTCACATTAATCAAAAACAAAACACTGTGTTGAGCTGTGTTGGTTATAGGGCAGGTTTCAGGCATTTGTAAGAGTGATTTCTGACTCTGGATCAGTCCCTGTATTCTCCCAATCTTTAAGTGTGAGTCAGAGCTGGTGAAACCACAGAGACATAACATGGTATGTTGGATGATCTAAGGAAACTGAAACAACTCACCATTTTTGAAAATGTAACTCACAAATAACATAAATTGTACTCCAGTCCATAAAGAATTTTTATTCAGGATAAACATGGCTTTGTTCTCCAGTAATCCCGCCTCCAAATGGTCTGCAAAAAAGAATAAACCAATTTTTGTTTTTTTTTTGTTCTTCTGCTGTTTGTGGCTCAGCACAGAAATGAATCCATCCAAATGCAGCAACAACAACAGAGTTGACTCACCAGTACAGGCGAAATCCACCAACAGTTGACAAATGTAGAATGGCAACACCGGAGTTTTTCTGGAACTTTCTTATTTGTTGTTTCTGTGTTGTCTTCAGTTGCTAAGAGCAAATGAAGAATGACCCACCAAAAGGACAGAGTTCTTTTGATGCCAAATCTGTTGCGAATCACATGGGTCACAGTCACCACCAGAGGACAACACCCATTCTAAACATTGTGATGAGTTGATGGCAAACGTCACTGCTATGTGCTCGGAATAAATTTTTCAAGAAATTGATTTCTTCAAAATGTTCCCACACAAGCCCTTCCTTTGAGTAGCACATCGAACACATAGACTGAGTATTTTGTGGCATGAAAAATTCATAACGATTTTAGGCTCTTGCCTCTGAAAAGGACGGTGTCCCTTTGTCAGTTTTCTTCAACAGAGCACTTAGCAGAAGCAACATGTTTTGCAGCAACGCCATAGCAAATCCATATTTCACCTAGTTGAGGAGTGTCATCCTGTGGATCCAGGGAAAGAAGGGACATGGGGGAAATGCCCTCCTGTACCAAGCCCTAGTTTGTTTATGCAGCACACGGAGGTAATTCTGCATGTGTGACCTCTGGAAGAAAAAGGGACCCTTCTGGTTAGAGAATGGCTGTTTCTCCAATTGAGAGCTACTGGCACATGATTGGTGTCTCTATTCATATAACCTTTCCTGAGTCTGGGTCCTGCAGCAGCACCACAAGGATTCACAGAGGAAGACAGGCCCTCCAAGTCGGGGTCACATTTTCATGATGAAATCAACTATATTCATCACACATACTCCCACACAAATTGAGTACCTCACTCCCAAACACTGGTACACATTTGCACCCATGCACATCCACATCCACTACCATAGACTTCCATCCTGGCAAGAAAAATGTCACCTGAACATTTTGGCTGAACCACACATGCAACAAACAAATGGACAATTCATTGTGATTCAGTACACACAAGTTTGGGATCAACAGAACAACATAGATCAACACAACAGAAACAGAAGAGTGAAATACTGAAAGTCCATTGTTTTGCATCTATTCCCGCAACTCAAGCTGAGTGGGTGCTTCTTTGTGACCAAATGAACAATACACTAAGTGAAAATAATGAATAATTGACTGACAACATTCAAAGTTAGTGAGCAGATCCTGTTTCTTTTGTTGTCAGTCCCAAGGTTTGATATGGACAAATTATCAATATTTACAGGGCAAATGTACCAGTGCTTTTAGCTGCCCATTAGTTTGTCCATCAGCTTTATCCTTGTCCTGACAGAAGATCAATCAAATATGATATGGCAGTCTTTGGTCTCTTTGTTCACAATCTTCAAAAGAACACTGAATGAGATTGGCAGTTTGCTGGCAACTGAGACACAAACCCACATCACAAAGAGTGCATGGAAGCGACCTCAACAAACTAATTCATGGCAAAGTCCAGAACTTTGGTCAGAGACCCCACCACCCAGCTGGGCTCACTTACCTTCACACAGTTGACCAAAAATTGAAACTTACCCCGTTGGCCCTGTGGACTGAGTGGATTGTAGGATGCTGAAGAGAGATCCAGCCCCAGAAACTCAGAATAAGTGGGAGTCTTGTTCAGCAAGTGTGGGGAAGACAGTGTTCTTTTGATGTCAAAATCTTTTGTCAAGCCCAGGAGAACAAGCACTCAACAGAACACATTCCAAATACAGTGACCAGTAGATGTGAAAAGAAATATATTCACCATGAAATTGATTTCTGTATTTTGTCCCAAAGAATCATTTCCATTGAGCAGCAGGAACACAGGACCACGAACAGTGGATCCAAACCCACACCCACCCACCCAGACATACACTGCACTTCCTCACAGTCGGACACACTTCATTGTTTCATTTGGGCTCACCCTGCACAGGAGCATCACTAGTTTGTGACCAGTAGAACAGTGTAGATCAACATAACAAAAGAGAAACAATGAATGATGCCCATGCCCATGACCATTTCTCAGAAGATCAATCAGATATTTTTCCCTGATGTAGGGGTGTTTGGTCTCTTCCTTGTTGTCTTCAAAAGAGTTCTCAAAGAGAAATTGCAGTGTTGCAGCGACAGGAACACAAACCCAGATCACACATTGAATGGAGGTGGCCTCAACAAACAAATTCATGGGAAATTCCAGAACTTTGGTCTGTAGCCAAACAGCCCACAGGCTTCCAGTTTCATCCACAAAATTTGTAGGTGTACTGGCCTTTTTGACTGAACAGAAGCTTTGCTCCATTCAGATTCACAAAAGAGATACATTCCCTTCTGAGAACACTGATTGCATTAAAGTCGGGCCACTTGCAGTCCTGACTCCTGTTTGTCTTTTTTCGGCTGTTGTGAAAGTGTCTCTGTGTGTGTGCTTGTGTGGTACATGTGTTTTCAATGTGATTGTTTCCGTGGAAGTGTGTGTGTGCATGAGGATGCCCAAGTAAGTCTTTGAGTCTCAGCATGCGTCCGTTATAAATCTCCTTGAACATAAACCTGTGGTGTGTATGTGTTGAGTGTTTGTGTGCATAAACATCTCTATTAGATGTGTGTGCTTGTGTGTGAATGGGCAATGAAGAGGAAGCAAGGCAGAATACAAATAATTTATTTTGTTAAAAACACCAACAAACATCACAAGTCATGAAAGACAAAGCGTCACTGTACAACGGATTCATGAACATTCAACACGCCACATCTGACATGGGTTACATCTGGTTTAGCTTGCTCAAAGAGGAAACCCAAGTTACCAATCCACAAAGATGAGTGTTTTGAGATCTTGTTCAATAAGTTAATGGCACAACAACAATAAGGTGAGTGTTCATTGTGGCAAATATGCAGCCAACTCATCATTGTTAAGTGGCCAGTCAAAAACACAGAACTCATCAAACACCATGTGTCTGGGAATGGCTGTTGAACTATGGTGGAAGACCCATCCCCTTCCAATCACCATTTCCAGCCTTGCTTTATAAGTAGTGGCTGAACTGGAATTGACAGGACTTTTGGTCCTACTCACACCATCAATTTTGAAAACAACCATTGGGGTGGCATAGAAAACCACAACTACTTGTTGCCACATGTTGATTTTGTCATGAAGTACTTGGCTGGATTGAGCTTCTAAATAGTTTAAACCAGATCCAAATTTGAAGACATCAAGTTTTAGTCTGCCACCCTTGTACACAGAGATTCTAAAACCTTCCCGTTTACTTGTCCAGTCCATAGTGGTCAACACAGGGCCATTATTTTCATCTAGTAGTTTGATCCAGAATATATAGGTGGCCCCAGTGACACACTGTGAGGGAGCCAGCATACAAGGGGTCATCACTGAAGAATCCACTTGAAACCCATGTGATATTGACTTGTTCAAGAGAGCTCCATTCCCATTCTGTTAAAAGAACAACAGTTGTTGTCAGAAATTACATGCAAACAGAACTATGTTGAAAGAAGCCATTTTTGCAACTCACATATCCTGCAACAAGTTCAGCATCATTTGGAGATAAAGGTAATGTTGTGTCAAAATCCAGGCAATAACTGCACTTTGTCTCTGTTTCTGCTGCCAAAGAAATAGAACATCAAATGCAGTTCAGTTTGATTTCTTTTCTTGAAAGTTTGTTATTTTTCGAAAAGCCAGGAAACTTACCATGAAAGGTGAAAATTGTGTTGTTTTCAGATGAAACAATGTCATCATGTCCACAATAGGACAATTTAACACAATTGTCACTGTCCTCTGTGACATGGAATTGAAAAGCAAAACATGAAGGGTCCAGGATACAGCTGCAGAGACAAACAAAATCAAATCACTTTGGTGCAAAATATAACCATAATAGATTATCTTTCCAATGAAGAGTTCAAATGAGTTGCATGTTTGAATGCTTGACAAATCCTGTTGAGGGAAAATGTCATTCCACAATGAGGAAAACAGAATGACACACTGATGGGATACAGCACTGGGTGCAACAGGAGTGAGCAGTTATCCTGTTATCTTCTCTGTGTAGTTGAGATCATTTGGAGTTTCTGTTGACACATTCACCCATTGGTTGTGGAGTGGCAATTTTCACATTTTTGGTGACTCAGCATTCTTCGGACAGCAAAGTCAAATGGCAAACCCAAATGGATCTGAACACGAAGCTGGTTTGTTCATTTCACAGTGCAGCTGGTGGATTCATTTATTTTTCCATACCTGGCAGGGCAATATCCTTGAGATGCTGACATTGTTTGTTGTTTCTGTCCTGATATGGTGGTCTGCACTTCAGAAAACCACTGTGAGCTGCCAACAAACTCTGCAGCATGACCTGCTAAGAGCACAACACAAGAAGAGACAGGTTGAGAAATCTCCAGCATTGGAAGTACATTTCACCATTGGTGGTGCATTGCTATTATATATTTCTATTTGCTGAGGTTGGGTGACATTGGGTGATGCACAATGAATCAGTCAACTGACCTGCTCTCACAGGAATATTCCACATTAACACTGCTCCCAACAGGACTGTGACCATTCTACTGCCCGAGAACATTTTTATGCATTTGACCCTGGAAAATAATGCATGTCAGAAGACAAATCAAGCATCAAAAAGAAATTAGTTGTGAGACAATGTCTACTTTGTCCACTGCAATGTAAAGTCTGGAGAAACTTTCCTCACACTACAGTCATGTTGTGAATCAGAATGAGACCAAAATGTCAAAAAAGTGAAGTTTGGTGTGTTTTAAGCAGAAATGCCTCAAATCACTCCAAAACAGATGAAATGTGTCAAAAGAGTCCTTGCGGACAGTTATCTCCCTGAAACCTTTCCTTGTTGTTACAAAGTCAACACCAGTGTCTTTGGAAACATTGATCATTGTGGACTAAAAACCTGCAAATAATTTATGTCACTTGAGTGGGAAGTTTCGAGGAGCTCCTATTCTCATCTTTTCACTTCTGTACAAGATTGATTATTGGCAATTTGCTTGAGCACAAGCATCAATAAATTACAAGGCAAATGGGCTTGTGAGCAATCATTCAAGACCCTTCTTTTGTTGTCCCTGTGTGGAGAGTCTTGAACAGAGCACTCAGGATAGTGACATTGTCAAGGCAACTCTGCTACAAATCCATACGTCACCAGAACAACAAGGGGCCAGAGTTGACCCCACAGTTCTGACACTGAGGGGTGGATTCAGGTTCCAATTGGAGCCCACAATGTAGATTTTAACTGGGGTGTTGTACTGGCATTTGTCCAGTATTTTAGCTAAAGAGAAAGTTCAGATACTGTTGCTCCAATACACTTTGGAGGAGTGCAGAATCACGACACCAACTTCAACAAGTGTCCATCCCCAGAAGCTCAGAAAAGGGGAAAATCTTGTTGGGTGAGTGTTGGGTGCCAGTTGGACTTGGAAAATTTGGTGTTGAAAAAAAAATAGTGCAATTTCCTTGCAACCTCTGGTTCTACCGGTGCACTCAGGTTGTGTTCCCAATAGCTAAAGGTCACTGCAACCAGATTTCGAGCCACACTTTATATGAATCGACATAGGACCACTCCAGAAATACAATTTAATTTCATTTTTTGTAGAAGTGCAAGACCAAATTCCTGTCAACATTTTGATCACATTTATTCCTATGCTGTCCTCAATTGCTAACAAAAAATGATAAACAACCCACAAGAAGGGCATAGTTCTTTTGATGTGAAAACCTGTATTTTATCTCCACTGCTCAAGAGAATAAGACCCCTTTAAAATAAAGGAGGAACACAGGGACTGTGAACTGTGGATTCAAACCTGCACATACACACCTGCACATGCCAGCATACATGTATATGCATACACACACTCATACACCACACATGCACACACACACACACACATCCACCACCATGGTCTTCCATGCAGGCAATTCATTGTTATTCCCTTGTTCCTTTGCTCTGGCAGCATCAATTGTTTGTGACCAGTGAATCAACACAAGAGGAATGCTACACAGGACCAATTCTTCTTTGTTTCAAATGTCAAGACAAGTACTCAACAGAAATGTGCTTCTTTATCACCAAATCAATAATACCCTCAAGTGTTTGACATGACTCCCTGTGAACTTTGTGAACAGTTCCTGGTTCTTTGTCTGTCAGTCCAAGGATTCCACATGGGAAAATGCTGACATCATCAATTATTTACAGGGCAAATGGACCAGTGCTTTTAGCTGCCTATTTGTTTGTCTATCAGCCTTGTCCCTGTCCTGACAGAAGATCAATAAGATATTCTACCCTGATGTGGCAGTCTTTGGTCTCTTTGTTCACAATCTTCAATAGAGTACTCATTCAGATGTGGTAGTGTCATGGTTACAGAAACACAAACCCAGATCACACAGAGTGACTGGAGGTGACCTGAACAAACCAACCCATGAAAAATTCCAGACCTTTGGTCAGTAGCACAACAACCCAGATTGCATTAAATTTCCTGCACAAATTTTGAAATGTGGGCAACTACCCTTTTCACTGAACTGAAGCTGTACACAATTTGGATGCTGAAAAAAGATAAATTGCCCCCTTCTCAGAACAGTGATTAGTTTAAAGTCTTGCCAATTCTTCTGTTGACTCCTGTTTGTTTCTTTCTTGGCCTTGGTTGAAAGAAAACAATGTTTGTGTGTGTGTGTGTGTGTGTGTGGGTGTGTGTATGTGTGTATGTGTGTGTGTCAGTGTGTGCTTGCACAAATCTGTTTGTGTGCAATTACATCATGAGTGAATGTGAGTGTGTCTGTCTGTGTGCGTGAATGGGTCATGAGGAAGAAGCAAGGCAGAATACAAATAATTTATTTTGTTAAACACACCAACAAACATCTCAACTCATCAAAGACAAAGAGTCCATGTAAAACACAATAATGAAGTCAATATGCCACGCATGGCATGGGTTACATCTGGCTTTGTTCTTAGAGGAAAGCCAAACTATCAAACCCAGAAATATGATGCCTTATATAATTTGTTTGGCACAGCAACAATAAGGTGAGTGTTCATTGTGGCAAATATGCAGCCAACTCATCATTGTTAAGTGGCCAGTCAAAAACACAGAGCTCATCAAACTCCATGTGTCTGGGAATGGCTATTGAACTTTGATGGTGCACCCATTTTCTTCCTATCACCATTTCCAGCCTTGCTTTATATGTAGTGGCTGAACTGGAATAGACAGGACTTCTGCTCCTGGTCACGCCATCAATTTTGAAAAGAACCATTGGGATAGCATAGAAAACCACAACTATTTGTTGCCACATGTTGATTTTCTCATGAAGTACTGGGTCAGATTCAGCTTCTAAATAGTTTAAACCAGATCCAAATTTGAAGACATCAAGTTTTAGTCTGCCACCCTTGTACACAGAGATTCTAAAACCTTCCCTTTTACTTGTCCAGTCCATAGTGGTCAACACAGGGCCTTTATTTTCATCCAGTAGTTTGATCCAGAATATATAGGTGGCCCCAGTAGCACACTGTGAGGGAGCCAGCATACAAGGGGTCATATCTGAAGAGTCCACTTGAAACCCATGAGATATTGACTTGTTCAAGAGAGCTCCATTCCCATTCTGTTAAAAGTCAACAGTTGTTGTAAGAAATTTAATGCAAACAGAACTACCTTGAAAGTGTTTGTAACTCACATATCCAGGAATGAGTTCAGCATCATCTGGAGACAAAGGTAATGTTGTGTCAAAATCCAGACAATAGATGCACTTTGTCTCTGTTTCTGCTGCCAAAGAAATAGAACATCAAATGCAGTTTAGTTTGATTTGTTTTCTTGAAAGTTTAAGATTTGGTGGAAATCCAGGTAGCTTACTATGAAAGGTGAAAATTATGTTGTTTTCAGATGAAACAATGTCATCATGCCCACAATAGGACAATTTAACACAATTGTCAGTGTCCTCTGTCACATGAAATTGAAAAGCAAAACAGGATGGATCCACGATACAGCTGCAAAAACAAACAAAAAACAAATCACTTTGTTGCAAAATATAACCCCTACATGGTATCTTTCCAATGAAGAGTTCAATGAGTTGCATGTTTGAATGCTTGACAAATCCTGTTGTGGGAAAATGTCATTCCACAATGAGGAAAACAGAATGACACACTGACGGGACACAGCACTAGGCGCCACAGTAGCAAGCAGTTTATATTCTCTGTGTAGTTGAGATTATTTGGAGTTTCTGTTGTCAGATTCACTCATTTCTTCTCCTTGCAGGTCCATCACAGCAATCTTTGCAGAGTAAAGTACTTTCATACTTTCTCTGAAAATGCCTAACCCTGAAGAGACACATGTCCTCAATGCTTGGCCTTGCGCAGTTGAGAAGTGCTTCAGGTGTTTAACAGCTCAAATTTGGGTTTGTTAAAACTCCATTTTGTTTGCCAAAAATCACTTGCAGGCAATCAATTCAAATTTCTGGCTTGAGAGCTGGTGGTCAGCTTTATGGTATAAGTTTTGGGCTCAATGGTCTGTTTGTTGTGTTTCAAGTCCTTACAATGCCCCATACCTCGAACGATAAAAACAGGATATTTTTGAATTTTCAGTGCAAAAAGTTCATGATGGCAACTTTTAAAATTGTTTGTACAGGGTAATGCTTTGTGCTGTGTCTTCAACCCAAGCAATATTTGATCAAAATATCCCGTGAAAAGGCAGGGTCTTTCAGGTCAGGCGGCTGTTGTGTTTCTCTGATGACATCAATACGCTTTTTTGGTGATTTGAGGAGCTTGGTCCGATTTGTGAGCTTTTGGAAAAAGCCAGCGAAATCGGAGTGAGCAAAATCAAATCACCTATAGGCAGCCTCTTCCAAAAGTATGTCTACAGCAGTTTCATGGTCAAGATGAGGATTGATTTGGGATCTTTTGGGCTC
>JAAUXT010091857.1_pt1 | contig 18956 bp, 13 predicted proteins | sample 7278171 | NCBI WGS metagenome assembly JAAUXT01 (sample SAMN14350112, study PRJNA611818) | marine sediment metagenome | isolation source: surface marine sediment (1.8m) | place: French Polynesia: Moorea | collected 2018-08 | reverse complement strand
GCGCGGCGTTGGGTGTTTCCGGGTGGTTGGGGGGGGGTGGTTGCGGGGGGGGTTGGTTCTTTGGGGGGGCGCGGGACGGTTGGGGGGGTGGGGTGATCCCTGGGGGGATGTTTCCAGGGTGGGGTGGTTCTGAGGGTGGATGAGGGACGGTTCTTGGGGTGGGGTGGGGTGATTCCAGGAGTGGGGTGGTTCCAGGGCGGGGTAGTTTTGAGGGTGGGAGATGGATGTATCCGAGAGTTGGGGGGGTTGGATGGTTCCAAGGTTTGAGCTGTTGTGCATCCAGGGCTGAGAGTGGGATGGACCAAAGAGATGTATAGATGGTTGCTTGCAAAGGGTGGGAAGTAATGTATCCAGGGTGGGGCGCCGCGGTTCCAGGATGGGGCAGGATCCGGTGACGGGGGAGAGCGCTTGATCGGTCTGGCCTCCTTTGTGCTGTCAAGTCAGTGTGTTACAATCAAATGGTGTGTGTATTTGTATGTATGTGTGTGTGGGTCGGGGTGGGGTGTGCGGGTCATGTGAAGCCTCCAGTCGAGTTTGGATCCTTGATTCTGATTGTACCCTTGTTCTTTTGTGTGCGTTATCTGTGTTTGGAAAAGTTCATGTTGATCAGATTGCTTTGTTGTTTTTTTTTCGCAAAGTGACACAAAACCAAGAAAATTAATTTTCGTTTCAAGTTCTGACTCAGCGCCTGCAGATGAGATGATCATTTGTCCCCGCGATACATTTCGCCAAAATTCGCACTGGTGAGGGAGCTATAACCAGGTGCCGACGACTCACTGGATTGTTTTGGTCCTCCGGCTTGGTCCTCCGGCCGCACCATGTTTGCGTAGTTCATGCCAATCACATAGCGAGGTGTTCATCGGCGCACAGCCCGACAGTGCAGCACGTCAACACGTCGGTGCGTGGCTGACTTGTCACCATGTGTCAATGCAGCAGACGTCAAGTCGATGCAGTTCCGACGCAATTGTTTGATTTCCCAGAATGCCACACCCTGCCCCAAAGAAACACGTGTTTTCTTTGGTCAAATCCTGGGTCCACGTCATTTGCACTTTCCTCTAACCATGCAGGCTCCAGGGTTCTGCGCGTTGGTTTCTCCGAGGCTCGCAACTGCGCACGTTGATCAAAACGCTCAGTGATGGCGTCACGAATGGACAACTTCTCCGGCAACTTTAGGCGATTTGATCAATTGTCCGAGATAGGAGTGTGATTAGCGTTCAGCGACCATCTTCATGTAGAGAACGTGCGTGCGGTTCAGTTCTCCATTGGCAAAAGTGGTCAGCGCAGTTTCACCGGAAGTTCCAACAAACCTCGTTGGGTGGTTGTGCACATACTTCACAATTTCATACCCTTCTTTGACAGTTCTGTAGTTGAAGCCCAGGAAGTTTGTGTGACACCTTCCAAAACACTGAACAATCCAGGACCTGGATTTGTTGGACGGGAAGTGCTCCTCGAGGTCCTTGGCTTTGTTTGGGTCATTGTGCTGCAGGGTTCTTGTTTGTTTTCCAGGTGGAAGCCCAAAGTGTCCCAGCTGTTTGGAGTTCATAGTATTAGCACTGACCACGAGGTGGTGCTTCTGGTCGTGGACGTATTTCATGAAGCATGGCAGCTCTGTGGTATTCAGCCAAAACACGTCCTCGTCCACCTTCAGCACGATGTCGTGTCGACCCAACTTCCTCGCGTAATATTCAAAAAACTTCAGAAAAACATCTCTTTCTCCTTCTGTTTTTGCCCCTTTCCTTTTGACAAAATTGTGTTCTTTGCTCTTCCTCACAATCCAGTCTCTACTGGCATTGGCTCCAGAACTCTCCCCGGAAGTAACATCCCATAAATGCACCTCTCGTATGAGTCCCATGGTGTGTAGCCGAGTCCAGTACTCCTCCTGAACCTCCAGTCTCTCCTTGCGCCTTGCGATGACAGACCAAAACACACCGCGGACGTGACCCAAATCCCCAGATTTGCACTCAAACGTGGTCTCCAGAATCCTGTATTTTGTTCTTCCTGGGTGTGTCCTCCAAGCTCTTTTGCTATGTGGATGCATCCTCTCAAACATCCTGAACATCTTCTGGTACTTTTTGTGCAGGGACTCATCCAGGGTGGGTTTGCGTCTGAGGGAAAAGCGACGCATGCGCGAGACGACGCGCGTCGCGTTCTGCGGCACGTGGTTCCGGCGCACGGAGCCCAGGTAGAGGGCGCTGGCGATCAGCAGACACACCAGCAGGATCCTGACTCCATCGGAGGGGCGCAGCACGCCCACAACCTTCATTTATTATCCTTGTCTCTTCAAATCACATGGGTTCACTATTTTTCTGTCGCAGCGACAAATATAGCAGTTTCCCCCGAGTGTCGGGGAACATTGCTTGCGTTGGACTTCGACTGAAATCGAGTGCCACGTGTTCCATTTTAAAACATTCAGAGGTACTCGTACAGGCGAGTTTTTCAGTGCGTGTTTACTTTGCCTCAATCGTTCCAGAAACATGAATTGTCAGAAGACCAAATTTTGAGGGCACGCAACCATGTGTGACAATCTCACCCACGGCAGCACGCAACTTCAAGAAATGTGCTTCGTTTGATCCTCTCAGAGACAGTCGTGTGTAGAGGAAGTTCGCGCTGCGTGTGCGTGTTCGATCAACGTGTCTAACAAACTGATCTAAACCCCAGAATGTTGATCGAACACGCACCTTGCTTTCCTTCACTCATGTTTGCTAAATGTTCGAGAAACTCCCTTCTCACTTTCAAGCCCAAGAAGAGAGGTTAATGTTGAGCATAAACACTCTAATTCTGCTTGCCTTGTTAACTTTGGGGCCTTGGGTCAACATGTTATGCAAACACATTGCGTCCCTAAAGACTTGTGAGATCTGCGTTGGTTCTGGCACATGGTGCACGGGATTTGATGTTTCTGTTTCCAACAATGAATCTGGCGTTATTACGGGTTCAAGGTATGTTTTTTTTTTCGATTTGTACGAGTGTGGTGAGAGACTCAAGCAGACAGGTGAAGAACCAATACAATCCTTTCGTGATTGGTTTCCGGTCGGCGTTTGCAAAATGTGCCCCTGGCACTACGCTTGCTCGGTTAAGTTCGATTCGGTGGTTCTTGGTCTTGTTTGTGTGTCTGTGGACGCTGTAGAAGTTGGGGGTGAATGCTTGTGTGCTGGGAGAGGTGACCAGTGGTCCTGGGCCCCTGCAGTGACTCTCCCCTGCAGAACCTGGAAAAGAAACCGATAAGGACCTGGAACCTCGTGTGGGACCTGGCTTGAAAACGAGCAGATCGCGTGCTCACAACGAATCAAAGGTGTTCCAACAGGTTTTTCCCGGCTGAGCGGGCACCTGTCGTTTGAGATCTGACTGCGTGTGATGTTTGCGTTCCAAAAATTTTCAGCGATTGCCCGTGGTTCATCGGTTGCCCACTGTTGTCTTCATGTGGATGATCAATTCATTTGAGTTTTCCAGGAACTGTATCTGTGGGTATGACTCGCTCAAGGGTGAAAACAGCGCAGGGTCCGTCTCTTCTCTGACCTGGGCTTTTCATAATCTCTCCTTTCTTGCTCATGGGAACTAACTCATTCACTTCGTGGGCTGTGTGCTCTTGCAAAGCGGAACAGCTGAAGAGCCATCGTGACCCAAGTCCTTCAGGGGCGCGTCTTCTGGTTTTGCTCAACAGTTGGGAACTCGGTTTGGTCGGGCAAGGTGACAAAATGAGGATTGATGCGCCCGCCATATGAAGCCGGGAGACGATACAACACTCAGGGTCAGTCCAGAAAAATAAAGCAACGGTAAATTATTCAAGCGGTGCGTAGTGGAAGCATAGTGCGCGCACGACGTATCAAAGACAAATTGTGCCTACAGCATGCTCTGAACCTGATGGAAATTATGCTCAACAAATTAACAAACACAACTCCATATTCCTCTGTTTGCGTTTCTGTTGTCGATGCGTCGTTTCGCTGGAAACAGCGAACACACTTGAAAAGAGAAATTTCTGAAGATATCACACAGTTTTTGGAGACCTCAGGTCGAGAAGCAGGAAGGTGTGTTGCAGGAACCGTTTTTGGTCAGGTGATGAAGAACTCTGTTCTGCAACGAAGAGGACTCAGGTGGAGGCCGCGTTGTTACAGAACACGCGTGGATGAATCCCGGTGGGATGAAATGGGGAGGTACCCCAAAGTTTTGAAATGGGGTGCCTCCTCATTTCAACTCACAAATGATATCAGTTGGCACAGGCCACTCAGAGCCTTGGTGAGTATCTCACCATTTCAGGTGAGAATTGAAATGAGGAGGCACCAGGCAAGAGGGGGCCAAGGAGCCTGCCACTAGACCTACCTGACCTTGGACAGAGGCTTGGGGCCCTCTTGCCTGGTGCCTCCTGATATTGGGTATCTGGCCATTTCATTGCACCGGTCCCTATGGGCCGCAGGGACACAGGCGATCTTGGCGCTCTTTGAGAACAGAGGTGGTTTGGGGGATAAGGAGGGTGACAGGGGTCCTGAGGTTGTGTGGATTCACCCACTGTCTGTGCATCAAACAGATCTGCTGCCCATGCAGTTGGGTCCGCTGCAGTTGCCTTGGTACCTGGTGTCAACAGGAACACCTTCGCCAAAATTCGAAGCGGTCACAACTTTGTCCTACAGGAGTGGAAGTTTACATGAAAGAGAATAATGGATGAGCTGGGGGTAAATATTTGTCTCTCTTCGCCTGGGTTTATTTGCCGAGTCCATAGCAACCACGCAATGAACACGAGCAAAGCTTATGCGCGTACACGAATGCTGAACAGGATTTTACTCGTCGCACCAGGTAAAACAGCAAGAAAATTCAATTCATGGCAGAAATAGTTGATCAAAGTTTGGTGTCGCGTGACCAAAGATGCTCGGAGATAATAAACGCGATGTCATCTGCGCAAACTCGTTTGCAAAGGCCCGAATGATCCCGCCTGAGAAAACGGACACGAACAACTCATCACGTGTCTCGTCCCCCCTGGTCCAAGCTAGTTCTATTTAGCTGCTGTTCTAAACCATTCAAAACACCACTGAGTGAGGTCGAGGCGTGGTCTTCCGCAGCCACATTGTGTGGTCTGTGTTCACAAAGACTCGTCAATTCAGTTCCGCGGAGGTTGGACGCACAGAGAAACACAGGTGAAGGCAAATGGAGCAGGGTGATGATTGAAGGACGAGACTAGACTGATGCAGAATGTTTCCCTTTGAAGCCACGTGGGTTGGGGGACGTTGTCTGGGAATCTGAGGGACTGTTCACACAGCACCCAGCGAAGCAGCGTAATATTGTGCATGCATCACGCTCTCTCCATCCACACTGGATACAACCCCCTTTGCTGTGTACGTGTGTGACTGTGTGGCTGTGTGTTCTTGTGGGGGTGAGTGTATGTGTGTGAGATATTTTTCAAATGTTTTCCTCAGGACCCCTGTGTGTGCGTTGTGTGAGTGTACGTCGATCAGGCTTCAGAGGCCATTGATGTGACCAAGAATGTGAAGCCCGTTGCTAAGAATAAGAAGGTGGCAGGCAATCTGCATGCTGGAGTCTGTAGCTTCATCTCCAGAGCCGTGTGCTGACGTTCGGGCATATTTCTGATGTTTCTGACCAGTTCCACTGCATGACATTGTCCGTGACAGCTTGAGAGTCGGCTGGTTCCTGCGTGCGCCTCAGCTTTCCTGTGAAAACGATGGTTTCAGGCGGTACATGTATCTGGAAGCTTTGCAGTGAAGCAACCTGTGTCTCACGCACCAGATCAGAAACATCCGCACGCTCAGTGTCTGATCCAGGGACGTACAGCGTGCAGTGTACATGCACAGCTTCTGGTGCAGAACTACGGTTCGTGTCATCAGGTTGCAAGCCAATTCACAAGGAAGTTATTGATACTCGTATTTCATCGCCGTTCCCCTTCCCTGTACTGGTTTTGTGTTGACACAAGAAAGACATGCGGAACAACGGAACCACAGGACTGTTGTGTCGCCATTGACTTCCGAGCAACCACGCTGTACGGTGCTCCATTCTAACAAAAAAAAAAACACTGATCCTGGATTGGAGCAAAAATCCATCCCTGCTGACAAAACTTGGAACCATGTTCTGTCCGAACCAACAGACCTCACGGTCCAGTTGGGCCTCGGGGTGAGTCCCATGGTACTCAACCGTGGAGGACCGGATGATCAAATGCAGCTCCTCAGTTTTTTCGATCCTACGCAGTGGACACGCACCACTGTCTCCTGTTCCTTCAGGACTGAGAAGTCTGTGACACCCACATGAACAACGCAATCCACAGCAATCCGAGCAGACTTCAGACAGTTGCCTGCGATCTGCATCATGCAGGCTCACACTGCTGAGAAGCACACAGTCTGCGTGCAATTTGCGTCACTGCAGACTCGATTTCAATGCCTGATTGCATTCATTTGATCAAGACTATCCTTTTCCCCCAAAGCGGCGCTGCACGCTTCCAAACAGATCACAGAAACAAGAAACAATGCACATCTCCAGAGAGATGAAGACACGGCAGCTATTGGGGCTTTCTAAACCAATTAAGGACAAAAGGATTCAGATAACAAGAGGCTGAGTCGAAGAACCTTGTACTTCCTCAGCCCCTCCTCAATCTCTGAGGTCAATTGTGCAGCGGGGTGCTCTATCTCTGGAACCTTGACTTGACTTCATTGGGAGCGCGATCCACACTGAAAACGTCACGGTTCAGCCTCCTTACTCAGGTCAGCTGACGAACGTTTGTACCAAGGCGTGGAGCCCAGAAAATTGCCTTGGTTTGCGTTACATGTACGTTCTGTGCGTTGCGTACGATGCCACGCGGCACCAGCCTAAAACGGCCCATTGTCACCACGCCCCCTCGCAATAAATACAAACAAAACAGGATCCATTTCTTGCTGCTTCCGACTGCATTTTGCGTTCGCTCGCTGCTGCACCGTCGCACCATCTGAAGTCGCGACGCATCTGCAGCTGCAGCAGCAGGAGCAGCAGGAGCAGGAGGAGTCGGGACGCGGTGCAGGCGGTGCAGGTGCAAAACTCTTTGATGTTCCGGGTCTCGATTCTTGTTTCTGCAGTCGATTCTTTTGTTTTGTGAGAACAGTACTGGACTTGTTTGAGGGCGCAGAATCCTCAGCGGGACACCAGGCCTCTTTTGAGAACAGAAGGAGAGTTTTGAGTATTTTGTAAAAACAATCACGCTTTATTCAAGCCAAAGTACCAGTTTTACGATTTTTGTTGTTGAAAAGTTGTGGAAACAGCGCTGGAGACAGTGGGAACGCGAGGTGCAGTGTGACCGAGTCTGTTCGCCTCTGAGAATTCTGAAGCTGAGGACGGAACGCACAGCTCGCCCTGTTTTACCACACGTAGGCAAATGCTTTGTTGACGCATAAATGATGCTAATTTCCTGAGGAACAAGCGAGAGTGCACGGGCCGGTGTCTGTCAAGGTGAGTCCAATTTCCTGTGACATGGAGCTCGCTTCTATCGGGTTACAATGTTTTCCACTTCGAGGAGAAATAAAGGCGCTCAAAACAAAAGAGACGCTCGTATGTAACCGTATTCACCCAATATAAGTCGTACCCGTGTTTTTGACGCACCACAACTTTTGACCATCAAATTGACCCTTTTCTGTCATGGATGTACAAGACGCACCCCAGCTTTCACTTGAACATCAAAACAGAAATGAAATTCCCTAGATACTGAAAACTTTTGCATTTGAGTTCTCAAATTTTTGTTCTCACCCACGCAGAAGATGCACCCCTACTTTGGATGGTCAATTTCGAGGCGAAAAGGTGCGTGTTATACACGGGTGAATACGGTACTCTCACGGACGCGTGAATCGACTCGCACACTTCACGTAAATTGGACAGACGAGCTCGACTCGGACCGCTCGGCGCCGGTGGGACGGGACGCTCGCTCCGCTGCGCAGCGATCCGTGACCTGTCGGCCGCGCTGTCCGGTCGCATTCATTGATTTAATGCGGTTTCAAGGTCGCGCGGTTGGCTTTTGCCTGGACGTGATGTCGATCCATTTTATCGCGCCTTTTCTGATGTCTGGCTGTTTGGTTCCATATGTTCGATCCCAACACGCAATGTTTGTGGCTGTCTTGAAATGATTTATTGCCAACAGAAATGCGGTCAAATTTAATGGGTTGAGTTTTCTTTTTATTTCATGCAATTCACGTAACAGGAGCCAGGCTCTGATTTCACTGCCTGGGTGGGTGCACTCCGTTGGTGCTGAACAATGGCTTGAGTCACACTCGCAAATTCAAGGTCGCGCAGTTCGCTTTTGCCTGCACCTGGTCTCGATCCATTTTGTTCTCTCTCGCATCATATTCGTATACAGTACGCACGAAAGACAGATCTGTGACTTGAACATTCCAGACAGATGAAGCTGATATTCTCGCGGATCTTCGGTCCCCATAAAAAATGAATTGTACTTCGGACAGTTGGGGACTATTTTCTATTGTGAATCTTCAGAGGTTTGGCCCCTCCCTCCTTGCTGAGCAGACCCCGGATCCGCTCCTAGTCAATGGATGGATGCACGTTTTTTTGCCATCACTTTCACGTTAATCAGCGCTCTCTGCCGAGTGCAGGATCAGGTTTGTCAATATTGTCTCTGTTTCATTCTTTTTCCAGCATAACGGCCTTGAGGAAGCTGGGTGGCCTCAGTTGGGGCGTGTGCGTGTTCGATTCACGCTGCGAACGCTTTGCGCCCACAACGATGAATAGCGAGCTGTGTGTTTGGCGGGAAAATCGAACACGCACACTGAGAAGCAACCGTCGCGTCTTCCTTTGCAGAGAGGCCTTTGCTGGCAGCAGGCAGCTAATGTTGTGTGAAGTGTAGGCGTGGTGGTGGTGCCTGCACGGTGCGCGCATGACGCACAAGGCCCGGGCCACACTGGGTGAGCGCGTCGTGCGTTGAGAACGGAAGTCAATGCACGTTGCATCGCAAGGGACAACAGTGACGAAATGGAGAAACGCAAGGCATTGATGACGCACCCAGCGTGAACCTGGCTCCAAGTGAGGCACAGGTGTGATTTTCTCTCTCTGTACTGCAGAACCATATGAGGCAACTTCACAGAGAGACAGGCCTTCCTTGAATCCAGCGTCTGCGACCTCAGCAACCTTGGACGAACAGGTGAGGAGGGTTGTCAGTTCACACTTTTCTGCGCTTCTCTTGATCCAAGTCACATCTGATCTGTGTGGCTCGGAGCTTGAACACATTGGGGTCTAAAACTTGGAACATCGGATAGAATTGGGAACAACTCGACCCTGCTTCCTTCTCACTTGTGGGCTGGTTTCGCGGTGTTTTCTAGTGGACAGGCAACCTTGGGGCAGGGGAACCACGCTTCGGTCCCACCTGAATTCACAGTGTCATAAGGACCGGCTGAAGAGTCTTGCCCAACACCAAAGTTTACTGGTGATGAGTTGAATTGTCTGTCAGCGTCAGGGACTGCGTCTTGTTCCGAAGGTTGCCGTCAATGCGTGGCCCAGGGGCCAGGCTTCCTTTCATGTTCGAAAACAGATAAATGTGTCCTTCAGTTTGTGCCACCAGCTGCAAAATGATCATTGTTGAATTTCATTGGGACTCAGGTGGCCAACTGAATTTTCATCCATAGCACTCTATTCCTCTTTCAGGTTGCCATGGAGCTTTCTCGTTGCACGAACACTCTCTGCAAACACGAAGAAGAAACGCAATATCTGTGGATCTGAGCCTGACGCGTGATACGTTTACCACTTCAAAGCAGTGGAAAACCAAGAGACCGCACCGACCCTGACCAAGTGTTCATCCTTCAAAAGAAGCAATCTGGATCCTGAATTGAAGTGAGAGTTTCTGGAGATAACGCTGGACATCAAGGAACAGTGCCAGGTCCAGTCCGTCCACCGCACTGTGCATCCGTCGGCGCATTGGCAACGACAAAACGCACGGACCCTGACCAAGTGTGCATCTTTTGAAGGAAGCAATCTGGATCCTGAATTGAAGTGAGAATTGCTGGAGAACAACGCTGGACATCAAGTGTATTCCTTCGGCCAGACTGTGCATCCATCAGCGGGTTCACAACGACAAAACGCCATAGCGCGCACCGCGATCAGTGAGCTGTGTGTCAGCGCTGCAGGGAGATGTGGTACCCGAAGCTGAAGCTGGTCAAGGTGGGCGTGGTCCTTCTGGCTGCGTTCTGCGTGCTGGGGGCGCTGCACCGCTGGGCGTTCGTCGAGGAGTTCCCCCAGGATCGCGAAATCGCCTCTGCCTTTTCCCGAGTCTCGGATGCCCAGGGGAGAACACACGGCTATGTCCCAGTCCCGAATGGATCTTCTCAAGTTGTGATGAATTCAGCATTTGCCCCAGTGGCTTCAAATGTGCTCACAAACAAAACGCCATCAGGCCGAGATTTGTCAGTCAGCGAACTGGATAAAATAATTGCCAAAAAGTATGATGTGATTTTCAAAGAGTTTGAGAAGAGAAGGCCGAACAACACCAAAGCGGCCAAAACAGTGGCGAGCAAGACGAAGTACATGCAGATTCCTTTGGAGTTTGAGTGTGATCCTTTGGACCTGGGTCCCCGCAGGGTCGGAGCCGTGTACTGGGGCATTTTCGCAGGCAGAAGGGACCGACTGCAGATCCAGGAGAAATACTGGGTGCAGCTGCACAACGCAGGGATTCTCACCGAGGTACATCTCTGGGACTTCACGTACCTTTACGGGGAAAAAACTAAAGACGCCCAACTGAACAAGGAGTGGATACACGCCAAGAGCAAGGAGTACGACTTCGTCAAGATCAAAACTGCTGAGATGGCTCCGGGCAGGAGGTTCTTTCTCAACTTCTACCAGTACTACGCTGAGAACTTGGGGCCTAACGACGTGGCGCTTAAGGTGGACGATGACGTGCTGTGGCTCAACGGAACCGAGCTGCCTTGCTTACTCACGTTTGTCCACGACCAGACGGACCATCTCGTCGTCCACACCAACATCATCAACAACCCTGTCATGGCTCATATTCAACAGAACCTGGGCATGATACCCAAGAGCCTAGGAACCTTCGAGTACCCGCATGGAGGCAACATAGGCAGGTTGTACCACAACCCGGCCAAAGGCCTGGAACTCCACAAGTATTTTCTCGCCAACAAAAAGGATTTTTATCTGAATTCGCTCATAAGATACTTCGAGCGAAACCCTATCAATTTCATTGGGTTCAACCAGAGAAGTGCCAAAGAGGCGTACTTGGTCGCCAAGTACGTGTTTGACCATCCCAAGAAGTTTTCGGGTTCAGGGGATGAGACTGCCATCACGACGTTCGCCAACGCCGAGCTGAGTCTGTCTGACGCCGCATACATGAGGATGGTGGTGGCTCACGGCGCCTTCTACGGACAGTGGAAAAAGTCCCCGAAGACGATGGAGCAGATCGCAGATCTCTACGCCAAGGAGCCTCTTCCCAAAGTGGTGACGAACTGGAAGTGACGACCTTGAACTTTAGGATTTTTGAGTGTTGATGTGTTTTTGCCCCTGTTGGTTTGATTTTCTATTTTTTTCTGACGCTCATGCCACACAAAACTGCATGAAAGAGTTCAACACCTGGTTCAAGACACTGTTGAAGACGACAACAGCCACACTGACAGATCCAGGTCAAAATCCAGGGGCCCTGTTTCACTTTGCTTGTCTCCCTTGCTCAAATCCAATCCTTCAGTCCGCTTCGGAGGCTGAGCCTCTGAATCCGTTTCTGCTGTGTGACGCAGTCGCAATTTAATTCGCTCTGCGTCAGTCCGGGGGATTGGTGAGTGAGTCTGTTTGATCTGGGCTCATCAGCTCGGGCGGATTGAGCTCCACGACGCTGCCGGGTCGGATGATGCCGTCTCATTTCCGTTCCGACGCCTGATGCCCTGGTTCACGCGTTATGTGACAGGAAACACAATCACTCTGTTTGGCGCAGTTAAGTTTGGTTTTTCTCTCTGGCGATTGAGAATCCAGGTACGGCGACCACGCCCTCGAAAATCACAAGGCAAACTGCATGCAGTCAGAAGAGGGTCGGACCTCCAAACTCATCTTCAATCAGCCAGAAAAACACAAACGATTTTGTTGAAACGAACGGATTTATTGAAACGAACGGATCAGAACGAAGTGGAAACATTCAGTTTTCGTTTTCCTCTCAGATGCTTGCTCAGCATTTTTGTCTTTTTCTGTGCGGGTAAACATTGAAAAACGCAGTTGTCAGTCTCAGGATGGAAGGACAGATTGTCAGAAAAAACGAGCGTTTCTATTGCAAGCGATGTTGATTAGTCCTTGTTTGATGATTCTTGAAAGTTGTCTGACGAATAAAAGGCAAATGGCCAGCTCGAACATTGCTGCGTGACGAATCTCAGAATAACGTTTCGCAATCATAATGAAGCACGGAGAGTTCTGATAACTCCTCAGAAAAGTCTCTCTCAACAAGAATGCTATGCATAAAAAGCATGTGGTCCATGGAAACGTTTACAGTTCATAAAAGCCTTAAGTTGCTAGAAAAACCAAGATGGCTGCCAAACTGCATGACCTACATGGTGCCCAATGCACTCATGCATGGGGGACCACATAAATTTGAATGCACTGTGGGTGAGCATGAGTTATGGGCAACATTTAGTTACCACAGAATCCAAGATGGCTGCCAAACCACACAACCTACATGGCACCCAACACACCTGTGAGTGGGGACCACCAGACCATGCAAATTTGAATGCACTTCAGGCAAGCGAAGCAAGTTTTGGCCACCATTGAGTTACCACAGAATCCAAGATGGCTGCCAAACTGCATGACCTACATGGTACCTGATGCACCACCTGCACATAGGGGACCACTTCACCATGTGAATTTGAATGTGCTGCAGGCAAGCATAAGCAAGTTATGGCCAACATTGAGTTACCATGGAATCCAAGATGGCCACCAAACTGCACAACCTACACAGTGCCTGTCACTCTTGCACATGTGGACCACTACACTACTTCACCCTGTAAGTTTGAACATTGTGCCGGTGACCACCACTGACTTGTGGCAACATTGAGTTGGCGAGCAGGGCAGGGGCGGGGGGTAACTCAACATACCAAAAAAATCAAAAATGCTTAAAATGGCCTGAAAATAACCACAGCTTATTTTGACAACATTGAGTTGCCCCCACAACTCAACATTCTCACACATCTGTACAGACTGATGGTGATTGCACTAACGCCTTGTCCACACAGGTTCCATTTGGTGTTCCATTGCAGTTGTCCATCACAGAACATGAACTTCACAAAATGCACTCTTTCAGGGGATGGAACAATTTCCTCCACACAGGTTGGTTCCATGATGGAACATATCATTCACTGCACAAATTTTTGTTCCATCGTCGCATGGCATTCACAGCAGAACCTGTGTGGATAGCCCATTAGCATGTGGTTACAACCCTTCAGGACCACACGCTTAAAAATCATATAGTGCTGTAGAAATAGTTGGCAAACTGTGAGCTTAATTGGAGCAGAAATGAACTCGAACATTGTTGTGTGACACATCTCAGAATAACATTTCGCAAACATCATAATGAAGCACGGAGAGCTCTGATAACTCCTCAGAAAAGTCTTTCTCAAAAATCATATGGTGCTGTGGAAATAGTTGGCAAACTGTGAGCTTGATTGGAGCAGAAATGAACTCGAACATTGTTGCGCGACGAATCTCAGAATAAATGGGCGCGAACACGTCACCCTCACACCCTTCCCTCGCCCACTGTCCGAACGTCACGTGTCTGCCAAGAGCGTCCAATCACTGTTCAGAACACCGCAGGAATAGAACACACGGAATAGCTATGCCACAGCTCGTGGTGCGCCCGTCTCTGCTCGGGGTGGGTCAGGGTTCTGAACAAAACTCAACCACAGAACTTGACTGAACCGATTTTTCAGTCATGACAGAACTTTTCCCTTGGGTGTAGACAGCTGAACATGGTGCTTCACTCGCAGTTCTAACGGTGACTCCCGCACTTGCGATGGAGGAACCACGGCTGGCAGCGAGACGACAAGTCGTTCAGACCGCACCCGACGTCCATTGTTGAACGAAGAGTAGGAAAATCACTACGCGCCAGTCGTCAGACTGCACTGGAAAACACAGAATGGGCCTTTATCGCTGTGGACAGGTTCAGCAGTTTCAAAGCTGTTCCTTTCAATTTTTTATCCTTTCTGGAAATCATCGTGAAACAAAAACACAACCCAAAAGAAACCGATCGACAGTCCAACTGGGATAAGTTTAGCAAGTGCAGGTACCAGTAAAAGTGTTCACACGTGTCGGAGGAAAAATATAATTTTGCAAGAACGCAATTTGGAAATCTGTCAATGGGAGTATTGAACAGGTCCGACTCGAAGATCAGTGACAGCCTCGTACCTGCTTACTGCGAGCTTGAAAACAGCTGAGCCAGCTCCCCTGGGACAGGAATGTGCAGTTTCGCTGCTGCCAGAATTGAATTCACGATGGTCATGGATAGAGGCTGCAAAAGGAAAAATGGTGATGACAACACAAAATGTTGTGGTGAGTCGTCATTCTCTCGTTCTGTCATAGCTTGGCCTTGGAATCTTTGTGAAAGGAGTTCACACACCTTCTGAGGTGCGCGGAGATCAAACAAGTGAGCGAGTTCATTTCGCTCCTGATGACTTTCTCTTATGAAGTCCAGAGTGTCACTGCTGATGAATCCTTCGGATCCTGCAGGGTGTGCTTCTGCAAAACAGAACAGTAAATAAAAAAACATACTTGAAAAACATACTTGCGCGCAATTGAAACAATGAAAATGAGGCACTCAGGAAAATTTTCCTTACTATTCCACTGCGAGGCCTCCTTCGCCGTGAGCAGCGGCACTCGGTCGTCGTCAAGAGGCACATTGAGACGCAGTCTGATGTTCAGGGTCAACTTCCTCGTTATCTCTCCAACCTGGATTTTGTGCAATTTTTTTTGCTGACTTCTCTGATTCTTTTGCGATCTTCTTTTGTTTGGTCGAATCTTGTTTTTGAAATTCAAGGTCTTTTTCATATCCATGGCTGTGTCGGTTGAGGTCGGTCAGTGACTGTTCTAGTCTTGCTTTTTCTTTCTTTGTAACACGAAGTTTCTCAATGGTTGTTTGTAGATCCTCCTTGGTTCTTTTGAGAGTATCCTCTGAAATCTCTAGCTTTCTTTTTGTCTCATTCAACTTGTTTAATTCATCTTTCGCACGGGCAAGATCCTCTGTTACCCTTGTGACATCGTTTCCGGCTTTTTCTAATTTGGTCTCGGCCACGGAGAGATTTTCGTCCTGCGTGTTTAGTGCCGCATGCATTGAACGGATGCACGTTTGGAATTCAGCTAGTCTGTTCTGCAAGAACATAAACAGATGTTGTGTTTCCAACTGAGAGTTTCATTGCGTGCGTGAAGGTTACATTTTGTCTTGTACGGGTTTGCAAATTTTGATTTCTCATTCACTTGCGTTTCATTTTATCAACGTACCTGCGGGTGTGATGCTGTTCTTCTCTCATCTCTCATCTCAGGAATACGTATAACAGGTGGGAGTTGACTCAGCGTGTGAGAACTCCCTGAAGAACGAAAAAAAAACAAACCTTCAAGAATCAAGTTCCCCATGAGACAAAATTTCTTCGCCAGAAATTCATTGCAAGTTGAGTCAAGGTGTAGCAAAACAAAATGATCACCTTCACGGGAAGGGGTCTTGAACGCACTATCAGGACCTTCGCAAGCAAGAGTCAGTCCTTCTTGCTCTTCTTCTCTGGACTCGTCAACAAGTGCGTCCTGTTCTTGCCTCCCTGCGTCGTGTTCCTCTGGCTTCTCACCCCTGATAACAGAGCGCAGAGCGTGTTGTTGATCACAGAACATGGATTACATTCTATCAAAATGTTCCGGAGCTCCTCATTGCTTTCAAACGCAGACTGAAAAGACCAATTTCACAACTTACTCGTCCGCTTCTGGTTTTGAAAAAGCGTATTCTTCCGTTTGAAGTTCAACAAGGTCCTCTTTGAATTCCTCATCGGATGGTGGCTGTGTGCCTGGAAAAGGCAATGAAACCCTTTCGTGAGTAGATGTATACAGAGTGCACGCAGAATTCGGTGTGGGAATGTCACAAGCGTTTGAGTGATTTATCGGAATACAGATGTACATGTACAAATGAGCGAACCTTTCTCTGCGACATATTTGGTGAACGGTCTGGTTTTCGTCCTGACAATATCGACACCTTGCACGCACCATTCAAGTGCTCGCTTGTACGTCTGAAAAACACAGGAAAATCGCACCGATTGTTTTTGTTGTATTTTTCTGATTGCAATTTCCACGGCATATTTCTGCTTTTGTGTAGATCCACTCAGTTTCTGCAGTTTTGCATCAATGCATGGTTTGAAAAGTGAAGGCTTCTCACCACGTATGTCTTGGCCTTGCGCTTTTCGTCTGCTTCGCTAGGTGCCAACTTCTGCATGGAGAAAACATTTCCTTCGATTTATTTCTTAAAATTTGAATTTCTTGTTTTCAGCTTCACGTGTAAGAAAGAAGACATCTGACAGGGACTTAATGTACGACATTTCTGTCAAACGCCGCGCCACTCGCCAATGTCGGGTTGTGTGTGGTGATTGGGCAGTGCCATGGAAACTGCACAACATCGTCAATTTGTGCGCTCTTTTCGACGTTGGCGTTGGCGTGACGTGCGCTTCAAACGCGGTGCATAAAGTCTCCAGTGAGAGCAAACCTCGAAACCCCAGTGAAAGATTTCAAAAGCGGAGTCCGACATTTCTTCAGGGGTCATGGTTTGTTGTTCTTCGACGATTTCTTTCACCAGAGCATCGATACTGTCAAATTCCCTGGTCAGAATGGTGTGCCAAATTACGAAATCCGAATATTTCTTCTTGCTGCAGCACGAGTCATATCTCTGAAAATATTGAAATACACATGCAGACTACGAGTACGTATGCACAAAAGAATTTGATCAGGAAAGGAAAATCTTGTACCCTGGTTTTTACATCGCGTTTGTCAGAGCAAAAACACAGTTTCGAAAGGTTTTCGCGATGATATGAATGTAAGCACGCGCAAACATTTGACGTATATTTTCGCTCACCCACAGTTTTCAACACGTGTGCAAACAAGTCTAGACACTCTAGATCTAGATCTCCGCTCAATTTCTCAACTTGACAATCACAGCAAAACAAAAACAGGAAATGCATTTTTACCTTTCCCAATCGTATCCATGATTTTTTCAACCTTTCCAATTTTTCTTCCATTTTTGCAAACAAATTTCCAATTAGACTGATCTTTCGAAGGCAAATTCGGTGCGCCACGAGGTTGTTAGATCTAGAATATAGATCTAGATCTAGACATCTATTGCGAAATGACCTGTTGAGGGAGAGTTCCAGACGCCAGTCAAAAGTCAGCTGACTATCCCGGGATTACCAAATATACCAAAGTTCACTCTTGATGCAGCCGCGTTTCTTCTGGGAAGAGGAATACTGTAGATCTAACCGCCCTGGAGGTGTGAGACAAAATATGAGACAGTTTCCTGTGCTTCCCGCGTGAACGTCCCGCCCGCTCTGTGACGTCATGGAAACCTGTGTAGTCTGGATCCCTGGACGTCGCGCCGGGCGAAGAAAACCATCCGCGTTGTGCCGTGTGCATCGAAAACTCTCTATTTGGGTAAGTTTGGAATGTTTGGCGAACTTTTGGTGATGTTGAGACGCCAGAAGTGACAGATCATAGTTTTTCGTTTTCGTTTTGAAAAATGAAAGAATTTTATTTTTTTAGAGAAAAAAAAGTATCGTTTTCGCTCAGGCTCGAATGGCAGCCCAGTACGAGTGCCAACAGAGCGCCTCTCAGCAAGGAGATGAGTCGATCTGAAACGCAAACAACTTGTTGCCCTTGTTGTTTTCGAATGACCAGGGTTCCCCCTGCGGCTGACCAACAATATTCCATGATTTTTCATGATTTTTCCCAGGTTTTAAAAAAGTCAAACAACAAATTTTTTTGCCAAAAAAAAAACAAAAAAAACAAAACAAAAAAAAACAAACTTTTAAGCAAAAATTAATTTTTTTTTCAAAGAAATCTAAAAATTGATGTTTTTGCTCAAAGTATAAAATTAGAAAAGTAATAACAAAATTTGAATTGTCACTTTTTTTGGGAAGGCTTTGTTTTTAAAATGTACAGAACAATTGATCTCTCCCTCTTTTGTTGGTTATGAATTGGAAAATAACCAGTTCTGATCAGAATATTTCAGATATTTTGTCCTCAATACTCAAGCTTGAAACAAGTTCTTCGTATCAGAACTGCATTTTTGAAGTTCCAATAAAAATAGCTCCATGGAGCTCACGGTGATTTGAGGAAATTCTGATTTCGCTCACTCTGATTTCACTCCCTCTGATTTCGCTCCCTCTGATTTCACTCCCTCTGATTTCGCTCCCTCTGATTTCGCTCCCTCTGATTTCACTCCCTCTGATTTCGCTCACTCTGATTTCACTCACTCTGATTTTGCTCACTCTGATTTCACTCACTTTGTTTTGTTAAAAATTCTTACTTTTTCACTCAACATTCACAATTTGGGAACTCATTTAGCACATATGCAAATGGAACAAATTTAACCAAATGGAACTTTTACACATTGTTTCAGAACAATATCCACATATAACCAAAATAATTGCCCAATATCCATTTCAAACTTTTTATCAAAAAAATGACCTTTCAACCCTAACTTTAGGCCCACCTAAAAACAATATAAAAATTTTCAAAAATCAAAAATCAAATGTTACCACTCAAACCCACATACAATATACTACATTTCATCAATATACTTCTTTCACCAAATATTTGTACCTTCTGAGATACAGGGACATTTCTACATTCACACCCCATTTTTTCTGCATTTCCAAATTTGACCTTTTTGACCTCAGAAACCTAAAAATTCAAAATTGACAAATTCCTCCCTCGCGCATTATCCCTAACCCAAAATGAACCAAAGAGCCCAAAAGATCCCAAATCAATCCTCATCT
>JAAUXT010017753.1_pt1 | contig 18959 bp, 21 predicted proteins | sample 7278171 | NCBI WGS metagenome assembly JAAUXT01 (sample SAMN14350112, study PRJNA611818) | marine sediment metagenome | isolation source: surface marine sediment (1.8m) | place: French Polynesia: Moorea | collected 2018-08 | reverse complement strand
GATAGAGAGAGAGAGAGAGAGAGAGAGAGAGAGAGAGAGAGAGAGAGAGAGAGAGAGAGAGAAAGAGAGAGAGAGAGAGTGAGAGAGAGAAAGAGTGAAAGAGATAGAGAGAGTGGGAGAGATAGAGAGAGATAGAGTGAGATAGAGAGAAGGAGAGAGTGAGAGAGAGAAAGAGAGAGAAAGAGTGAAAGAGAGAGAGAGTGGGAGAGATAGAGAGAAGGAGAGAGTGAGAGAGACAGAGATAGATAGAGTGAAAGAGAATGAGAGAGTGAGAGAGATGGAGGAGACAGAGAAAGAGTCAGTGAGAGAGAGACACAGAGAGAGAGACAGTCCGTTCGTGGTGTGGGATCACAAAGTGAGTCCCTCACCAAACAAGGACACAGCCATCTCCACACACATCCTGTGACTGTGTCCCACATCCAGAACAACTCTGCAGAGCTGCTCGACTTGTCAACACGGCGGTTCAACGCTCGCTGCTGTGCGGGATATCCTGCTGCTGATAGGATTAGGGGGATTAACGTGGATTAACGCGATTAGTGGATGTAGCGGATGTGACTTCAGCCTCAGGGCCCTGATGGGGTCAGGGGATTAACGGGATAAGGGGGGAAATGGGATAAACAACCTGAGTGGATTAGCTCAGGTATCGGGGGAGAGGAGAAGCCGGAGAAAAGGGAGTCACGTAGGGTGGAGTCATGTAATGGGTCCTCTGTGTGTGTGCGTGTGTGTGCGTGTGTGCGCGTGTGTGTGCGTGTGTGTGCATGTGTGTGCGTGTGTGTGCGTGTGTGCGTGTGTGTAAGTGTGTGCATAGAGACTCTCCCTCTCATAATCACACTCACACTCTTTCCGCCACACCTGGATCTCCACACACAAGCACACAAACTAACACACACACACACACACACACACACACAGAAGCAATGACAAAAATACGAATTGAAAAACAAATGCAGGCACATAACACACAAATAACACACACACCCTCTCTCTCTCTCTCTCTCTCTCTCTCTCTCTCTCTCATGGATGCGGTCCTCGTATCCCCTGCAGTGTGCTTGCCTCCTGTGGATCCGAGGCCCACTGTGCGTGATGCTGTTTACGCTTCCATCACATCATTAGTAGAAAACGTCTCTGCACTGAGCAGCGGGAGGTGATGCACCCAGGAGAGCGCTGCAGGGTCTGGGGGAATCCAGGGGGAGGGCCAAGGGGAGGGTCCGGGGGAGGGCCCAGGGGGAGGGTCCGGGGGGAGGGCCCAGGGGGAGGGTCCGGGGGAGGGTCTAGGGGAGGGCCCAGGGGAGGGTCCAGGGGGAGGGTTCCGGGAAGGTCCAATGGAAGGTGCAAGAGAGCAGCAGGGGAGGGTCCAGGGGAGGGTTCAGGGAGAGTCCAGGGGAGGTCAGGGCCTGGGGAGGGTCCAGAAGGAGGTCCAGTGGAGGGTCCAGGTGAATGTCCAGGGGAAGGTTGAGGGGAGGGGGAGGGAACTGCGTGCTGACTGGGGACCAGCACTCACTGTGGAGACCATGAGGACCGACCGGGCCACGTGTAGACTTACCGCGCACCAAGAGGGGTTTCACACAGACAGGGCAGCATCAAAATTTTGATGGAAGGGTGTCAAATTTAACATGACGCGCAATGGAGAGTTTCAAAGAAATAGCCCAGTCCATTCCTGGCGTCGCGTCAAAATTTTGACGCCGCGTCGTTTGCAGGTGTCTAAACCCTGAAGACACACTCCGCACCCAACAGCTCAGGTGAACCCCAGGATCCGATCCCAATGACATGGCTGCCCTCTCCATACCCTTTGGCCTCGTTGTTCCAGGGTACCCCTTCTGTACCCCGCTACTATCGCTACCTTCTGGACCTGCACCGTGTCGTACCCCTTCGTACTTGGAACCCCTGATGTATGGTGGGGCACGTCCCGTTGCTGAATCCACTCTAGTCCTGGAGATTGATGGATGTACACGGGGTCACCCCGCAGACCCGGATCTGCGCATTGAGTCATTACCCCACTTCCGGTGAGTCCAGACTCACTTCCGGTGAGTCCTGCCTCACTGCCGGTTGTTTCTTCCGGTGATTTCTCGGTCACTTCCTGTGATGGCGTCGTGGTTTTCGAGACAACAGCGCTGATGTCCTGTTCCATCCACTTGAGATGCGTCTCCAGGGGAGTCAGAGGGCGTGGTCAGGTCCGGGGGAGGGGCGCCTCGAGGTCCGGCTCGTAGGTCCTGACCCCCCTGCCAGTGAGTTCCCACCACTTTCAACGACATTTTTTTGTAGCTTGTGTCGTTTGGGGATCAGTCCGCATTGCCCAACAAAATCCAATCCACCTTTCTGTTTTTGTCCTCTGTCTTAGGGAGCGTTCGATTTGCCAACCCATCCATCCACTACAATTCCGGAATCACACCTCCGTCCTGCAGAGCGGAATGGCCAAGATCAATCCGGCATGGCTTGAATTGCACAAATCTCTGTTCTTTTTGCGCAATTCTGAAGCAATTCCAGATTTACGGAAGAATAAGTCGAACGCTGCCTTGGTTCCGCAAGTTGGGTCCCCAGGTTCACCCCCACCCTCTGAGCGACCTGGTTCTGGAAACCATCAGGGTGCGCCGTGAGAGGCTCAAGGGAGACAATGCGTGTTGATTCCCCCCAATTCAGTGGGTTTGGCCTGCAGGTCTGGTCCCCACAGCCTCACTCTCGGATCCACCAGAGGTCCAGACCACGTGCCCGACATGCGCACCACATCCCCTTATTGTCGGGAGTCAAGAGTCCACGGAGGCAGTATCTGCTGGGACTTGCTCTTCAGAATCGGCCCCCACCCAATTCAAGGAGTCAGACCCTCAAGCTCTCAGGATCCGCCTTCTCTCCTGACATCATGGAAGTCGCGGACACGAGACCCCCCCCCCCACACACACACCTCCTTGACTCTGTGACTTTCTTGCCCTGAATTCCCACCCGGGGACAAGGAGAGAATAATGATGCTGTTCGATTTACACCTGAGAATCCAAGAATTTGACAATTCTCGACATCCAAGAGTGTAAATCGAACAGCACTTTCATCCGAGAGGATCTGAGAGAATGTTCGAGAATCCCAGAAAGCTTGGCGCTCTCGGATTCTCGGGTTGAGAGTCCGAGAATTCTCAGATGGGAAAATGTAAATCGAACAGCATCATTGACAGGCAGGCGCCCCCACACACACACACACACGCACGCACACACACACACACAGGGGTATATCGGACACCTGAGTCTCTCATGAACCTCTGTCTCACCCACATTCTACGTGTCCCTTGGGTCCGCCCCTTGTTGTGAGTCATTGTCGCCAGGGAACACTGGAGACGCAGCGTCATTGTCTGTGGAGGCAGCAGAGACGCAGAGACACAGCGCCATTACCCCACATCCCGCGAGTGCGTCCCTTTCTTCCCGCTCACTACCCGGTCATGCGCACTCAGTACCTTCCGGTCCCTGACTCCGACGCGACAGAGGGACCCGGATGCGTTCAGCCCTGTGGGGAACTCCAGGCCAAGTTCACACTGGATGCGTTCAGCTCTGTGGGGATCTCCAGGCCAGGTTCACACTGGATGCGTTCAGCCCTGTGGGGATCTCCAGGCCTGGTTCATACTGGATGCGTTCAGCTCTGTGGGGAACTCCAGGCCTGGTTCACACTGGATGCGTCCTGACCCAGACGGAGTTTTATCATTGCAAGCGCCAGTCTTGATTCGCCTTGAGTGAACAGGGATTTGTTTGGTGCGTGAGAACCAATGTTGCTGTGAGGAAGAGAAAAAACATCCCACGTTTGGTGAAACGACAGTATCTGCCTTTCAAATGTCAATGCTCAGGGAAAGACAAGCTTTCTATGGATTTTCTTTATTTCCTGCATGCGTCCCCCAAATTACATTTACCCTGCTTCTGCATGTACTGAGCTCAAAAGGGACAGGAAACACACATGATTGCATTGTTGTTCAAAGACAAAGGACCCGTGTTTGCGTCTCCTTTGCAGGCTGAAAATTACAGCTTTGTCTCTCCTTTGTGCTCGAGCTTTGTGCTTTGTTCATTGTGCTCCTGCAATGCAGACAGAATGTGTCACAGTTGGAACAGACCAACAAGGTTGCGACCCCAAAGGACAAGAGGGAACCTCAACCCCATTGGAGCTGGATCTCGGACTGGTTCTCTCGCCCATCTGGCTAGGACCTTGGTTGCCCCTCCCTGCTGTCGGGTTGTCCCTTGGTTGCCCCTCCCTGCTGTCGGTTTGTCCCTTGGTTCTCCATCCCTGCTGTCGGGTTGTGCCTTGGTTGCCCCTCCCTGCTGTCCGGTTGTCCCTTGGTTGTCCATCCCTGCTGTCGGGTTGTGCCTTGGTTGCCCCTCCCTGCTGTCGGGTTGTCCCTTGGTTGTCCATCCCCACGATGGTTGTCTTCTCAACCTGGATCCACCACACAAAAGAGCAAGATGATTCCTCCATCAAATTAACCCTGTCACTTCAGTTGCCTCTTCTCCCTTTCAATCTCAGCTCTGCGCTCTCTCTTCCAGAGGCAATTTTGCTCGAGAGCCTCAAATTTGGAGGCCCTAGAAATGCCATCACAATTAGGGTTCTCCTGCGCATGTCAGCGGGAGGAAATTACTGCGCAGCAGGAGATGGATGGGAAGTGCGCATGCGTGTGGGGCGGATTCATGGGCGTGTGGGGCGGATTCCGGGAGAGGGTGTGTGTGGGGTGGATCAGGGGGAGGGGTGTATGGGGAAGATACGGGGAGGGGGTGTGGGGGGCAGATCCAGGGGCATGTGGGCAGATCTGGGGGAGGGGGCATGTGGGGCAGTCCTTGGGGGCGGGTGGGGCGGACCCGGGGAGAGGGTGTGTACTGGGGTCTGGAGGGGCATACAGAGGGGGTGGGAAGGTGTGTGAACAGAGGCTTGACGTGTAGGGATCCGTGGCTCCTGGATCCAGTGTGTCAGCTGCAGGAGCCTCAGGTAGAAACTGCAGCATCAGAATACGGGTTTAATCACAGAGAAAGAGAGCGTTCGGGAGCACGTGCGCGCCGCGTCCAAACACACCAGGCCGGGCTCACACACCGGACACGTCGCCTGGCAACAGAAACCTGTGGTAGGTGGTTTGTGGATGTGTGTGTGTGTGTGTGTGGTATGCGTGTGCGTGTGTGGACGGGCGTCGGATGCCTCTGAGACCCACTGAACCCTGAGGGGCTGATTCATGTCACTCACCAAAGAGGTTGGTGACCTGATAAGAAAGTTCACTCCCCTTCTGTTGGGTCGCACGCGCAATATTCCTCACAAAATTAATCCACTGTTTGCGGAGGGGGAAGGGTGAGTCCTCGGAGATGATCATCATGCAAAGATCCTTGAGCATTGAAATGTGCAGGCATGGAACGCATGGCGTGTCCAGTGTGAAGCATCCAAGAATGCTGTTCCTTCCTTGCCTCTTGCAAGACACACGCACAGAACAACAACAGCCAATCACAGGCGGCCAAACCCCGACTCTGCGGAGAGTACGCGGGAACCAGGCGAGAACTTCCGGCTGTTTCCGGCGCCACCAGTCAACAACCAATCAGAGGCTCCAGATCAGACGCTGGTCAAATGGGACGGCGGGGGTCATGCGTAGTTCAGGTCTTCCATAGACTGGGGAGGTTCAACACGTCCTGAATTTCCAAACGTGCGGTTCCCCAATTGCCAGATCGGTGCCACGGAGGCCAAACTTACCCAGAATTTGCACTGACAGCCAATAACAAGCTACCAAATGGTTTTTGTGTCACCAATCTGGCAATTGGAGCACGTCGGAAAAGGAGCGGACGTGTTTGCTAAACCTCACCACTGGCGGTGCAGAGTGGAGTGGAAAGTTTGGGGTTGTGGACCTGATGGGAGGACCAGAGTGAAAGAGTCTCGAGGATCCAGTGGTGGTACCCCCGACATCAAGACATCCAGACATCGCCTGAAACAGCACAAGGCTGATACATAAAGAATTCAACCCACTTCACCATCAGGTCTGAACACACAAATTTCAATCAATGATCAACGGCGTCCTCAAAAAAAAATCTCTTGTTTTGCATCTCAATTTGTTGAGGGTCAATTTTTCACGAAAATCAGCGTTCGAAGAATACACCGCCCCAAAACGCCCCTTCCTCCACATGTTGTGCTTTGGAGAGAGCGCCCCCGCGCTCCCCGCCCCTTTCTCCCCTCCTGCCCTGCCCCCCCCCGTCGCCCAGCCCCCCGCTCCTCGTCGCCATGGTAACGCCATTGTTCGCTCCCACTCAGAACGCGGCGTCGATACCTCCGGTATCGATGGCAACGCGTCGAAGAATCGTTACTGCGCTCGGGTACTGGGGAAGGATCCAGGGGTGGATCTCAGGTGGGTCACGTGGTCGATCCAGGGGCGGACGACAGGGGGCGAATACAAGGGTCCTCGGGCTAGAATCCTCTTCTGACTGAGGTGAAGTCCCAGGGGGCATTCACAGATCTTGAGGGAATCCCAGGGCACACCTCTGGGTGAGGCTCCAGCCACTGCTGTCTGTCTGTCTGTCTGTCTGTCGGTCTGTCTGTCTGTCTGTCTGTCTGTCTGTCTGTCTCTCCGGCTCAGTCTGTCTGTCTGTCTGTCTGTCTGTCTGTCTGCCTGTCTGACTGTCCATCTATCTGCCCGTCTGTCTCCTTTTTCGGTATCTCTGTCTGTACATCTGTCTCTCTGGCTGTCTCTGTGTCTCTGTCTCTCTGTGTCTCTTTCTCACCCCGTTATGTTTCTTCATTGGAGGCGTCAGGCGTGAAATGTTTCGCTTCTCCCAAACAGGTGAAGCTCATGGGTCGCACACGCCTCCCACTCTGACGCAGTCCTGGATCCACCCCTGGATCCTTTGTGTTAATGTAACAGTGCGTCCTTTACATATGGTGCCAATGAGTTACAAAACGATCCTCAAATATCCACATTGTGCTGCAAATGGAGATTTTTCCGTTGGATTCTGATTTTTGATACATGTGTGTCATGCCACAGTGTCGTTACCAAGGGGATGTCCTCTGTCTGTGTAACTCTAGCAACGCTTATTGTCACGGAAAATGCTGCGTTCTTTCACATCCCCGACGCACCAACACAAAGGGATACTTCCATTTTCTCTTTAGACATCAAACAGCAGGTAAAAAAACACGCATACAAAGGACACACGCACGCACATTTACCATCGCTTTTTCCTGAAGAGACAACTGCGCAAAAAGCCCGACTCTGGCGTCACGCCAGGGACTCCATTTTGTTTTTGTGTTTCCCATAAAAATGCCCTTGCAGTGGATCTGGTTTGACGCACGCACACTCCACTCACACGCACGCACAATCAAACAGATAAAAGGAAGGAAAGAAAGCAAACATTCCAAAGGCCTTTGCCTCAAAACAAAACATTTTCAATTGAACCACAAGTCAGTGAACAGGATCCGGCCCCCAGACACGGGTTCCCAACATTGGTTCCAACTGCCCCCTGGGGGCCAAGTTTTGGGATTTTAACAAGGGGCTGATGTCAAAAATTCCACCACAGAGTTCAATGCTAAAGTTTGACGCCGACGTCAAGGAAACGACCGCGCGTCACCAATGTGAAAACCGCCCGCGTATGGAGTCCAGGAGATGTGCCTTCACTTGTTCTTCTTCACAAATACGAAAACCATCAGAAACTTAACGGACGGGGTACACGTCGGGGACCGACCCCTCGTGACCCAAACAACACGTGACTCTCCTCCGTGCTCTCTTAGTTTCGCCACGTGCACAATGTCGTCAGAAAACGTGGTGTCCTGTTGCCCTTCGGAGGCTCTGGGCTTCAGGGACAGGAGATGCACACGAATTCAGGTGGGACAGCCTGGTACACACACACGCACACACACGCACACACACACACATACAATCACACACACAGTCACACACACACACTCACACACACACACTCACACATGCACACACACTCACACACGGACACACACACACACATATGTACACGAACACACACACACACAAAGGGAACACACCAGCATCCATAGGACAATTATGCAGGAAGAGAGTTGACAAACACGCACACACACATACACACGCACGCACACTCAAAGAGAAAACACACACAGAAAGCCATCTGCACGCAAACCCAGGAAAACTCCCCTGAAACATTGATGGTTGATGACGTCATATCTCTGAGGCCGAAGAAATATCATCCTTCGTCGTCAGATGATTTATGCATTCTCTCTCCCCCTCTACCTGTGAGGACTGGTTCACACCGGAGGTGTGACGCGTTCCAGACGCTTTGGTCGGGAAGTTGTCAATGGCCAGGACCCAGAGGAAGTGTTGGCTTCAGAAAGTTTCATTCTGTTTTACGAAGCAGAACAAGCCACAGATGTGTGTGTATGTGTGTGTGTGCGTGTGTGTGCGTGAGCGAGCGAGAGCGTCAGCTGTAGTTGTGGTGTGTGTGTGTGTGTCTGTGTGTCTGTGTGTGCCTGTGTGTGTGTCTGTGTGTGTGTGTGTGTGCTCCAAGCACCTTCTCTGGGGTTTGAAGCAGCTCACAGGTCTGGACTTTGAAACCAAAAGGGCGGCACCAAGCTTTCTGACCAGAGTCTGAACGTCCGGCTACATTCAGTGGGTGCTGCATCGCAACCCAAGACGCACAGGCGCTGTGACGTCATACAGGACGCACGCAACCTGAACCCAGCCTGACAAAGCGTCCATTGACGCACCCAGCTTGGTGCACCCGGCGTGACGCACCCAGCGTGATGCACCCAGCGTGACGCACCCAGCGTGATGCACCCAGTGTGATGCACCCAGCGTGATACACCCAGCATGATACACCCAGCATGATGCACCCAGTGTGATGCAGCCTGCATGACACACCCAGCATGATGCACCCAGCGTGACGCACCCAGCGTGACGCACCCAGCGTGACGCACCCAGCGTGATGCACCCAGTGTGACGCACCCAGCGTGACGCACCGAGCGTGAATCAGCCTGTGTGACGCCCCAGTGTGATGCACCCTGCGTGAAGCGGCCCGCCGCGCCACACACTCAATTACAGGCCGAAAATACCTGAAAATACCTGTACGTACCTATCCGACTGGAGCGGCGCTCTCCCTTTGATCTCGGGACATCAAAGGAAGCGCCGACTACAGGTAAGTGTCCGCCCGACTCAGGTAACAATGACGCGCGGTCGACAAAGGGAAGCGCCCGAGTAGAGGGGGACGTCCAACCTTGGGATCCGGGGACCCGCGGGGGGATCCAGGGAGAGAGAGAGACAGAAACAGAGACAGAGAGACAGAGAGACAGAGAGAGACAGAAACAGAGAGAGATGTCCAACCTTGGGATCCGGGGACCCGGGGGGGATCCAGAGGGAGAGGGAGGGTCCACACGAGATTCAGCGTCCGGGGGGTCCACCAAAATGACCTATGGTCCAAGAGACTCGCACGGGGCACAGGGGCACTCAGGGGAGGCGGCCCTTTGCCGGGACGAGCAACTTTGAGATCAGGAAAGCGAGAGGGGATACAGAAGGGATTCATGGGCCAAAGGGAGCTCAAACAAGTCGGACCCAGGAAGGAGGTCCTGGGGTACCCTGCAAACTTTGGCGGACGTACCCACTGGGTTCATGGGTCTCACAGGGTACATGAAGGGATGCGTTGGTTGGTTCCGGTTTGGAGAGCGGGATCAACAACAGGGGTCCCTCCTCAGAGAATTGCTCCACCATACCCTACAGTCCCCAGATGCTGGACGGATTTCCCCGGCTTCACCACCAGATGGCGTTGGCGCGCCGCTCGGAAGGCACCACCAGTGCCTGACCAGTGCTCTGGTCTCTTATGTTCCAGCTGCATGGATTTCAGACCCTGGTTCACCAGACACTCCCAGTCAGATGCGGGGTCTGCATTCCGCAAGGTCATATTCCAAGAGCAAATTGAGGTCACGTCTGTTGGACTCCGCCAAAGTGTTTTTGCGCACAAGCCTGGAAACATCACTGTAAATGTCGTCTTCTGGCAGGTCAGGATCCCGACCCCTGGTTACCATTGGACACGCCCCTTCCGGTCAGAGATTTTCCAGAATTGACCACCAGGTGGTGTATTGCGCGCACTGCCACTGTTGTTGTGTTGCCGCCAGGCGTCGCTGTACTCACCCGGTGGTGTTGGACGGGATGGTGGGAGACACGGTGACGTAGGCGCCCTCTTTATCCTTGAGCTGGATCGTGCTGAGCCTGCCGAGAGAGGGAGACACACGTTAGTGTGCGTGTGTGTGCGTGTGTGTGCGTGTGTGCGTGTGAGGTATTATGGGCGCCCTCTTTATCCTTGAGCTGGATTGTGCTGAGCCTGCCGAGAGAAGGAGACACCCGTTGGTGTGTGCGTGTGTGTGAGTGTGTGCGAAGGAAGGTTCACTTGCTCGTGTGAGGAAAAAGGGGGCTTCTGTGTGAAGAGGTGTTGGTGTGTTGGTGTGTGAGGCTGGGTGAGTAGGTGCTGCATGTGTCTGTGTGAAGTGTCTGAGTGGTGGAGTTGGGGTCAGTGTGCGTATGAGTGCGAGTGTGTTCAAGTACGTCTGTGTGAATGGTGTGATTGTGAAAGTGCGTGTGTGAATGCGTGCGTGTGCAGGTGTAAACCAGTGGGTGTGAATGAACGGTAAATTCAAATCTGTATTGAACTGAACGTCACTGCTGTCTTGACTACGGCTGCAGCGTGACTTAGCTTCATCTACGTGACGTCACCACCACGCGCCACGCGCTGTAGCTGAGACGCAGCTGAACCTCGCTACTCACTTGTGGACGCCGGCGGCCTGCGCGAGCAGATCCTGGATATCGCGCGCGGAGGAGTGTCGGCTGAAGACGATCTGAAGCGACACGAGGGGGAGACACTGCGTCAAAAATATCACGTGATACGCCACACGGGGGCAGCACTGTGAGCAGCGGGTTGTTGGGCCCTCTGGTGGTCAGTTGCTACGTGGGATGACGCTGACGTAGAAAACACAGGGTGATAATCCGTTGTGTCTCAGGACCAATCAGTGTGTGTGCGTGCGTGTGACTGTGTGTGTGCATATGTACGCGTGTGCGTGTGTGTGAGTTTGCGCGTGCATGTGTCGAAGAATACTCGTGGGTCAAGACGCGCAAGACGACGGTGTGTGTGTGTGTGTGTGTGTGTGTGTGTGCGCGTGTGTGTGGCTGCGTCACACCGGGTATACGGTGCGTCCTGGTGTCTGGCGTCTGGAATCGCACTGGATGCGTCTCGCGTTGTCTTCAAGGGGCAACTGGTGGTGCTGCGTCATAAAGGGTTTTCACATTGGTGACGCTGCGGCAAAAAAAAACCCTGCGGCACACGTCATTTTTTTGCCTTTGCCCCGGGGTCATCAATGTGAAAACCCTTAATGGGGTCATTCCAGACTCGTCAAGCATTGCGTCTGTGCACAAGTCTGTGGGTGTTGGTTCTGTGTGGCGATCCCTTGTGTGGGGAGGCAACACAACGTAAATCAAGCCCTAGGGAGAAAATTAAGACTTGGAACGGACGAGGAGGGAGAAAACATCCTTTTGCAGAATGAACTCCACATTTGGTTGAGGTTCTTTTTTTGAGCGAGGAAATTGAAACTTGGAAGAAAGGAAGGAGAGAAATCAGAAGCAGAATTAACTCCAAAATTGGTTTCCATAGGGAATCGCACAAAACCCATCATTCTCAAACTTTTTTCAATTTTTTTTGCAAATATGTTTTCAGGATGTTTTTCTGACATCAAAGGAAAGAGGAGACAACGACATCACGCACAAAGTTTTTCCTCCACTTTTCTGTGTTGTTTGGAAGTGCTTCTCACACTCCATCCTCTCGTTTCACATTTTCGTTCTGTTCTTCAAAGAAAAGATGAGATCAAAGATAGGTAAGAGACCCTCCGTGGTTTTTGAAGTTGCATCAGAGATACATCAGGTATTGGACTCGGGAAAGGTCAGGCCTGGTTGTTCACGCTGGAGGCGTGCAGGCTCAACCGCACCCACGTGGTTCGAACACCAAGGAGTTTCAAATGCAACCCGTGGGGACCTCTATTTCAACGTCCGTCCTACGTGGGAAACCAAACTGCCACGTAGCCCTTTTCCATGGCTGTTCCTCAAGAAATATACAGAACCAATCTCCCCTTTCAGAGTGGCATACCAAAGGTCAACTTCTTGCACAAATACTTGAGGAGTTTCAAAAACAAATGAAGGCCTGAACATCACCAAAATTATAATTAAAATGATGAGTTGCCACGTTTTTTGCCACGTATTTTGGGACGTGAAATGGGACCGGAGGGGTACCAGTCGAGCGCGAAGCACCAGAGGCATTCAGAACATTTTCATGTGTACAGCACTTTCTCCAATAAATTCTCTTCTATTTGGTCTGTAGGTTTGTCCTATGTGCAGGATGATGCTCTAAAAATGATTTTTGTCGAAAAGAAGTAATAAAAGGTTGGCACTGTCTAAATTTACTCTTGTCTGGAGCTGTTGACCCTGTGACACCAGGTGCAAATCACGTCATTTCACTCGGACCATTTTTCCAGCTCAACCCAAGTGCCCACAGTTGTGGAGACACGCAACACCCATTGTCTGGTACCAGGGCGCTGTGCCCCTGTTTGCGCCACGGCTGCAGCAGTAAGGACACGACTGGACAGAGGACGCATCCAGGGTGAATGGACCTCACCATAACACACACGTCCAGAAGAACTCCATCAGAAGTTTTGGCAGCACGACGCTGGACTACATCAGAGGGAATTGATCTTTCGTCGTTGTTGCGTTGTCCAGCAGACACAGAGAAGAAACCATCTTTGATGTTGTTTCAGTAAGCACCAGAGTACCAGCAGTTCCAGGAGTTGGGGCAGGTCCAGGAGCAGCAGGAGCAAATTTATGCAGTTGCAGGAGCAGTTTCAGGAACAGGAGCAGATCCAGGGACAGGAGGTTGAGGCAACTGAGAATTCATGGGACGTGAGGCCTGGGCCTCAGTAATGTGGTGGACAGTGGGTCCGTGGCTGAGGCAGGTCCGCGGATGACCAGTGCACACACACACACGCACACACACACACACACACACACACACACACACACACGAGCAAGTGTCCAGCAGATGGGGAAGTTCTAAGTCACACACCGGGGTACAGCTCGACCCCTACTTTGAGAAACCACGCGAACCTTTCGAGGCAGCGAATACGCGTGCTTCTGAGGGGTTCACCCTGAATCCCTGGGTTTCACAGTGAACCAGGCATACCCATCAATACCAACCCAGGAACCATCACCAGTACCTCAGAGGCTGCCCACGTGGGTTCAGCGAGACTGGGCGGAGTCAGGAGTCCTGCGGGTCAGGAGGGACCCGAGACACAGTCCCTCAGGATCCAGTCCCGAACCCGCCACATAGAAGGGAGAGAAGTGGGCGTAGAACAATCCCTTCCCCAAAGAAACACAACAGATCACGGGATGGCTGTCTACTGCACCCTGAATCCAACTCTGAAGGGCACTCAGGCCTGACAGTGTCCGCAGAGAGTTCAGGTCAAAGATCCCCACCCGTGTGACCCTCTCTGACCCGTCATCATCACCCTGGAGCCGGGGTCACAACCCCCACACCCTCCCGTCCTCATCCAATATGCGTGCATCGCGTGCCGGGGACACAACCAATCAACGCCTCGCGTGACGTCACCAGCGTCCGTCGCGCGTCTCCATAACGACGTCAATAGACGCTGAATGATTCATGTCTCCTACCGGTCCCAGGGCCGCAGCCAAGGACCGCGGGCCTCAGGTAAAACAGTCCGGCCGGAAGAGAACTGCGTAGTAATATCCTTGCAAAGGATGGCAGCTTCTCACACACGGGTATGTGTGTTTTTTTACCTGTGCACGTGTCAGCGTCTTGCGGTGGGAGGGTTGGGTGATTTTACCCGCACCCTCCCTGTCAAATGCCACAAGACGGAGACGCAGACTCACAATTGTTTCCATCTCATACACATTGTGTGTTGGTCTTTCTCTCTTCACCCGAGGAGAGTAAAAATAAAACGCCATAATGAAAGAGGTTGGGCGTGTAGAGCACAATCACAAAAGTGTCCCAGTCTGCGGGATGGTAGGGTGCACAGAGTAGGCGAACAGAACACACCCAATCAGGCAAAAGACGTTCAGTATGAGCCTCTCCTCTTGTTGGTGCACCAGTGGAGCGCTTCAGGGTTGGGGAACAGACCAAAAGCATTGTGGGCGACCTGATGCACAAATTTTACACCAAAAATATATTCAGCCTTGTTTTTGCACAACCAAAGTTTTTTTTTTTTGGAAACATAACAGCAAGGTTATGCACTGATGAATTGATCTGTTGTGCAACATGGAGCAGGGAGGTGATCAGTATCGTTTGAAACACAGTGTGGAGACCTAAACTCAGGGAGAAGGAATTTGAAACCAACAAGTCCAGACAGCAAGGAAGGGTTTGCTGTGAAATCAATCGCTTGTGTCCTTTGAGAGAACAGATTTTGTTGCACTTACAAGTTTATCAATGTTGAGAGAGGCAGCAAAACCAACACAATTGGATATCACAACAAAAGAAAATGAAAACTCAAATGAACAAAGACACCCTCTCAAATCCCTGAGGATGTTTCCACTGTCTCTTGTCTCTCACAGAAGTTTTGCCTCAGGCTCAGCAACAACAGCCTGTGATTTTTGACAATGGAAAGAAGACAAGAGCTGCCAAACAAAAGTCTTTTGATACCACACTCATGTACACAGGTTGTGACAGGACCAATGGTCTGTGCTCTACCAGTCACCCACAAAATGATCACTGGAAAAGTCTTGACAGTGCTCTGCACCTGCAGGGTTGTTTTTGTCTTATGTGACACATCTTCATACAGTACTCAGCATTTTTCAATTGGAGAAATGCCTTCTTTCAGTCAGATATCCTCATATTTTACAACAGAGTCAGAGATAGAGTGTGCCAGAAGGTAAGTTTTTACACCAACAAACAGTAAACAACAAATTACATTGTGGTGATTTTTACACTTCATCCTATTGCAGATGTAAATTGAATACTGATTGCATAGGTTTCAACTTTTCCTCCAAATTATGTGCTATGATTTTGCAAGATGGATCTGAAGGGGCTGGTGGGATATTCACTGGTGGTGCACTGTTCATAAAAGGTGGTCTGCTAAATCTGCACATTTACACAAATGTATTCTTGGAGCCAGCAAAGTCTTTGAAAGAAACATTAAAAATTCAGAAATCCTGGTAAATATACTTGAACATTTGCAGATAATAATGTTCCTATGCCACTGTACCATGAGGATTTTGAGGATTTGATTGACATAGATTTGCACAATGGTCCTTCTCAAGTGGTGGGCAAGGTAGGATGTGATGTTGAGCCAAAATATAAAAACAATAATTACATTGTGAAACTTTTGTTGGTTTATTTGGTGTTTGTTGCAAACTACAAATTTCTACACAATGGGTAAAAATGCAATCATTTTGCTGATTCTTCTCAAACAAGCTGTACAAATGTTGCTTCTGGCCAAGTCATTTGTGATTCAAGAACATTTTTTGCCCATGACACTTGTGAAACACAATTTACAGGTTGGGCTATCACTCAATTTTAACCCTGAACATAAGCAATGGGCCAACGTAACTGCCCTGCACAGAACTCACTGTCTGTGGAAACCAACAAAATGTACAACAGGAGCCACTTTAGCCCTGTGGATAAAGACACAATTGTTTGATCAAACATTTGAGGGAATCCTGACTACAATGGATGACGAGTGGCAGAGCGAGCGTTGGTTGATTGGATGGACAGATATTGCACATCTGGGGTGAGACATTTTTCTGTGTTTTGTTTTTCCAGTAGGGGTTATATAAATGCATGCCATAGGAGATGGTGGTCACAGCAATGCCAAGAGCACCATTTCAACATTTACATGACACTGGCCAATCACAATCGCCGTAACATTTGTATGGTGTTTTGGTGAAATGTCAAGACTTGTTTCCCTGTTGCTGTGCAACAGATAAAACAAGAAACAATCACTGAAATAAGAGCAAAGATTGGGCTGATGCAAAACTCTGTGAAAACAAATGCTTTTTCTGACAGAATTGAAAGGTTATGACTGTGTGTGGTTTTGTACTGCTATCTTTTCAGGAGTAGCTCAGAGTTTTTGAGCCCAATGACAAAACCATAGATCATTTTCTTGCTTCTTACAGCTTGATAGTGTCAACAATAACCAGCAATTACAGAGTGGTGTTTTCACATGAATCTCATGACTGGTTCCACACAGCTATTGTGTATCATGGTCCTGAGGGTGGAATTTCAGTGTACATCAATGGAAGTTTGGTTGAAACAGATTCTTTTGGTCCTGATCACAGTCATGAAGAAACTACTGGAAATGTTGTTCTGGGTAGAACTTATGCAATGAAGGACAGGCGCTATGCTAATGTTACTGTGGATGAGTTGATGTTTTGGGACAAGCCTCTCAGTACAGATGTGATTCAGAAGCTGTACAACTTGTACTGAGAGAAAAAGACCAACAAGATTTCAATAAATTTCACCCAAAAACAAGCAACCAATGCTGCTGTACCTTAAATCTGTCACAAAAGTACCTCTATCTCTCTCCATGGCTTCATCTCTCTTCACTCGATCTCAGACGCACCTTCTCCAACTGACCAAGGCTCTTGTCCTCCTCCCTACAGTCCCTGCCTGACATGGTGTTCACACTGAATGTCCAGACTGTGCACAGAACATTCACACACAGGTCAGGCAGACACAGAGGCACATGGGCGCGCTAAGTTTTCAAGGTCTGTTGCAGCCAAAACGCATAATGTTTGTTGTACGCCCAATATGCCCAGCTAAACGTGTGTGAGGCACACAGGGTAGACATGCTCATGATATTGGTGGTGTGTGGACAGGTGTGTGAGGCGTGGTGTCTGCATCAAAAAAACGTGACCTCATTAAAATCGAAACAACAGGCAAATTAGGTGCAAACATGTTCCCAGCAAGGGGTCAAAGCCTCCGGACCTTCTTCTGATGAAGACACAGTTCATTTTCTCCTGGTTTGTAAGGGATCTGCAGATGACACCACCACTAACCCATTGCGTATCTCACGCATTTCAGGGACGGACCCAGTATTTGGATTTCCGTTGGGTAAGGTGTCAAAACACCCTGTCTGCTTGAGCAATGTGGGAAAGCTCCACCTGTCCTTTGCAGACATGGTGTGTCCAGATTGCGCAGTTATCATAGAAGGCCTTTTATGAAAACAACAGCACCTCAGGAACTTTGCACTGATAAATTGATCATTGAAGAGGCCAGGGTTGAAAGACTCACCACAGGGAAAATCATTGCAAAAAATAAATACATTCTACACTCCCTGAGGATGTTACACTGCCATCTCATGTGACTACCCTGAGGCTCACAGACAGTGGGCAGGTGAAGCTGAAAGGGAATCAATGTGAGAAATGCACAATATGTACTCCCTGGGGGTTTTCAATGTCTTCTGTTTTTTCTCAAATTTGCCTCAGGCTCATCAACAAATAACCAGTAATTTTGGACAACAGGAGCACAAGATACCTATCCTATAGAAAAAAGGGAAAAAAGCAAGTTTTGGATGTGTGTTATCAATGTCTGTTGCCCTTCCTCCTATTTGGGTGAAATTTCCCCCTTCAGAAAACTTCTGAATAAGAGCTTTTTGATTGTCTTTTCCCCAGAACTACAAATGCAGAAAACAAAAGTGAAATTTATTTTCTTGGTTGGGCAATCCATGTATTTCAACAACAATGAAAGGCAACGGGCCAAGCTCTTGTCTGTGGAAGCCATCTGACTGCACTAGTGGTGCCACCTTGGCCATGTGGACAAAGACCACAACTGTTTGCTATCAACATTGGAAGATGAAGCCAACGCTCAGCGATGGTGGATCAAGTGGACAAACACTCCATGGCTGAGGTAGGTGTTCCCATTTCAAGAAATTGCAGCAGTCACTGATCTAACACTTGACATGAAAGTGACCCAGTCAGTGATAAAGCACAAACCAATGAGAAAGCAAAGGACCAAATTGCTAAAGTTGGCACTCCTTGTTTCTTGCAGTTTCATTGTGGGAACTTTGACAAGCCAGTATGCTATGAATTTTTGGACCTATTTCTGATGACTGGTTTCACCTGGTTGTTGTGTACTGTGGTCCTCTGGATGACATTGCACCTCGCATTGATGGAACTCATGTTGGTTCCAGTAAGGTTGGAACACCTCTGATCCTTGGTAACAGTTCTGGAAATGTTGTTCTGGCCAGAAAAAGTACAGACCTGGAGGGCTACTGTGCTGATTTCTCTGTTGATGAGTTCTATTTCTGGAATCAACCACTTGGAACACTGGTAATTCAAGAGTTGTACAACTCGTACTGACATCTTGAAGAAAATTAATAATTTTCCGCATTCACGAATTTGTTCGTCATGGGCTCTTCACTGAAATTGTGGCTGATCTCGAAGGGAAGTTTCTCAGAAAAAATATATCTTGTACAAATAAACACAAACAGGGTTGAGTTGCTCTTTCTTCACTGGTTGTAATCTCTGCCCCCAATCTCACCGCTCTTTGTCTCTGTCTCTCCCTGCTCCCTGTTCTCATGAGGGAGTGTTTCTCAAAACTACGGGAAAGAATTTTTCGGAACATTCCGAACTTGTTCACCTTTCAAACGAAAAAAAACATTGGACAAATTTTTTGTTTCTCCTGACCGATCTCCAAAATCTTCCAGTGAGAAAAATTTGTCCCAACAAAAAGTTGGAAAAACAACCCCCTCCCAGTGCCACTGACGGACTCGAAGAGCAGTGCTGGATTCAGGAGGTTCTTGTGGATCCTCTGGGTCTGGTGGCTCAGGCCTCAGGTAGAATCAGGGCCCCTGGAAAATGGGGGGGGGGTTCCAGGGGTGCAGTGCGCCTCGTGGTCCTTGGATCTCTGCATGGCCTGCAGACCCAAGACCCTGGATCCCTGCATGGCCTGCAGACCCAAGACCCTGGATCCCTGCATGGCCTGCAGACCCAAGACCCTGGATCCCTGCATGGCCTG
>JAAUXT010148671.1_pt1 | contig 18961 bp, 18 predicted proteins | sample 7278171 | NCBI WGS metagenome assembly JAAUXT01 (sample SAMN14350112, study PRJNA611818) | marine sediment metagenome | isolation source: surface marine sediment (1.8m) | place: French Polynesia: Moorea | collected 2018-08 | reverse complement strand
TTTCCTACACTTCCAAATTTGACCTTTTTGACCTCAGAAACCTAAAAATTCAAATTTGACAAATTCCTTCCTCGCGCATTATCCCCAACCCAAAATGAACCAAAAGAGCCAAAAGGTCCTAAATCAATTCTTGACCATGAAACTGCTGCTGACATACTTTTGGAAGAGGCTGCCTATAGGTGCTTTGATTTGGCTCGCACCGATTTGGCTCAAATCATGCAACCCACCTCAAATCACCTAAAAACCAGTCACCTGGCAAACTAAAATATTTGAGCAATTTGAACCAGGGCTTGCCACACATATCATCACTGAAGTGTCAAAATGTTTGGCAACAGTGACCAAGACTGACATCAAAGAAGTGGACCCGCGCCTTTTGACATTTGATAAACGTATCCTATGCAGCCGTACAAAAGGGGTGATTGACAGGGTTCTAGATTAATGGAAGTGGGCCGCAGCAACTTTTCATGAAAGACTGGTGACACGGAGACAGGTTCTTCTGAACTGTTATCAGCGAAGGAAAGCAGAGCAGGTGCTTGGCAGCCACCAGAGGCAGTGCGTGTAACCGCATCTCGCCCGGCATTATACTCATCAATATTTACAGCGTGTCGTCTTTTTCATAAATGACGTGTTTTTGCCAGTGGTTTCAAGCCTGACCAGGTCACACCACCTGTGATCGAACTGGGTTGGGCTTTTTGCATTCGAACGTCAGAACTGAGAACTTGTCAATGGCATTTTGTTTCACGAATCAATGCCAAAATATTCGAGCATCCCCAACAATTCGTCTTCCCGTGTCATTCTCAGGGAGACGATGTTTTTCTCAAAACCCGAGCAGAAGACATGGGGGAAGCGTTTTACCAGGAACTGGCGAAGAGAGCTGCGGCCCAGTGGAAAACGATCGCGCTCCACCTGGGTGTTGAGTCTGATTTTTTGGACCAACTCAGGTTAGATTTTCCCCCTGGAGTAGGAGGTAATGTGGTGAACTGTGCTCGAAGGGTCTTTCTCAGGTGGAGCAAGTCTGGAGGGAAGACCTTGAAGGATCTGCACGATGCGCTTGTGGAAGCGAAGGAGGGGGCCCTGGCGCGGTTCGTGTTTCAAACTGCAAAGTACCAAGGTGAAACCAATTGCTTGATTTGTATTTTTGCGTATTTCAATAATTGCGAACAACAAACGCACGCTTTGCCATCATTGAAGTTTCAGTAGCAAAAGCAGAAAGTCAGCGCCAAAATTTGACCTCACACAGACATGACCAAGAAAAACAACATTTGGATTGTTGCAAAAAACAAACAAAATTTTGTGCAATCAAAGAATTGAAAAGAGATAATGTGCAGTCAGAGCAGCAGAACAGGTGTTTTCTTATTGGTTTTTAGAGATGCACAGGCAAAGTCTGGAAAAAGAGGTGCCTAGCTACAGAGCCAGAATCAACATCATTGGTCATAGTGGAGCAGGAAAGACCACTCTCACCAGAAGGCTACTGGGAGACAATTTTGTCAAGAACATTGGCAGCACAAATGGTGTTGAAACCCACAGAGTAGAGGTTGATCTCACAAAAGATGCTATTTGGTCAAAAGCAAACTTGACTTCTGAAGAACTAGAACAGGAGACTATCCACAAGTTGGCAATGTCAATACAAACTCAAAAGCAAGAGAACATGCCTGAAAAAGAAAATGAGGATGCAAAGGGTGCACCAGCCATGAACATGAGGAGTGAAGGTCAAAGGCAAGATGAAGCTGAAACACATCAAGGTGTTGACATCCAGAGTACAGCTCCAATGGTTTCAGCACAAGCACCTGAAAACAGTGCTGTCTTTAACACAGAACTAATTCAAGCACTTCAAAATCTTGAAACTGTTTCTGAAGAAGCAAGAAAAACAGGCATCCTGAGATTGTGGGACTTTGGAGGCCAGACTGAGTTCTACACAACCCATCACCTGTTCCTTGATTCCAATGCAGTGAACATCATTGTCATGGACATCAGCAAAGGACTAAAGGACACTGTTGGAGAGTTACATGCTGAGGAAGAAAATCAGAGAGATGATGAGATGCAGAAGGGCACAAATGGCAAGTTGGAAGGAGAAGAAAACAGAAAGTTGGGCAAGGTAGAAGCAAGCGCAGAAGCAAAGTCAGATACTGAGCAGAAAATGATTGACAGTGAGAAAGCTGAGGTTGGGGAAAGGAGAGAAGAAAAGGTTGGAGTTCCAACAACACAGGAAGAGTTTCTGTGTTACTGGCTCAGAACCATTCAGCTGAAAACTGAACAAAAGCAACAGCAGGCAGAGAATGTCCTTCTTGTTCTCACTCACAAAGACAAGATCAAGAAGGAACACCAAAAGAGAGAAGAAGAGTTCAAGAAACAAGTCTTTGATGTCATCATGAGGAATAAGCTACCACAGATTGGTGAAGACATGATTCATGTGGTTGATAACACAACAAAGGAAGATGATGATTTCACCACTCTCAGAGGGAAACTCTTCAGTTTGGTTGGGGAACAAAAAGTCAGTCTTGGATCACATAGAGGAGGTGCACATGCAGGCAATGAACAAATGTGGGGGGCAGAAAGGAAGGTGAGGTGGCTGAGTCTGGAGGCTGATATTCTCAAGGCAAAAAAAATATCAAAGCATTTTGGAGCACATTTGAGTTTGGATGATATCAAGAGAATGGCTCAGCCTTACAATATTGGTGAGTCTGAGTTGCAGGAATTCCTTGAGTTCTACAACATGACAGGGGACTTTGTGTATCTTCCAGAACTAGGACTGGGACACACAGTGATCACAGCTCCCCAATGGCTGATCAATATCTTCAAGGTTCTGATCACACCACAAGCTTTTGTGTCAGATGAAAGTTTGTCACACCAGCTGCAACAGGGATGGGTAGATGAAGTGAGCCTACAAAGGCTTTTCAAGAATGAGAACAGTGGTTTCATTGTGGATTTGATGCAGACATTTGACCTGATATTTCCTGATGGCTCTCATGACAGCACAAACAGAAGGTACATCATCCCCAGCTTACTACCACAGAGAAAAGTCAACACAGAAACATTTGAAATGTTCAAGCAAAGGAAGAAAATCTTTGAAGCCAGGCATGTAGATGACTTTGATGAGATGATCTACATTGGAGCCTTCTCCAGGTTGATGTCAAAATGTGCTGCACAAACCAATTGGTTGCTCAGAAAAGATGTGATCTTGTCATATGACCAAGCTGTATTTGAAGTGGAGAAGGAAATCCTCTTGGTTCTGAGTCTCCCACATGGCTCCATTGTTGATGTGTCTGTCTGGTGTAAACCATCAGAAGCAGATGACAACTCAGAGAAAAAATGTGCTCAACTTGCACCAATCATTTCCAGCAAACTCAAGGCCTGCCAAATTCTTCAGGACCCTAAATACAGGGTCCTATGCTGCCTCAGGCAACATAAAGGCACTGACAAAAGACAGACCCAGTGGGCTGACCTTAAGCTTCGGCCAAAAGGACCCAAGTTCGTTTTCAAGGAGAAATTTTGCCCATGTCACAGGGCAGGTGAGAAAAAAAATCTGTTTCCTTTTTGGATGAACAATAAGTTTCCTTTTGTTTGTGGATTTTGAGGGAGTTGTTGCCTTTCAGCTACAGATAAGAAGTGTAGTGTTTGCTGGGAGCTTTACAGCTATCAAGAGGAATGTCCACGTCAACGTCAGGTGCTTCACTGCCGGCATACAGTCTGCGTCATATGCATGGATAAACTGGCAAAAAATGATGTCCTGAGTGTCGATGCAAGCAGTTGGCAAAGAAACAAAGTGATGGCCTGTATCAGGTGGAGCAATACAAGAATCAAGGTATTCTTCAGGACAAAATACATGGCATAGCAAAGCACCAAACACCTTCAATTGCTTCAGCTCCAGGGTGAAAACTTTGTTGTGATGTTCAAACAGGTTCACAACGTGAAGAACTTTTCATGGAGACAACTGACCCTAGGATAAGTACGCTCAGAGAATTAGCATCAGGTGAGATTCGAAGGAAGTGATTGATGTGAAGTCACCAATTTGTTACATGTATCATGATATTATTTCAGTGAATGAAATGGTTTGGTTCAGCATTCTTGTCTTATTATCACATTGGTTGGTGCATTTTAGATGCATTGGTGAAAACTCAGATTGAAGTACCATCACCTGACCTGTGTCTCTGGGGTTCTTGCCCAGCTACAACTCACAAGGGGAACATGAAATTTTCTGCCACAGTCTCCTTGGGAGAATCCAGGATTCTCCAAGCTCCAGGCTCAGATGTCTCACTCCTGATCCCAGAAGAATCTCCTGGAGTATACAGAACTCTGGTACACACTGACCTCTCCAGTTTGATGCAGCAACTTCCAAATGAAGAGTGCTTCATCTCTCCCCCAGTAGCAGTAGAGTTTTCTCCTCTGAAGAGGCATGCTGGTGAAAGCTTACCCAGAAGAAAGTGTGCTCTGAAGATCCCTCATTGTCTCAGAAATGACAAACTTTGGGAGCAAATCAGTGTCAGAAGGTACATCACATCAAATGACAAACAGGTTGTTGAAGATTTGGTGTGTGACAGAAGGGCAAAGGCTGTGAAAGAAGGAGTGTTTCAGATTTCATCTGGCTTCATCAGAATCACTACCACTGGCTTCAGTGTCTTCACTTGCACCAGGTCTGACTGCCACAACAGCTGTCAAGCTGTAGTCCATGCCTTCCTGTTTGGGAGATTGGATCATCCCACAAATGAAACCAAGACCATTGTCAGAATCAAGCTTTGCCTCACAAGCTACCTGTATAGAATTGAGGATTTTAGACAGGTATGTTTGCAGCTAAGGCCCATTCTTTTCTCCTGTTTGCACTCTCAAATACTGTTCAATTGGCCTGTTAGTATGAACCATCACAGTTTCTCCAAAATGTTTGTCAGGTGGTAATGAGAAAACAAGACAGACTCAATTTCCCACTGGTGGAGGAGTCAGATGTAGACATGTCACTGCAAGACAGCAGCCCTCAAAAAGCCATGACTGATGTCATTATTGAACCTAATGATGGCTGGGTGCCAGAGAAGATCTCCGGAACATTGTGGAAAGGTTCACAGTTCAGAAAAGTGAGCACTTTGTTGTTTGATTTCTTGTGTACTTTGATGGTAAATTTGTTGTCTATTCTCCCAATTTTTCACCAGCATGTTGTGTTGTTCTGGAGTTCACAATGTGAAAATTCTGGAGAAGGTAACTACAAAACATAATTCCTGGAAGAAGTTTCATCTGTGTTGTGTAGGGGGATGCCAGACTTGACCATATCGTGAACTTCTCAGGCTGTAAAGACTATCGCCAGAACTGCGATGAACCTCCAGAAACAATGGCTGTTTCTGTGCATAAAAAGAGCATCGAGTCAAGTTTCTGGGGCTGGTTCACAATGAATCTGGATGGTCAGACCGTTGGAACTGAACCTATCAGGTTCAAGATTCCAAAGGAGTTGGTGAGTGAGAACACAAACTTTGAACGTCTGTTTTACTCTGCTTTGCACAAATCAACTTGCTCTGAAAACATTAGTGGAGTTGAATGTTTCTTGTTGATCTCAGAAGAAGAAATCTTCTGTGCATTTTGAGTGTTTTCATCCAGGAACGACAATCCAGTGAGGCAGGTGCAGCAAACCATGCGGAACGGCAACATGCTGTTGCAGCAGCATCCGGAACACCTGCAGCAACAACACAGGTACAAAACCGCCATTCGCAACTGTTTTCGGGATGGCCTGAATGCACAGATGGGTCACGAATAAAACCCAAAATCATCTGTCCATGTATTGCTACTTGTGCAAAGAAACACGCTTCCTTTGGCCCAAGTGAACCATTGGATTCCAACAGCAGAAGAAAAGACGCTGTTGAACTTAATTTCTCTGCATCACTGTCTTCTTCCAAAATCCTGTTTTGTACTGTTTTCCTTTTCATGATTCTTTCCAGCTTGAATCTCTTCACATCTTTCATGTGGCCCAACGTCTGTCCAGCAGGTTTAATATCACACATGTTGGTCTGTGTCTGGGCCTGAAAGAGCATGAGGTGGAGGTGCTATTGAACAGCAACTCTGATCTTAAGGACGTAGCTTACCAGGTGCTGCTAAAGTGGAGGAGCGGCGTGGCAAGTCCTCAGAAAGCCTACAGCGTTCTGAGAAAGGCTCTGCAGGACTGTGGTTACCATCAAATTGTGGAAGAAGTGTTCAAGTGTTGAGGTGAGTTTGCTTGCCCACCCCCTGAACGTTGTGGGTCGAGCGTGCTGTAAAAATGTTCTTTTGCTTGCATTTGAAATTATTCAAATGATCTGGCGTTGAAATCTTGCCTCCAAACACTTTGTAGCTCTCTCTTTGTGCATTTATTTCAGACAATTTCAAGGAACCGGAGAATCAACTGCTGCGAGAGACTGATCATTCGTGACTTGAGACTTTTTCAACACAGCAAAACATATCGCATCATATTGGATTGACTCATTCAGAGAAAATGTGACTGTGGCATTGTTAATGTTTTTAACTTGTTGTTTCCTTTTGTGTTTCAACCTCTTTTCTGTGGAATGTTGTTGTGCTTTGATGTTATGAACGTGATCCGCTGGCAGATTTAACGTGCAACAGAACACGAGGCTATTGTGCATACATGTACCGCCGCTTTTGTTTTCACTGAGTGTAGGGTTCAGGTCCGAACAGAGTCCGACTCTAACACACTGGGATTGAAAATGTCTCCTGGAGAACAAGGTAAAACACAAACCGATTGTGACAAACACGACGTGTGCTTTCTCCCAGATGAGATTTGGTAAGAGACAATTTTCATGATTCTTCGTTGGGAAAATACGTGCAGGCACTCCAACATTTTGTTTTGATTCAACATACTTGGTGGAGTCATTGCAGGCACTTCGCGTGCCCCAGCAGGTCGTGGCGGGAAAGGACGCTGCCAGGACGTCCACGGAGCCTCGCGGTGACCAAGACGAGACCGAGACGACAGCGAGACGCGACGTACAAGTTCGTATTCACCAAAATCAGTCGGTACAAAATTTTCATTTCCTTCAATGAACTGCCCAAGGAACAAATTCCCCATTCCAAGGAGATGCCGTTGCACGACCTCTGTAAACCGGACAGGTCAGGCGGCGCAAGGCTGCGCGCCACTCCCAGATGACGCAGGGTCTTCATGCTGGGGACGACTCGCGTCGATGGACACCGTCCGCCTCTCAGTGCACCGTCACAACAGGAATTCGTTGTCAAGCCATTTGGAAGTTTTTTTTTCTGCTTTTGAATTGTGTTTGATGGAGAAAACAGACTGCTTGACCAAAGAAGTTGTCATTTCAGGAGTTTGCGAGACAGGCTGCTGTGAAGAGACGCCACAACTGACGCCCTGAGGACAGAGCGTCACGATGTTGGAGACGTATTTTGGTGGACTCTGTTTGATTTGAAGTGCACTGCCATCTGGTCATCAAGCATTTTGAACAAAACATAACGTTTGCGTTGGAGATTGACAAGAAGGTGGGACATGTCATCTCAGAAGCTTCGTCCTTTCACACGCAGGTCGCTGTAGAAAAGGACGCTGCGTCCGAAGACTGAGCGTCACGGTGTCAGGGACGCGACTGCAGACTCCTGATGGGGGACACGACGGTGACGTAGAAGCGGTTGTGACAGTGACCCGACAAGGCGCGACAGAGACATGACAGCGACGACGTCACACGTGCAGAAGCGACAGAGACGTCAAGCTGGCTCTTTGCGACACACAGGTGTAAAGGTAACCCACAGGCAGGGTCTGGGAATCTGAAAAGGCCGACACCCCATCCTCGCCTCCCTCCCAATATTGTCGGGAACGCCACGACAATGTATCAGTGACGGTGACTTTCAGTGATGTGACGAGGACGTGACGGGGACCGTTGGTGGCTGCGACGGGGGTGCAACGGGCTGTGATTCAGACAGCGCAGTCACAGAGACCACGGAGACGACGTTTCAGAGACGAGACACAAAAAGCTGTGCTGGCGCTGCCCGACTGAAAAGTTAAACCCACGGGTGGGTTTGCCCTGGCTGGGAACCTGAAGACATGTTGGTTTGTGTGATGAAAAAAACCCCATTTATTCACCACACAGACCGACATGTCTTCAGGTTCAATCAGCAACGGAACGGACAACGAGTGCGGCGCAATGTTGGGGGGGGGGGGGGGCGGGCGTTACTCTCACACCCCACCACCAAAATTTTTGACATCCTTGAAGCGTGTCGTGCTGAGCTTTACATAGAAAATGTCCTGTTGTGAAGCGTCAGGATTGGTAAATGTGTTTTCATTGCGGGCAAAGGCGGCTGGTTCACCAGTGTATGAGGTGTTGTTTTTGCAGAACACCGCTGTTTTGTGGCGAACGTAACACGCTGAAGACCAAACACTTCTCACGGCTTGAGGACACGACGAGACGAGGGACTCGAATGGTGTGCGACGACATCACAATATCGGAGACACGACGGCGGTGATACTCGACGGCGTCGGTGACGTGACGGCATCGGGAACGCAACGGCGCTGAGGACGGGATGTTTGGGACACGATGACGTTGGGACACCCTGGAGACAGATGTGCAGCACAGCAGGCACTGCTGAGCAGTGGGCATGCAGGGCAATCAACACTGCAGTGCAAACTCACTGTTGTGACTGCCGTTGACCTGTAGATCTGCACTGCATATCCCAGCCCAACCCAATTGACTTCCAAACAGATCCGTCTGTTCTGCAGCACCCAGTGATTGACAGACGCTGAACACCACGCGTATGTGAACGGCAGGGTCCATGGGGACGTGGGTCGCTTTGATTTACTTTTCAGAGGTTCACTTCATGAACGTTGAAACGAACTACGAGTGAATGTTCGCTACTTCAAGAAATTTTACTGAAAAGGGGAAACTCTCGTGAGATCTATTTTCAACAGAGAATAAAGCTTGTCGCAGCTTTCAAATTGAATTTGCCTTGCGTTCAGTTTCTTGAGGAACAAGTGTGTGTCACAGGAAGAACTTTGTCTTCGTTCTCGGGGTGATGCCTGTCGCACGGAACCACACAAAACAGGATCGGTTCTTGTAATTCCTTTATTTATTTTGGAAAACGTTCGTCTTGGCCAGCATCCGACACCGCACATGACGAACTGCAACCATGCACCGAGATGGGGAAGTTGACCACATGGGTCTCACCGTCGTCAAAAATTTGACATCATTTCTGAAAACACAAATTTGGCATCTGTGCAAAAATGACTGCATGTGCTGTGGGAATAAGCACCAACTGCTCAAGTACAGCAAAACATTTGTCCGTGCGAGAAAAATGCATTTCTGCAAACACGAAAGCGTATGTATACACCCCCACACTGTGCTCGACGCCACTGCGAGTGTGCACGAAAACAGTGGACAAATGAACTTGAATTGATTGGCACTCCTTTTATGGACTGGTATACCACACACTGCCGACTGCCAAAGCGCTCGCGCGGTGACTGGGAGAAATTGATCCGCGTTCCATTTTTCGCCTCCATGCATTGTAAATATGTGATGTGACCCACTTCAACAAATTTTGGACTCTTTCTTGCAATGCATGCGCGAGTTTGAGTTGGGACGGCATTTGTCAGGTGGGCTCCATGCAGGGTACGATGAGAGTGTGTGCGTGTGAATGTGTGTGTGGGCGTGTACGGTGTCATCCATGTGAGTGTGTGGTGCGTGTTCAGTGATTTCTCTCAGTTCAGTCCGCAGATGCTTGTGTTGACGTTTTTGAGAAGAACATTGAGGTTCAGTAGTACTGTATACCAGAGCAGTGCTGAAGCGTTTTCTGACTTCAATTGAGTTAGATACCAACTTCAAATCAATCTGACCATTTTCCAGGTCCACGGAAGTGAGTGAATTTTCTAACGCTGCCCTTCCGCTGCCTGCTGTCATGGCGACGGGAAGAAGACTGAGAGACCAAGACATCGCCTGGGTGGCGCAGGTGGTCTCTGCAGATGTCCTTGAACAGTTTGCTCTTCGGTTCATGGGTTTCTCACCAGCCAGGATTCAAGATTTGAAGGTGCAACACAGAGGGAATGTAGAAGTCTTCAAGAGGGATATTCTCTACGACTGGAGAAATATAAACGTCGCAGTGGAGGATCAGCGAGGCGTGAGTAACATCCACGCCAAGTTCCATTCTCTCTGAACAACATGTTCGAGTCAACTTGACAGCCACCCATGCATGGAATCGCTCTAACACAAGAAATGCGTTGCTTTTTCAACCTCTCAAGACAGGTTTACTCGTACGACAAAACACAGAAAAGGGAATCATCTGCTGGGATTTGACATGTCCAAACACATTGTGGAACAGGGGCGGGTCAACACAGGCGCAGGCGCACATGCAGGCGAACGCGTTTTCTGGGGTTGCCATGGGAGCAGGGCAGCATTGAGCTCCTCACAGACCGAATCCAGCAAAGCGTCACTCAGTCGCTCCACAGCTTGTGTCTTCAATCTTGTTTGCAGGCCCTTCTGGAGATGCTGCGGTCAGCTGAAAAAGACCGTCCAGGCCTCGTCGACCTGGGGCGGGCGGAGGAGATCCTCGAGGGGGACGACATGACCCTTATGAGCAGCTGGGAAGAGACACGACTCAAGCCAGCTCAGAGCAATGTGAGCGGAGAATGCAGTGGACGTTTTCTTTCTTCTTGTTTTGGTAGAAATTCACTGGACCCTTCAACGCTTGTCACATCATTTTCTCGATGTCCTGCGAGTTTGCCATTGAAGATCGGGCTCAGGAACACAACAGCGCAAAACGGGACTTTTGGGTTCCTTTTTCCTTTGCAGCAGCCCCTCACGTTTATCGACCTGCTCGTGCTGGCCAAGCAGTTCACCTCCAAAGCAGACATCTATCTTCTTGGCACTGTACTCGGAGTACCATTGGTGCATCATGCTGTTCTTGACCACGAAAACAACATTACTGAGGCAGCTTACAGGATATTGCTCGATTGGCGCAGAAGTATCACAACTGATGAGGAGGCGCGACGCGAGCTGATACGGGCGCTGAGGCAATGTCGGCTGCAGTGGATGCTCCGCGTGCTTGGGGTGAGTGGGAGGCCCGGCGGTACAGACAACCACACCCCGTCACACCTGTTTTGAAATTTATACAAATGCCTTGCACACCTGAATTTAGACACCAGGAACTTTGACTTCTTGTTTGGCAAAACAAGTTCAATCTTTTTTCAAAATGTCTGTGTTTTTGCAGGAAATTGAGGACGTTTCAAGATCAGAGGCTCCCACCAAAACAACAGGGGCCCCCACCAAAAGACCCATCAAAAAAACAGGTGCGCAACAGAATTGCAAGTTTCTTGCGACAAGGCATTTGTCCTTCTGTGGACCAGTACAGCAGAGTCGGGCATCCCCTGGTCAGGAAGTTCGACTCTTCGGGGTCCTAGTTTAACTTGACATGGGAAAATGTCAATTGCTGTGCCACAGCACCAAAAAAGGGGTAAATTCATTTTCTGGGGTTCACAAGTTCGCCGTCCCTCTTTCGGCTCTGCCCCTATGGTGACACAAAGATTTAAAGATCTCACACCAGATTCCAGTGTTTGCTTTCGCCGTGCAAACATCATTTTAGTGTGTCTGCGATTTTATTTTTGAATTTTTTAGGACTTTCTCAGAAACGAAGCAGAGAAAAAACTTTCACACAGGACGACGACCTTCCTCCACCTTCTCTCAGAGAACTTGCGTTGGGTGCGTGTGACCAAAATCAATTTCTCGTGCTGCCAAATTGTGAACATTGAGATGCATGGGGGAAAGAAATTCCGACACCTTGGACACGATTGTTTTGCTGTTTGGATGCATCCATCTTTGAATTATCGTACGACATTGTGGGTAATCCCTTGGCAGAAAAGTCCAAACACTGTGGTTCTTTCAGCACTCTCCGAAACTGCTGTCTTTGTTGAGTTATTCACTTCACAGACGAAGTCAATGTTGTCTGATTTGAACCATCAAGAAACCATTATTTTCTGATCGCAGTATTCCCACTATTTTCACAGGTGTGCTGAGAGGAACTCAGATTGATCTGCCATCACCAGACCTGTCTCTTTGGGGTTCCTGCCCAGCTACCAGTCGCAAGGGGAACATGAGATGCTCAACCACAGTTTCTATGGGAGAACCCAGAATTCTTCAGGGTTTAGATTCTGACGTGTCCCTGCACATCCCAGAAGAGTGTCCAGGAATTTATACAACTTTGGTACACACTGATCTCACAAGTAAAACCCACTTGATTCCAGAAGATGAGTGCTTCATTTCTCCACCTGTGGAGGCAACATTTTATCCTCTGAAGAAGCACACTGGTGAACAGACACCGAGAAAAAAGTGTGCTCTGAAGATCCCTCATTGTCTCTGAACTGACAAACTTTGGGAGCAAATCAATGTTAGAAGGTGTAACATATCAAATGACCAACAAGTTGTTGAAAAGTTGGTGTGTGACAGAAAGGCCAAGGCTGTGAAAGACGGAGTGTTTGAGATTTCACCAGGCTTCATCAGAATCACCACCACTGGTTTTAGTGTCTTCACCTGTACCAGGTCTGGCTGCCACAACAGCTGTCCAGCTGTCGTCCATGCCTTCCTGTTTGGGAGATTGGATCATGCCCCAAATGAAACCAAGACCACTGTCAGAATCAAGCTTTACCTCACAAGCTACCTATACAGAATTGAAGATTTTCGACAGGTATGTTTGCAGTCAAGATCTGTTGTTTTCTCCTGTTTGCACTCACAAATACAGTTCAATCAGCCATTTGTTTACAGTACTTCAAAAATGTTTGTCAGGTGGTTCTGAGAATACGAGATGGACGCAATTTCCCACTGGTGGAGGAGGCAGATGTGGATATGTCACTGCAACACAGCAGCCCTCAAAACGCCATGACCAATGTCATTATTGAACCTGGTGATGGCTGGGTGCCAGAGAAGTTCTCTGGAACATTGTGGAAAGGCTCACAGTTCAGAAAAGTGAGCACTTTGTTGTGTTTGTGTTCTTGCATTCTTTGATGTTTTTATTTGTTGTTGTGTTCTCCCATGCAATACATCACAATGTGACAGTTGTGGGTAAAGCAAATGTTGAATGAAATTCCTGAAAGAAGTTTCATCTTTGTCATGTAGGGGGATGCCAGACTTGACCAAATCGTGAACTTCTCAGGCTGTAAAGACTGTCGCGAGAACCACATTGATCAACCTCCAGAAACCATGGCTGTTTCTGTGCATAAAAAGAGCATCGAGTCCAGTTTCTGGGGTTGGTTCACAATGAAACTGGACGGCCAAACCATTGGAACTGAACCTATTAAGTTCAAGATTCCAACGGAGTTGGTGAGTTGAAATGCATGTTAACAATCACTTGATGAGGTCAAATAGATCTACGTAACGTTTCATGAAAGATTTTCAAAGTTTACGAAACAAACTGTTGACCAGAACTCGCTTTTCTGCAGGAGAACCTGCCCAGTCAATCAGCTGCAGCGGGTCCTGCAGAGCTTCAGCATGCTGAAGCAGCAGCGTCGGGGCCGTCTGCTACTGCTTCAAGAGTGGTACATGTGACGCAGTTTCTTTCTTGCTCTGTCCATGCAGAGTCTAACTTTACTTTTTTGGAACTTTGTGTAAATTTGCTCCCTTTCATCTCGAGATGCCCACACGCATGCAGCTGTATACGTCTTTCCAAGACTATTCCTGTTTGATTCTGACTTGGATTGTTTTGATGGCACTGCCAAACTGACAGGGTCACTTTGGAGGGGTGTCTCAAATGTCTGACTAGCACACTCTTGTTTTTGTTGCAGGCTGAATTGACTGCTCTACAAATCATTGAAGTGGCCAAACGTTTGGCAGCAACGATGAAGGTTGGCATCAAAGAAGTGGGTTTGCGCCTTGGCCTTGACGACTTCGTCATTGATGGGATCCTGGGCTGTGGCACCAATCTCACGCAGATGGCCCATGAAGTGCTCGGAGCCTGGAGAGGTACAGTGGCGACACCTCGTGACGCCTACTGGGCACTGCGAGAGGCCCTGCTGGACTCTGGTCGCAGGAAGATCGTGCAGGAAGTGCTGGAGTGTACTAGCATCCAGATTTCTGCGCACACTTCTACTTCCCATTCAACGGCCCAGGAGAGCAGTGTTACTGTCTCCAGTGAGTCCCGAAAGTCGAGAGCAGCGACCGCTGCTGGGAAGGAGTCACCAGTGGCTCCACCTACTGGCGCCGAAGCACGCGCAGAGGCGCCACGCACCACCATGGTCCTGCGCAGCAGCAAGAGCCGCAAGCGCGGGTCGGAGGAGGAGACGGTGGCGCGCCCGGCCCGACGACGGAGGGGAGGGCGGGCCAGACCTCGACGCAATCGACTCAGCCGTGACCAAGCTACGTTTGGAACGCTGCATCGCAACGTGACGAAGAGGTGACAGACATGCCACAGTGGACAGGTTGTCGCGATGTCACTGACACGGTGCCTTTGGACGTGACTGACCTTTCCACGATTTTGACCGTTCAAGGTGAAACTAAAATATGTCTGCCTTGTCATCACTAATTCGATGTCTGCTCATCGCTGTATTTCCAGCCATTGCGAAGCCACAGCACACGTCCAGGCAATGGTTGAACATTCGGTCTGTCGCTACGCGTGTGTTGTGAATCGTCCGAGACGTGACAGAGACACCATGGGTACTCGACGTGCACTGGACAGCGACGACGTCGTCACACAGCGAATCCAGGGTCACGCCTCTTGAAGCCACCAGCCGATGTTGGGACGGACGCATGCCGCTTGTCTTCGTGCAAGGTGACAGTGACTGTGTTGTGAGCGTTTCGATGAATTTCACGATTGGTGACAGTGGGCACACTCGTTTACCATCCCCCACGCACTCGACCATTTAGGTCAGTGTGTCCCTGGCACCCTGCTTCTGGGACGTACTGGTACATGTTCACAGGGCACAAAAAAACGAAAACTTTTATTGCATGCGGAGCACGCGGGGATGATTTTAAAATGCGCCCAGTGGGACATTTTATGTTCGACACTTGACGTTGGTGTTCCTGAAGCTTGACGCTGGAGTTTCTGTGAGTGAAAATCAAAGTTGTATCAATGGCGAAAACTTGTGCAAAAGTTTCTCAATGTGTGAGGTTCGTCCACGGATTTCACATTTTTCTCGTTTTTTCCCAATTGACTCCACCACACCAACTATTGTGATGACTAGAGTGTTTTCAAAGGAAATCAAAATTCTTGATTTGCTTTCAAACACGAATATTTGAAATTTGAATGCTCTGTGAGCTTTTCTTTCTGGAGAAATCTGCTTCATTCAGGTGCCGTTGTAAGCGAACGGGAAATTCGTGGACAGATCCCGTACTTTCGCCAGCGTTTTGTGACACTGCCACAGGAAAAATTGTTTGCTGCAGCAATGGTTGTACATTTGAAACATGTTCAACAGGGGGAGCTCATGTACGACGCCGCACACGCTGAGTCAGGCGTCACCGACACGACGTCTTGACGTCGACAACGTCATTTCGATGGTTGATCGAACGTTGTTGACGTGTGAACCTCGCGTGCGTGGGCGACGCCTGAAATTGATCGCTGTGTTGTTTTTTCCGGAATGACCCCGCCGACGCTTGGGGGCGGGCAATGTACGAGGTCTGTCCACGAATTTCCTGCTTCTTGAAGTTTCATTGATTTTGACATCTTGTTGCAGAAGACAACTCAACAAAACAGTCAGTGTGGCGGACTGGCGACACTGGTTGGTGGATGTGGCGGTCTTGTTTTCTGAAATCGAGAGAAGCGGGAAGTTCGTTGACGAAACGCTTGCGCCAACCTCTGCGTGCGCCGGAATTCGTTTGTGTGAGGGAAGCGCAACGTAGCGTTGAAACGACCGTCGCCAGGAACGTTGTACCCGCTGCGTTTAAAGCGACGTTGCTTGGCAACGATGTTTTGTGTGCGATGCATTGGACTTGTGAAGCAATTTTCACGCCGCTGAACAGGAGTTTGCTTCTGAGCCAAAGTTTTAGAAAATTTGGACATTGCCCCACTGAACGAGATGTTTTGCAGACGCGTGACTTCCGCTCAATGTGAAAATTTTAGTGGATGGAGTCGATTGTACAGAACAGGTTCACAAGACGTTGAACTTTGTAAATGTCCGTTGTTTTGTTTTTCACTGAAAATGACACAAAATACACTCTACATGATAACAGTGAATCATTTCTTCCCTTTTTTGTGGCGTCATATTCGTATGTTTGCGATTTGCACGCAAGTTCTCCCACGATTGGGTGTGGTGGATTTGGCGCACCAGTTGGTGTTGTGGATCTGGTGGGTCTCCCTTGAAACTTATAAAACACGGACGTTGGCGCAAGAAAATACTGGGGAGTTTTAGCAATCAGCCCGCAACCCTTGAAACGCAAACGCAAACGTAACTTTTGGTATGCTGTGACAGTCAAAAGTTACGTATGCGTTTGCGTTTCCAGGTTGAGGGCTGTTTGCTAAAACTCGCCACTTTGTAAATGTTGCTTTAGTCTGATTCCACAACACTTGCACACAAAAACAGTTGCGTGATTGCAGTTCGTTCGTTCGTTCGTGCGTGCGTTCGCGTGAGTGGGACCCAATACCTTGCTGGTGAGGAGAGCGTGAGTGTGTGTGAACGAAGTCCCGCCACTGTGTGTGCGAGTGTTTACTTCGTGTGTGTGCGTGTGTGTGCACCATGGTGTGTTCGCGAATACCTGCCACATCGCGTGTGTGAGTGTTTGTTTTGTCTGTGTGTGTGCTGCTGCATCACAACTCTGACTGTCCCAAGCATCAATCGTGCGTCACACAGTTGTATGTTATTCTCCATGTAGCGCACTAACATGCAATCAGAAATCTGAAGATCATGAAAAGCCACGCGCTGCAAACACAATTATCGAGCACGCACGACATACTGCACTTCCAAAACAGACAACTTATCAGTAGCGGTCCTGCCGTGTGTCCTGAAACAGGACAAGTTGAGATGAAGAGGTTCAGAAACAAACAAGCACTTGAATGCAACTCGTTTCTGCGATGGTTCTTTTCTCATGGTTGTCCCACCCGACCTGGTGTCGGGTCAAGCTCGGGCGCTTTTGTGGGGCTTCTTAAAAAAATCACCAGAGGGACACAAAAGGGGCGGTGGCTTGATTTTTCTCAGGTTTTTGCGTCACAAAAAAATCTGGCCCCGGAGTTTTCCCACAACTCAACATCGGAAAAAAATGCGTATTTGGTTCTTGCGTGCTCCACCCAAGCCCCATGACGTCAAACGACCGACGTGACGCATCTCGTTCAAATTCATAAGTCTCAGCGAAGCCTGATTCACAGCGAAAGCGTGAAGCGTGACGTCCTTGTGGAAGTCAACGCGGGCTGCGGCGTCGCTCACGTAGGACTGACGCGTTCATCTCAATGGAGCGTTGTCTTACAAGTGATGGTCCCACGTCCGTTGACGTTCACAGGACACGCGCGTGGAGGGACGCAGCGCGTGACGCCTCCTGGCAGTGTGAATCTGGCTTGACGAGTACATGGGTGCAGCACGTGACGCAGTCAATGTGAAACAGACATCAACCAGACGCTGTATCATCTTTTCGACGCGCCGTTGGTTCGTTGATTTGTGTCGGGACGCCACACGCACCGCTGGGTCCCTCTTACACGAACACGACCTCATTGCGGTGACGCGTCCATTCAAGAGACCGCGCCTTCCCGCTCTGATGGTCTCGATCGCGGTCTGCTGCAAAATTAGATCTCACTGTGTTGTCAGCAAACGTGGATCAATTACAAAGTTACAACAAGCATGAACATTTTGATCACTATCACACAGAAAGTACGAGCGCGTATCAAAACAAGCGTTGCTTTTCTTCACGACTGTCATCTTCACGTTTCAAGGAGTTCATGTCAAAGGGCGCGTCCTACATAGATTTCAAAATTGGTTTTTCCACACATGTGTGTTGATCTATCGTAATAGTGTAACCAACATACACCAGGTGCACAGCAGGTCAAGGTGAGTTTGTCAACTGAAAATGAAGCTTTCGGCTGTTTTGGTTGTTGTTGGGATGAGTTTTGTCCGTCACTAGATTTGGGAGGATTTTACGAAATACTTAGAAGGTTGATTCTGTGTTGAAAATGGAAAGCGAAACTGGAATGATCAGAACAGAATATTTTGGACTTTTCTCTTGATTAGGCAGTGAATGTTCGTGTGATCATGCGTGCGGACTTGTCTTCGTGTGTGTTGTTGTGTTCGTGTGTATGTGTGCATGTGGATGTTTGTGTTCGCGAGTGTCTACGTACACGTGTGGCCTACGTGCATCTTCGAATACCCAGATGTGTGTGCAGCTAAGAGTGTACGCGAGTGAGTGACCGCATGAGGGAACGTGTGTGTGCGCGCACGTGCAAATGTGTCTGTTTCTCTGTAGGTAGGTTCGGCAAACAGAACGTAGAGCCGAAAACGTAAACGTAGACGTAGACTCAAGGTGCGACCCCCTCGCATGACGTCATAACGTAGAATTTCGCGCTGTCTGCGCTACGCAGGAATGTAGGAATCGCGAATTGTACGTCTGCTGTTTTCGTACCTGTTTTGTGAAGAACAATGAGTCAGAAGGTGAGATATTTTGCAGGCATCACAAAGATAAAGTTGTGTAGAGCATTTTGAGGGCTGAATGGGCTCTGTACGTCAAGAACTGGCTGAGTTATGTCATTTGGAAGTGAAGCTGTCTGTTTGCCTTTGCCGGCATCACAGTTCACTTGTCAAAATTGGGTGTAGATCTAGCTCGTTTTTTGTATTTTTGGCAGGAATCAAAGGGAGATGAGTCGAAGCACAGCAAGGCAAGTGAAATAAAGTTTACTTGGACTGAAATTGCAAAGGTATCAGTCAAGTTAGCACAGGGGAAACTTGTTGAAATGCCCGAAGGATCGGAAGACACGGTGCAGTTTTTGCAGAGGGACATTTGCGACAAACTGGGAGCAATCACAAAGTTCTGTGTTGCACTGGGAAAAGGATTGAAGAACAATGAATTTGAGGATAATTTTGTGCTGGAAGCAAGTGACATTGTTGATG